>ERZ1740067.1281-NODE-1281-length-17616-cov-7.133136_pt1 | contig 17616 bp, 18 predicted proteins | sample MGYA00581736_ERZ1740067 | MGnify/ENA primary metagenome ERZ1740067 (study PRJEB43018, sample SAMN04849236) | marine metagenome | isolation source: floating plastic debris | place: Pacific Ocean | collected 2008-08-27 | study: EMG produced TPA metagenomics... | reverse complement strand
CGATGAACAACCTGCGGGAGCGGGTGACCCTGCGGACCGATGGTGGTTTGCGCACCGGGCGTGACATCGTCATGGCCGCGATGATGGGAGCCGAGGAATACGGCATCGGCACCGCCGCGCTGATCGCGATGGGCTGCATCATGGTGCGTCAGTGCCAGTCGAACACCTGTCCCGTGGGCGTTTGTACGCAAGACGAAGCGCTGCGCGAGAAGTTCACCGGCAACGCCGACAAGGTGGTGAACCTCATCACGTTCTATGCGCAGGAAGTGCGTGAGATTCTGGCTCAGATCGGTGCGCGGTCGGTTGATGAGGTGATCGGTCGTGCGGATTTGCTGTCTCAGGTGAGCCGTGGATCGGCGCATCTGGATGATCTGGACCTGAACCCGCTTTTGATTACCGTCGATGGGGCGACGGACATCGTTTATGATCGGAATAAGGATCGTAATGCGGTGCCGGATACGCTGGACGCGCAGATCGTCAACGATGCGGCGCGGTTCCTGAACGATGGCGAGAAGATGCAGTTGCAGTACGCGGTGCAGAATACGCTGCGGACCATTGGGACGCGCACGTCGAGCCATATCGTCAAGAACTTCGGGATGCGCAATGCGCTTCAAGAGGATCATCTGACGGTCAAGCTGACCGGTTCGGCTGGCCAATCTCTGGGGGCTTTTGCGGCGCCTGGTCTCAAGCTCGAAGTGTCGGGTGACGCCAATGACTATGTCGGCAAAGGTTTGTCGGGGGGCACTGTTGTTGTGCGCCCGCCGATGTCGAGCCCGCTGACGGCGTCGGACAACACGATTATCGGCAACACGGTTCTGTATGGTGCGACCGATGGGCATTTGTTCGCGGCTGGGCGCGCGGGGGAGCGGTTCGCGGTGCGGAACTCCGGCGCGAAGGTTGTGATTGAAGGCTGTGGCTCCAACGGGTGTGAATACATGACCGGCGGTGTCGCGGTGATCCTTGGCACGATTGGCGCGAATTTCGGGGCCGGGATGACGGGCGGTATGGCGTATCTGTATGACCCGGACGGGCTTGCGCCTGACATGATGAACATGGAATCGCTGGTGACGTGCCCCGTGACCGTGCCCCATTGGGAACGGCAGCTGAAAGGTCTGATCGAACGGCATTATGCCGAGACATATAGCGTCAAGGCGGGCGAGATTTTGCAGCACTGGGACACCGAGAAGGCGCATTTCATGCAGGTCTGTCCGATTGAGATGCTGGTGCATATCCCCGCTCCGCTGGGGATTGAAGAAACGGCAGTTCCTGCGGAATAGGGTCTATTTTCTTGACCTTTCGCCACGCCCCGTGACACTTGGGGCGTGGCGAAACGAGCAACCAAGAAAACGGCGTCGAAAAAGACGACCAAGGCGAAAACCAAACCGAAACGCGGGCTGATTGCACGGATTCGGCGGTGGGTTTGGCGCGGTGTCTTTGCGAGCATAGCCTTGATTGCGATCGGCCTTTTTGCTTACAAGTTTATCAATCCGCCGGGCGGGCTTTATATGCTGTCAGAGGCGCGGCGGCTGGGGGATATCGACCGGCAATGGGCTTCGATGGAGGAGATAGCGCCAGTGATGGCGCGGTCTGTTGTGGCGGCTGAGGATGCGAATTTCTGCCTGCATTGGGGGCTGGATGTGAACGCCATTCGCGACGCGATGGAGGATGGCGGGACGCGTGGTGCGTCGACGATTTCGCAGCAGGTCGTCAAGAATGTTTACCTGTGGCACGGGCGGTCCTGGGTGCGTAAATCGCTTGAGGCTTTGTTGACCCCAGCGGTTGAGGCCGTTTGGACAAAACGTCGAATTATCGAGGTTTATCTGAACGTTGCAGAGTTTGATGAGGGTGTTTTCGGGGTCGATGCGGCGGCGTATCATTATTTTCAGAAGCGGCCGTCCGAACTGACGGCAGTTCAGGCAGCGCGGCTGGCGGCGGTGTTGCCGAACCCCAAGGGGCGGTCTGCGTCACGGCCGTCGAATTTTGTGCGAAAGCGGGCGGCGTCGATTGTGGACGGGGCCGCGACCATCAAGGCGGATGGCCGCGCAAGATGTTTCGAGAGTTGAATTAAAGCCCGCTTCGCGGCATTGAGATTGAAACCTATGCAAAGCGTGATCCGATGAACCGTTTGTTCCATGTCCCCCTGTCTCCGTTTTGCCGAAAAGTGCGGTTGAGTCTTGCTGAAAAGAAGATCGAAGTGGAGCTGGTCGAAGAGCGGTATTGGGAAGAGGACCCGGATTTTCTGCGCCGCAATCCGGCTGGAAAAGTGCCAGTTTTGAAGATGAACGGGCGGACGCTGGCGGAAAGCGGTGCGATTTGCGAGTTGATCGAAGAGCTGAACCCTGATCCGCCTTTGCTGCCGCGCAAGCCTGAGGCGCGCTATGAAGTGCGCCGGTTGGTGGCGTGGTTTGATGACAAGTTTCATCACGAAGTGACATCAAACCTGCTCTATGAGCGGGTGAACAAGAAGGTCGTGGGCAAAGGTTATCCCGATAGCAAGAACGTGAAAGCCGGGGCCAAGGCGATCAAGTATCATCTGGATTATATGGCGTGGCTGCTGGATCAGCGACGCTGGCTCGCGGGGGATACGATGTCACTGGCGGATTTCGCGGCGGCGGCGCATTTGTCATCGTTGGATTACATTTCCGACGTGGATTGGAACCGCTCGGCCGTGGTGAAGGACTGGTATGCGAAGATCAAATCGCGACCTGCCTTTCGGTCGATTTTGGCTGATCAGGTGTCAGGGTTCCCGCCTCCCGCGCATTACGCGGATCTGGATTTTTGAGTGCGGACCTCAAAGCGCGATTAACCATATTTGCCCAAGAGGCCGGGTTTGCGGAGATGGGCGTCTGTCGTCCTGACGCAGTGCCGGAGATTGCCGAACGACTGGCAGCTTTTGTCGATCAGGGACGCCATGGTCAGATGGCCTGGATGGGCGAGCGGATGGGCTGGCGCGGGGCGCCGGACCAGCTTTGGCCAGAGGCGAAATCAGTGATCATGCTGGCCGAGCCTTACACGCCAAAACATGACCCTTTGGCTGTGTTAGAGACGAAAACCAAAGCGGCGATCAGTGTCTATGCGCAGAACCGCGACTACCATGATGTCGTGAAGAAACGGCTTAAGAAAGTGGGGCGCTGGTTGCTGGAACAGGCGGATGGCGAGATCAAGGTTTTTGTCGATACCGCCCCGGTGATGGAAAAACCTTTGGCGGCGGCGGCGGGTTTGGGCTGGCAAGGCAAACATACGAATCTGCTAAGCCGGAGCCTTGGAAACTGGTTCTTTCTGGGGGCTATCTTTACCACGATTGAGCTGCCCGTGGACGAGGCAGGTGTCGAGAATTGCGGGACCTGTACGGCCTGTCTGGACATCTGCCCGACGGACGCGTTTCCGGCGCCCTTTCAGCTGGATGCGCGGCGGTGCATTTCTTATTTGACGATCGAGCATAAGGGGCCGGTGGACAAAGACCTGCGCGCCCTTATGGGTAACCGGATTTATGGCTGCGACGATTGTCTCGCGGTTTGCCCGTGGAACAAGTTTGCAGCCGAGGCGCGCGAGGTGAGATATGCCGCCCGCGATGATTTGAAGGCGCCGGATCTGGCGGTGCTCGCGCAGCTTGATGATTCCGCGTTTCGCGCGCTTTTTAGCGGCTCCCCGATCAAGCGGATCGGGCGGGACCGGTTCGTGCGCAACGTGCTTTATGCGATTGGTAACTCGGGCGCGCCGGAATTATGCAAGGCGGCTCAGGCGCTTACTGAGGACGCGGACGAGACGGTTCGTGATGCGGCGCGCTGGGCCGTGGCGCGATTGGCGTAACCTTGCCGAAAGTGCGCACCCGCGTGCTAAGGTAATCTCCTGGATGGAGGAAAACCACATGGCACGACATCTGATTGACCACCCCAACACACGCGGAGAAACCGCGCGGATGAAGCATTATCTGCGGCTGAAAAAAGCGGAGCGGCCGAGTGCGGCGACAAAAACGCTGCAACGACGCGGGCGCAACGGTGCGGCAACCGCGCGGATGCGTGCGTTTCTGCGGATCGCGCGCGACGCGTGATCGGCTCGCACTAGCGGGCGAAAGGGTCTAAGCGTGAGGGGCTGACCTAGGAAAGCCCCGGATGAACCCTTCGCGCGGTATCTTTTTGATGATCTCGGCGATCACGATGTTCGTGGTCATGCAAAGTTGCATCAAAGCGGCGGACAGCGTGCCTGCAGGACAGGCGGTGTTCTTTCGGTCGATCTGTGCGATCCCGATTATTCTGGCCTGGGTCATCAGTCACGGATCGCTCAGAGACGGGCTGAAAACCAAGCACTGGAAAATCCATGCTGGCCGCGCATTGGCGGGGACCATGGCGATGGGGCTGGGGTTTTCGGGGCTCAAGTTTCTGCCTCTGCCCGAAGTGACCGCGTTGCGCTTTGCGACGCCTATCCTGCTGGTGATCTTTGCGGCTTTTCTATTGGGCGAACGGTTCCGCTTGATCCGGTTGAGCGCAGTCATCGTGGGCTTGATCGGCGTGCTGATCATCATGTTGCCGCGTCTAAGCTTTGACGGCGGTTCGCGCGAAACGGTGGTGTTCGCGAGGGTGCTGGTGTCTGCGGCCTTGGCAGCCTTGGCACAGATATTAATCATGAAGATGGCAGTGGTCGAAAAGTCATCTTCCATCGTCTTTTTGTTTTCGGTCACGGCGACGATGCTATCGCTTTTGACGATCCCCTTCGGCTGGGTCTGGCCGTCGCCTGCCGAATGGGCGTTGCTGATTGGTGCGGGGCTTGTCGGGGGCTGCGGGCAGCTGCTGCTGACCTCGTCCTACAAGTTTGCGGATGCGGGCGTGCTGGCGCCCTTTACCTATGTGTCGATGATCTGGGCGCTGTTGATCGGGTATTTTGTCTTTGCCGAAGTGCCGACGGTGCCAATGCTATTGGGCGCTGCGTTGATTATCGCAGCGGGTGCGGTGATCGTATGGCGGGAGCGGCAGTTGAAGAAGCTGCCACCTCCAAACATCGGGACCAATCTTTAAGCGCGTCTATGCGACTTGCGCGCGGGTCCAGACCTGTCCTTCGTAGGTGCGTAGGACGGTGCGGGCGGTTTCACCAAAGGTGCTGGGCATGGCGCGCAATTCGGGAAAAACCTCGAACACCTCATAGCGGTTTCGATTACTGAAGGCTTCGAGCGCCTGTTCACCAGGAAAGAGGCTTTCGGTGGCGGCGTCATCTGCCAGCACAATCTCATGCTCATCAAAGAGCAGGTGCAGATAGGTGACCGACGCTGCTCCGTGATCCACCAGCACGGTGTTGTGGTTGATGAGGGATTTGGCGGGGGCCAACGCCTCCTCCATACCGAAAAGCAGTTGCGTTTGTGTGTCGCCCAGCAGCATCCGATGTTGCGGAGAGACGTGCATGTCGCGGGCCGGACTGCCCGGCGCGAACGCATCTTTGCGGATCAGAACCGGGCGCAGATGGGTGTTGTATTCGTGCAGATCAATCGTCTGCCTGCCGATCCAGCGCAGGGGCTTGGGGCCGCCATCGCGGGTCAGGATCAGGTCGCCGATCTTGAGCGTCTCGATCGGGCGCGGGCCGTAGGGCGTCTCGATCAATGTGCCGGGTGTGAAGCAGGGGGCCTGCGTATCGTAGGTGACGAATGCACTGTCGGTGTTTCCATCAGGGTCCGCGACCGTGTAGCTGAAGCTTGAGGTGCCTTCGGTGCCGCCGGACGTATTGACGATATCAAGCGTCCCATCGGCCTGAAGCGTGACGGTGTCGCCGTTGTTCAGCGTAACGGGGGACCCGACGACGGCATTCACACCATTGATCTGCGTGATTGTAAGGGTCTGGCCATCCGGTTCGGTATCGTTGGCAAGCACATCGACATTGCGGGGGTTGGTGCCCCAGGTCTGGAAGCCGTTGTCATCTGTCGCGATGGGGTCCGGGTCCATGCCGGCTGTGCTGGTATTTGACGCGATCACCAGCGCGGAATCGTAGGCTGAGTCGCCCTTGTCGGCGATACCGATTTTGAGCGTCTGTGCGACGCCCGGTGTTACCGGAATATCGAGCGAAAGAGTGACGGTGAAACCATCCATTTCGGTATCGAAGGCGCCGTTCGTGTTGTCGATGTAAAGGTTCGGGTTCGAGCTGTCGAAGGTCCCGTTTCCCGGGTTCGGGTCATTGTTCTGGTTGCCGAATTGCGGGTTATTCGCACCGGCATTGTTGATCGAATTGACCGAGATGTCGCCGGAGCCGACACTGATCGGCACCTGAACGCCGTCAATCATGATCAAGGCGACGTCGTTGAAGTTCGAGTAGACGTATTCGTTATATTCTTCCGAATAGAACCGGAATTCGATGTTGAGCGAGGTCTGCCCGGCAAGCGGGGTAAAGTTCACTTCAAGGAAAGCGGCATCGAAGGTCGCGCCACCTGCGGCTGCGTCGAAGTCGGCATCGCCGTTGATGCCGGAGGTGTTCGTGCCAGTGCCGCCGCCCTGGTTATTGGCGCCCGTTGCGTTGCCGAAATCGCTGACATCGCCGGTCGACAGGATTACGCCCGTGTCCGAGGGGAGCACGTTCGGATTGGTTGTGTCGCCATTGGAATAGGTGCCCGACGAGTCGTTGTCGCCAGAGTATGTGGCCGAATTGATGGTGAATCCGGTGCCAAAAATCTCGGCCGCCATTGCGAGTGCATTGGCGGATGTGTTTGCGTTCAAAGCCGTCATCAGGAACCCCTTCCCAGCAATCATTAACGGGGTCGTTATGGCGGCTCGGTTAGGCGTGGGTTGGACGGCGGCGGGGTATCTTGGCGGCGGAAATGTGGCGAAGATTCGTGTTAAATTGTTTGGTTTTAATAGGGTGCAACTTCAGGATGCAGAAAAGGCCAGCCTTTCCGGGCTGGCCTTGTGCATTGTTTGTGAGCGGTGTGTTTTAACTCCGCACCAACGTCTCGTAGCTTTGCGCGACGTCGCGGGTGAGGCTGCCGACCTCGAAGTTGTAGTCGCCGATTGTGCCGACGGGCGTGACCTCGGCGGCGGTGCCGGTGAGCCAGCATTGCTCGAATCCTTCAAGCTCACCGGGTTCGATATGGCGCTCGTGGACCTTGATCTGGCGGTCTTGCAGCATGCCGATGACAGTCTGGCGGGTAATGCCGTTCAGGAAGCAATCGGGCTTGGGCGTGTGCACTTCGCCGTCTTTGACAAAGAAGATGTTGGCCCCGGTCGCCTCGGCCACGTAGCCGCGATAGTCGAACATCATGGCGTCCGAGCAGCCTTTGGCCTCTGCCGCGTGCTTGGACATGGTGCAGATCATATAGAGGCCCGCCGCTTTCGCGTGGCAAGGGATCGTTTCGGGGCTGGGGCGCTTCCATTGGGAGATGTCGAGCTTGGCGCCTTTCATCTTGGCGTCGCCATAGTAAGCGCCCCATTCCCACGCGGCGATGGCCATGCGGACGGGGTTCTTGGCTGAGGCGACACCCATATCTTCGCCTGCGCCGCGCCAAGCGATAGCGCGCACGTAGGCGTCAGAGAGGCCGGAGGTTTTCAGGACCTGCTCTTTGGCGACTTCGATCTCTTCCACGGAATAGGGGATCTCGAAGTCGATATATTCGGCGGATTTCTTGAGACGTTCAGAGTGCTTCACGCTCTCGAAGATCTTGCCGTTATAGGCGCGCTCGCCTTCAAACACAGAAGAGGCATAGTGCATCGCGTGGGTCAGAATATGGACATTGGCGTCGCGCCAATTCACCATTTTTCCGTCCATCCAGATCATTCCGTCGCGGTCGTCATATGCACCGGCCATTTTGTCTGTTCCTTCCAATACGCCCTTCGGCTTTTCGATTATTTCACGAACTACGTCCGCATCGGACATAATGTTGCGTAAAAACTGCAAATCGCTACCAATTGATTCTTGGAATGTCAACAAGGCTGACTTAAAACGGAGGCAAGGTGACGGAATAACAGGCAAAGTGAGAACGCGATGGTAGATCAAAGCGCGCATGCGAGCGGTGAAAGCCTTTTGTTCCTGACAGACGAGCAGCTGCGCAAAGGGATCGAGGCGATGTTTTTCGCCTATCGTGGGTTCACCGCTGACCCGGATCGTATTCTGGAAGAGCGTGGTTACGGGCGGGCGCATCACCGGGCGGTGCATTTCATTCATCGCTCTCCGGCGACGACGGTGAACAATCTGCTGGCTATTTTGGGCGTGACCAAACAGTCGCTGAACCGCGTGTTGCGGACCTTGATCGAGGACGGGCTGGTCGAAAGCAAGGTCGGCACAAAAGACAAACGAGAGCGTCATCTGACATTGACCGATAAGGGCCGCGAGTTGGAACGCGCCCTGAGTGACGCGCAGCGAAACCGGATGCGTGACGCCTATCGCAAGGCGGGGCCGGACGCGGTACAAGGGTTCCGACAGGTGCTTGTTGCTATGATGGATAGCGACATGCGGCGCCACTATCTTGCGCTGAAGGATGCAGGCCAATGATCGAAATTGATGCACATCTGTTGATCGTCGATGATGATGAACGTATCCGCGGGCTGCTCCAGAAGTTTTTGATGCGCAGCGGGTTTATGGTGTCGGCCGCGCGGGATGCGGCTCATGCGCGGCGGCTTCTGGAAGGGCTTGAGTTCGACATGATCGTGCTCGATGTGATGATGCCGGGCGAGGATGGGGTGAGCCTGACAAAGGCGATCCGCGAGGATATGGCGACGCCGATTTTGCTGCTGACCGCAAAGGGTGAGACCGAGGATCGGATCGTGGGGCTTGAGGCGGGGGCGGATGACTATCTGGCCAAGCCGTTTGAGCCCAAGGAACTGCTTTTGCGGATCAATGCGATTTTGCGGCGGGTGCCTGCGTCGGAAGATGCGGTGACGACGCCAAAAGTGCTGCATTTGGGGCCGGTGCGCTATGACACAGAGCGCGGCGAGATGTGGGAGGGCGAGAGCCTTGTGCGGCTGACCGCGACGGAGGCGCAGTTGATGCGCATCTTCTCTAGCTGTCCAGGGGAGCCGGTGAGCCGGACGCGGCTGGTCGAAGATCTAGGCCGCGATGGCGGGCAGGCGCAGGAGCGCGCCGTGGACGTGCAGATCACGCGGCTGCGGCGCAAGATCGAGGCGGACCCGAAGCAGCCAAGGTATCTGCAGACAGTGCGCGGATCGGGTTATATGCTGGCCCCCGATTGAACCTGTTTGAGCGGGCGGCTATGGTCGCCAAGTTGGATTTCAGGAGCGCCCTATGAGTGATACCCCCGTTGCAGATATGAGTTTCGAGCAGGCCATGGCCGAGCTGGAAAAAGTGGTGGGTCAGCTGGAAAGCGGTGATGTGCCGTTGGAGCAGTCGATCACTTTGTATGAGCGCGGCGCAGAGCTGAAAAAGCACTGCGAGGCGAAGCTGAAATCGGCTGAGGAAAAGGTGGCTGCGATCACGTTGGGTGAGGGTGGTCAGCCGACGGGGACGACGCCTGTCGAAGGGCTGTAGCCTTTGTTCAAGACAGTATTGGATGACACGGCGCGGGCCACGCAAGGGGCTTTGGACGCTGCGATGGCGGGCTATGGCGATCTGCCTGTGATCGAGGGTATGCGCTATGCCTGCAATGGCGGGAAGCGGTTGCGGGCGTTTCTGGTGATGGAAAGCGCGCGGCTGCATGATGTGCCGGATGCGGTGTCGGTGCAGGCTGCTGCTGCGATTGAGGCGCTGCATGCCTATTCGCTGGTGCACGATGATTTGCCCTGCATGGATGACGACGATCTGCGGCGTGGGCAGCCGACGGTTCATGTGAAATGGGATGATGCGACGGCTGTTCTGGTGGGCGACGCGTTGCAGACATTGGCGTTTGATTTGATCGCTGGGATGGAGGCGGAGGCGGATGTGCGGATCGGGCTTGTAGCTTCCCTCGCTAAGGCAAGTGGCGCCGAAGGCATGGTGCTGGGCCAAGCGCAGGATATCGCGGCTGAGACGGCGCAGGTGCCTTTGACGCTGGATCAGATCATGGAGTTGCAACGTAATAAGACAGGTGCACTGATCCGCTGGTCGGCCGAAGCCGGTGCCCGGATGGGGCGTGCCGATATCGCGCCGCTGCGCGCTTATGCGCAGGCGCTGGGCCTTGCTTTTCAGATCGCTGACGACATTTTGGATGTTGAGGGCGATGCCCAAACCGCAGGCAAACGGCTGCAAAAAGATGCAGATGCAGGAAAGGCGACTTTCGTGTCTTTGTTGGGTTTGGATGCCGCAAAAGCGCGCGCCAAATCCCTTGTCGAGGAAGCCGATGCGGCGTTAACGCCTTACGGAAACAAGGCGGAAAACTTGCGGGAGGCCGCGCGCTTCGTTATCTCGCGAGATAAGTAAGTGTCAGCTTGAAGGGCCAGCACAATGTCAGACAAACCGAACACTCCGTTGCTGGATAAAGTCCAAAGCCCCGCTGATCTGAAAGGTCTGTCAGATACGCAATTGCGGCAAGTGGCTGACGAATTGCGGGCCGAGACGATTTCTGCAGTGTCTGAAACGGGCGGGCATCTGGGTGCCGGGCTGGGCGTTGTCGAGATGACGGTGGCCATTCATGCGGTGTTTGATACGCCAAAGGATCGGCTGATCTGGGATGTCAGCCACCAATGCTATCCGCATAAGATCCTGACCGGACGGCGCGACCGGATCCGGACTTTGCGGCAGAAAGATGGGTTGAGCGGTTTCACCAAACGCTCGGAAAGCCCTTATGATCCGTTTGGCGCCGCGCATTCGAGCACCTCGATTTCCGCTGCTTTGGGCTTTGCCGTTGCGCGTGATCTTGGTGGTTCGCCTGAGCATGGTCTGGGCGACGCGATTGCTGTGATCGGTGACGGTGCCATGAGTGCCGGTATGGCGTTTGAGGCGATGAACAACGCGGGTCATTTGGACAAGCGGTTGATCGTGATCCTGAACGATAACGAGATGAGCATCGCGCCGCCTGTTGGGGCGATGTCGTCTTATCTGTCGCGGCTTTATGCAGGGGCGCCGTTTCAGGAGTTCAAGGCCGCTGCCAAGGGTGCGATCAGCTTGCTGCCCCCGCCGTTTCAGGAAGGGGCGCAACGCGCCAAGGATTTGCTGAAAGGCATGACCGTTGGTGGGACGCTGTTCGAAGAGTTGGGCTTTTCCTATGTCGGGCCGATTGATGGGCACGATATGGATCAGTTGCTGGCGGTTCTTCGCACTGTGAAGGCACGTGCGGACAAGCCGATCCTGATCCATGCGATTACGACCAAGGGCAAGGGCTATGCTCCGGCTGAGGGCGCGGATGACAAGGGACATGGGGTTTCCAAGTTTGACGTTGTGACGGGGGCGCAAAAGAAAGCGCCGTCGAACGCGCCGAGCTATACCAAGGTCTTTGCGGAGGCTTTGATTAAGGAGGCCGAGAAGGATTCGCGGATTTGCGCGGTGACGGCGGCGATGCCGGATGGCACGGGGCTCAAGCAGTTTTCGGAGCGTTATGCGTCGCGGACATTTGACGTGGGTATTGCCGAGCAGCACGGCGTGACCTTCTGCGCAGGTCTTGCGGCAGGTGGGATGAAGCCTTTCTGCGCGATGTATTCGACGTTTTTACAGCGCGGCTACGATCAGGTTGTGCATGACGTGGCTTTGCAGCGTTTGCCGGTGCGGTTTGCGATTGACCGTGCGGGGCTGGTCGGGGCCGATGGCGCGACCCATGCGGGGGCCTATGACGTCGCTTATCTGGCGAACTTGCCGGGTTTTGTTGTGATGGCGGCCGCGGATGAAGCCGAGCTGGTCCGCATGGTTGCGACAGCAGCGGCCTATGACGAGGGGCCAAGCGCGTTCCGCTTTCCGCGCGGCGAAGGCGTGGGCGTTGTGATCCCCGAGGATGCCGAACCGTTGGAGATCGGCAAAGGGCGCATGATCGCGGAAGGCAAGCGCGTGGCGATCCTGTCCTTCGGAACACGGTTGCAGGAAGTTCAGAAGGCGGCGGAGAATTTGGCGGCGAAAGGCATTGCGCCGACCATTGCGGATGCGCGGTTTGCCAAGCCTTTGGATCGGGATTTGATCCTGAAACTGGCGGCCGAGCATGAGGCGCTGATTACGATTGAAGAGGGCGCTATTGGCGGCTTTGGAAGCCATGTTTCGCAGCTTTTGGCCGAGGAAGGCGTTTTTGACCACGGGCTCAAGTTCCGCTCGATGGTGCTGCCGGATATCTTTATCGATCAGGCCAGCCCACGCGACATGTATCAGGTTGCAGCGCTGAATTCAGAGCATATCGAGGCGAAAGTGCTGGATGTGCTGGGCGTCGCCTCGCTTGAGAGCAAGCGCGCCTAGGTTTCGGCTTTGAGCAAGGCCTGCAGCCCGGCGCGGTAATTGGGGTAGATCAGGTCGACGCCCAATTCTTCCTTGATGCGTTTGTTCGAGACCTTTTTGGATTCGGCGTAGAAGCTGCGCGCCATGGGGCTCATCTCGGCTTTGTCGAAATCGATGGCTTCGGGAATGGGCAGGCCAAGCAACTTGGCGGCGTAGGCGATCACGTCTTGCGGCGGGGCGGGGTCATCATCGCAGACGTTATACGCGGCACCGGGGTTGGGTTTGTTGATTGAGGCGTGAAGGATCTGGGCGATATCCTCCACATGGGTACGGCTAAAGACCTGGCCTTCCTTGATGATGCGGCGAGCGGTGCCGTTGCGCACCTTTGAGAAAGGACCGCGACCAGGGCCATAGATGCCGGCAAGGCGGAAGATGTGGAGGGGCAGATCGGGGATCGCTTGCCACTGTGCCTCGGCCTCGACACGAAGTTGGCCGCGCTTGGTGGCGGGCGTCAAAGCGGCGCTTTCATCGACCCAACCACCGTTGTGATCGCCGTAAACGCCGGTAGTGGAGAGGTACCCCGCCCATTCCAGATCAGGCGCTTTGGCCACAATTTTGTCTGCCATCTGCGCCAAAACGGGATCGCCGTGTTCGTCTGGTCCGGCAGAGATCAGCAGATGTGTGGCGCGCGCAAGGGCGTCTGTCATATCGGCGCCGGGCCAAACCAACGGGTCGACCCCTTCACTGCGCAGTGTTTCGGCCTTTTCTTCGGACCGGGTTGTGCCAATGACAGCCCAGCCTTCCGGTAAAAGAAGGCGGGTCAGGGCCCGGGCGGAATATCCGTGGCCAAAGGACAGCAGGGTCTTGGTCATGGCCAAGTCATGCCGATTGCCAGCGCGACTCGCAAGCAATTCGCTTGAAGGGCGCGACCGCACGGTGCAGGTTCGCATAAAAGGAGCAGCACAGTGAACAAGATGATTGCGATACACACGCCAGAGCATCACGACCATAAAATGTTCCGCGATGCCGAAAAGGCGGTCGATCATCTGATCGCGCTTTATGACGAGGCGACAACGTTCCTGCGCAACGGATTTTCGGAGGCTTTGTCAGGCAAAGCGCCGGAGTGCCGCATTCGTGCTTTCTATCCCGAAATCCGCCTTTCGACGACGACATTTGCACAGGTGGACAGCCGCTTGTCGTTTGGGCATGTGGCGCAACCGGGTGAATATGCCACCACGATCACGCGGCCTGAATTGTTCCGGAACTATCTGAAGCAGCAGATCGGTTTGCTGGTGCATAACCATAATGTGGGTGTGCTGATTGGCCCGTCTGCCACGCCGATCCCCATCCACTTTGCCGTTGCGGGCGATGAGGCGCTTAACGTGCCGCAAGATGGCGTTTTAAGCTTTACCATGCGCGATGTTTTCGATGTGCCTGATCTGAGCACGACAAACGATGATATCGTGAACGGTGCTGACTTTCGGTACGAAGATGGCGCCCGCCCCCTGGCGGCATTCACTGCCCAGCGCATTGATTATTCGCTTGCCCGTCTGGCGCATTATACGGCGACGGATGCGGGGCATTTTCAGAACCACGTGCTGTTTACGAACTATCAGTTCTATGTCGAAGAGTTTGAGGCGTTTGCCCGGCAGATGCTGAATGATCCCGAGAGTGGGTACACAAGCTTTGTCGGCCCCGGCAATGTCGAGATCACATCAGGTGATGAACCGATGCCTGTGCCTGCCAAGCTGCCTCAGATGCCGACCTATCATCTGACCCGTGAAAATCAGAGCGGTATCACATTGGTCAATATCGGAGTGGGTCCGTCGAACGCAAAGACAGCGACAGATCATATCGCGGTTTTGCGGCCCCATGCCTGGCTGATGGTCGGCCATTGCGCTGGCTTGCGGAACAGCCAAAGCCTTGGGGATTTTGTGCTGGCCCATGCTTATTTGCGGGAAGACCATGTGCTGGATGATGATCTGCCTGTTTGGGTGCCGATCCCAGCGCTGGCTGAAATTCAGATCGCGCTTGAACAGGCGGTGGCGCAGGTCACACAGCTGGAAGGGTTTGAGCTGAAACGGATCATGCGGACGGGTACGGTCGCGACGATTGATAATCGCAACTGGGAGCTGCGGGAGCATGCAGGCCCAGTGCACCGGCTGTCGCAAAGCCGTGCCGTCGCGCTGGATATGGAAAGTGCCACGATTGCGGCGAACGGGTTCCGCTTTCGGGTGCCTTATGGGACGCTTTTATGCGTCTCTGACAAGCCGCTGCATGGGGAGTTGAAGCTGCCAGGCATGGCCTCGGACTTTTATAAATCGCAAGTTTCGCGGCATTTGATGATCGGTATTCGTGCGATGGAACACTTGCGCGAAATGCCGTTGGAACGCATTCATTCGCGGAAATTACGCAGTTTCGAGGAAACGGCCTTCCTTTGACCCAGGAAAACACCACAAAATACGGCATTTTCTAAGGAAATACGCACCTAAGCGTTGTGTGCCCCCCCAAGATACGGTTTAGTATCTGCGATAACGCCCTACAAATCGGGCAATCGCCGAGGAGACATACGATGGCTAAACCTATGACAAAGACCCAGCTTGTGGCCGCATTGGCTGACGACATGGGCACAGATAAAAAGGCAGCAAACGCCGCTCTGGAAGCAATCACGGGCCTGATTACCCGTGAGGTCTCTGGCGGTGGTGCTGTGACGCTTCCGGGCGTTGGCAAGATCTATTGCCGTGAGCGCCCCGAGCGTATGGTCCGTAACCCGGCCACGGGTGAGCAGATCAAGAAAGAAGCCGACAAGGTTGTCAAAATGACAATCGCCAAGGCGCTGAAAGACAGCGTGAACGGCTGATCTTGACGGATCGTTAAGGTTAACGGAAGGGTCGCTGAGGCGGCCCTTTTTGTTTGGAGTGATGATGGACCTACGCGCAATCCTGATGGGCCTGGCCTTTGCCTTGATGTGGTCGTCGGCGTTTACATCGGCGCGGATCATCGTGGCGAGCGCGCCGCCGCTGATGGCGCTGTCGCTTCGATTTCTTATCTCGGGGCTGATCGCAGTGCTGATCGCCCGCGCGTTGGGGCAAAGCTGGCGGCTGACGCCGGCGCAGTGGCGCGCGACGTTTGTCTTTGGAATATGCCAAAACGCCCTGTATTTGGGTCTAAATTTTGTTGCGATGCAAACGGTCGAGGCCTCTTTGGCCGCGATCATTGCATCGACGATGCCGCTTTTGGTGGCTTTGGCCGGGTGGCTGGTCTTTTCCGAGAAAGTGCGCCCCTTGGGCGTCGCAGGACTGATCGCAGGCGTGATCGGCGTGGCGCTGATTATGGGCGCGCGGATGCAAGGGGGCGTCGATTTGTTCGGCGTGATCCTGTGCGGCATCGGGGTGGTGTCATTAACCATTGCAACCCTGGCTGTCCGCGGGGCGTCATCGGGCGGAAATGTTTTGATGATCGTGGGCCTGCAGATGCTGATTGGCGCGGTTGCACTGGCGATCCCCGCCTTCGTGTTCGAAGAGCTTGTGTTCACGCCCAGTTGGACCCTTTTGGCCGCCTTCGTATATACGACCCTTGTGCCAGGTCTTGCAGCGACAGTTGTTTGGTTCGTGCTGGTCGGGCGGATTGGCGCGGTAAAAGCGGCGACGTTTCATTTTTTAAACCCGTTCTTTGGGGTCGCGATTGCGGCGCTTTTGCTTGGTGAAAAACTGGGGCCGGTGGACATTGTCGGCGTGGCGAGCATCGCGGGTGGAATTCTTGCCGTGCAACTTTCAAAACAGCACAAAGTTGAGGCATGACAAATTGCTCTGTTTTGGGCAGATTACACAAGATTAGGGTCGAATTTGGGGGTGGTTATGCGGATTTTAGCAGGGCTTTTTGTGTTGGTTGCAAGCGTGGCGCAAGCCGGTGCGCCGGAGCCATTGGAATATATACCCGGCCTCAAGAAAGAGCGCTTTGATAACGGCGAAACCCTGTTGGTGAAGTTCCGGACAGATTGGAGCATGACCAGCGCGCGGCAGGAAGAAATTCTGGATGAGATCATGGCGGAGGATCCGTCATATTCGCAAAATTTGACGTTTGTGACTGTCGATTACGATACCTACGGCAAGTCGCGCATGGCCGAGCGCTTGAAAGTCACGCGGCATGGTACGTTACTGATTATGCGAGGCGGAAAGGTTGTCGAGCGACTTGAAGCCAGCATTGATAAGCGTGAGCTGAAAGCGTTTCTTGATACGGCAAATGCGGCTCTAAACTAGCCGATTTTACCTCTGTTCGCGCCGATCTGGCCGCGATGCAGCAGCAGATGATCGAGGATCACGCAGGCCATCATCGCCTCTCCGACGGGGACCGCGCGGATGCCGACGCAAGGATCGTGACGGCCTTTTGTGATGATCTCGGTGTCTTCGCCGGATTTGGTGATCGTCTTGCGGGTCGTGAGGATCGAGGACGTTGGTTTCACTGCGAAGCGCACGACGACGTCTTGCCCGGTGGAGATGCCACCGAGGATGCCGCCGGAGTGGTTACTGCTGTATTCGGGGCCGTGGGGGCCCATCGTGATCTCGTCTGCGTTCAGCTCACCGGTGAGCATTGCAGCGGACATACCTTCGCCGATTTCGACGCCTTTGACGGCGTTGATCGACATCATCGCGGCGGCCAAATCAGTGTCTAACTTGGCGTAAATTGGGGCGCCAAGGCCGGCGGGGACGCCGCGCGCCGTCACCTCGATGATCGCACCCACGCTAGAGCCGGACTTGCGCAGACCGGCGAGATAATCGGCCCATTCGATGGCGGCCTGGGCGGCGGGGGTCCAGAACGGGTTTGCATTGATCTGGTCCCAATCGAAACGGTCTCGGTCGATGCCATGCGGCCCCATCTGGGTCATATAGCCGGTGATCTGCAGGTCAGGAGCGAGCATTTTGATCGCCTCGCGCGCCAGCCCACCGGCCGCAACGCGCGCAGCGGTTTCGCGGGCAGAGGACCGACCTCCGCCGCGATAGTCGCGGATGCCGTATTTCTGCCAGTAGGTGATATCGGCATGGCCGGGGCGGAATTTCTCGGCGATATCGCCGTAATCCTTGGAGCGTTGATCGGTGTTCTCGATCATCAACTGGATGGGCGTGCCGGTTGTCTGGCCCTCGAACACACCAGAGAGGATTTTCACCGCGTCTGGTTCGCGGCGCTGGGTGGTGAACTTGTTCTGTCCGGTGTTGAGCTTGTCGAGCTAGTGCTGGAGCATCTCTTCTGAGATCGGCACGCCCGGAGGGCAGCCATCGACCGTGGCGCCCAAGGCAGGCCCGTGGCTTTCACCCCAGGTTGTGACCCGAAACAGATGTCCGAAACTGTTCATGCTCATGCGCAATG
>ERZ1740067.1280-NODE-1280-length-17619-cov-6.404691_pt1 | contig 17619 bp, 18 predicted proteins | sample MGYA00581736_ERZ1740067 | MGnify/ENA primary metagenome ERZ1740067 (study PRJEB43018, sample SAMN04849236) | marine metagenome | isolation source: floating plastic debris | place: Pacific Ocean | collected 2008-08-27 | study: EMG produced TPA metagenomics... | reverse complement strand
CAGGTCGGTGACTACCGCCGGGGGCCGACGCGTCGCGACCAGCTCGAGCGCGGCCTCCGCGCCCGGCGCACCGATGACGGTGAAGCCCGCTCGCTGGAGTGTGGAGCACACGCTGTCGCGCATCATTTCTTTGTCGTCAACCACCAGCACCGTGCTCATTCGCGATCCTCCGCGCCCGCTCCCGCGGGCAACAACAACTCAACACTCGCCCCGCCGTCAACCCCGCTGCCAACCAGCACCCGCCCGCCGTGCACATCCACAATGCGATGCACGATCGCCAGCCCAAGGCCCGTGCCCGTGTGCCTGGTCGTAAAAAACGGGTTGAACATCCGATCCACGATCTCGGGTGGGATGCCCGGGCCCGTGTCTGTCACACAGAGGCCGACCATCTCCACGCCTTCGACGGTCTTGCGCTCGGCTGCGACCGACAACGAGTACTCGGCTCCGCCTTGGTCGGCCATCGCCTCGACCGCGTTGCGCACGAGGTTTGTCAGCGCCTGATTCATCAGCACCGCGTCGCAGTAGACCTCGACGCCCTCGCCGCGCCTGCGGATCTCAACGCCCGCGCACTCCCGGACGGAGCCCTCGAGCGCCGCGTCGAAGAGCGCCCCCGCCTCGAACCAGGTCGGGCGGGGCGTCATGTCGCGCGAGAACGCGAGCACATCCCCCACCACCGCGTTGAGCCTGCGGACGGCGCCGCCGATCTTGCCAGCCGTCTCGCACTGCTCGGGGCGATCGACCAAGTCCTCGCGGAGCATCTGGGCGTAGAGCTGGATCGAGCCGAGCGGGTTGCGCACCTCGTGGGCGATGCCGGCCGCCATCTCGCCGAGTGCCGCGAGCCGGCGTGAGCGCTGCAACTGCTCATTGGCATCGCGCAGCTCGCCTTGGAGACGTGCGACCTGGCCCCGGAGGTCCGCGTGCGTCTGCTCGAGCCGAGCCGTGACCTCGTTGAAGACGCCCATGAGCTCGGCAAGCTCGTCGGGCGTGACCGCCGCCTGGGCCGATTTGCCCTTCGGCTCCGCGTGCACGTGACTGTCCTCAAGAACGCTCACGCGCTAGCCCTGCCGATCTTCGTATCGGGGGCCTGCGCTCGCGCCCGGACCCGATGCCGAGCCATACGCACGCATCGCCGCTTGCTTGCGATTCACCACGCCAAGCTCGCCCGCGATCTCTGCGCGCCGCGCCTCCATCGCTCGGCGGTCGGCCTCGTCACGCTCGGCGATCGACCTGGTCAGCGTCTCGAGCTCCGCAACGATCGCGTTGACCGACGCGCGGGCGGGCTCGTCGAGCTGCTCGACAACATCGCCCCACCGCCGACGGAACGGCTCGAGCGTCGCGTTGACCTCGAGCACACGCTCCATCACCTGCTCGCGCTCGCCCAGCACGCCGAGCAAGCCATCGGCATCCTCAGCAGAAACCAAGCCCGCTTGGGCCTGGCTCAGGCGATCGAGCTGGACGTAGAGGTCTCGCTGGGTGCCCAGAAGCTCGACCACCCGGGTGCCCCAAGCGAGGCGCTCGTGCGGAAGCTCGGCCGCGACTTGGCCGGCACCAACGACATTTCCACCCAATTGAGGGTGTTCGGTCATCCTGACCTCGCTTTCGCTACCCATCGCGCTCCGCGCAATAGGCGACGCTCAACGCGCCGTTCTTACCCCCTGCTATCGAGGCTGTAGAGCGCTGAGCTTGAATCAAGCCACCGTTCCCAGTCCCGCCGGGTCATTGGAAGACCCGGATCATCCCACACTTGAGGGGGAAGAGACTCGTAAAACCGGCGTGCGCGTTCGTTGGCGGTGCGGGCACGGTCCATGTCGCCCTGCGCAACATGTGCGTTCACGATCTGCACCAGCGCGACCAGCGACGCCGGATCACGTGGGTACCGCTGGCGAGCCGCGTCATAGGCGCGGATCGCGCCCGCGAAGTCGCCCAGGTCATACGCGCAATCACCCTCGTAGAAGCTCGCGTTCCGCAGGTACAGCCGCTCGAGCTCGCTGAGCCTACGCTCGTCGCGCGCGCCTTGCCCGTCGACCACCTGCGATAACTGCTCGGCGGCCCGCGCGAGCCGATCGGACCGCGCCTGCTCGAGCGCACGCCGCTCGCCGTCGGGCAGCGCGCCGTCGAGGGTGTCGATGATCGAGCGAGCCTCCATCCGATGCGCGTCACCCAAACGGTACTTGATGCTGTCGATCTGCTCGGCATCGGGGAAGCGGTCGACCGCTTCTTCGAGGCGTTCGATCGCCTGCGGATACCTGCTGTCGGCGTAGTAGAGGTTCGCGAGTTGGAGCAGCGCAACGGGGTAGTTCACAGCCTCGGGCGTGCCGATCACGCCGTTGACCACGCGGGTCAGCAAGTCCTCGGCCTGCCCGTCGTTCTCGGCGTTGTCATCGAGCAAGAGCGTCTGCGCGAGCGGCACGTAGCTCGCATCGGCCCATCGGCCGACGCCCTTCCCGCCATCGCGGTCCTCGCGCGCCTCGACAAGATCTTGGTAGAGCGTCGCGGCCAGCTCGTACTCGCCCCGGCTCTGGTTGGCCTGCGCAACGCGGAAGACCGCCTGCGCTCGGCGCGGGCTATCCGGAAACCCGTCGGCATACGAGAGGAAGCCCGCGATCGCCGATGCCTCGTCGCCCGCGCGGTCGAAGGCATCGGCGCTGCGCCACAGGCTCTCGCCGTACGCCTCGTTGTCCTCGATCACCACGCGGTCGGCGTGCATCTGGTAGTACGCACCCGCCCTGACCAGGTGAGGCCGGGCCGCCTCGCGCGTCGCGGGGGCGAGCCCCGCCTCGGTGAGCCTTACGGGCGAGCCGTCGTCTCTCGGGGGCACGAGCGCGTTCGCGAGCGCCTCGTTGGCCCGGGCGATCGCGAGCCGAACACCCGCGGGACTCACCTCAACACCCCAGATCGACTCAGCCAGGTCCGCGAAGCGAAGCGCCGCGTCGGCCGACTCCACGCCGAGGCGATCGCCCGCGCGGTCGAGCATGCTCTGCGTGATCCGCTCGGGCGTCACCGCGCCGGTGGGCGTTGATGAGTCCAGCCGGTCGATCAGCTGGCGATACGCCGAAAGCGACGCGTCGTCGCGCTCGAGCAGCGCCTCGACCTCGGCAAGCGCGAGCAGCGCCTCGGCCGACGCCTCGCTCAAGCCCAGCCTGCGCACCGCGTAGTCGTAACGGTCGCGTGCTTCTTCGGGGCGGTTCTCGAGCTCGTCGATCCGGCCGAGCAATACCTGCACCCACGCGTTGGTCTCGTTGCGAGCCGAGCCACTACTCTCAGCAACCCGCAGGTTCTTGCGGGCCGACTCCACAGCGCCAAGCTCCAGGTACGCCCGGCCCAGCAGCGCGTGCAGCTCGGCGAGCACCTCGGGCTTCTCGCCCATCAGCCGAGGCATGGCGCGGAGCACGGTGTTGACCGCCTCCTCGGCGTAGCCCTGCCGGAGCAGCACCTCGCCCTGACGACCGATCGCCCACACCCGAACTGCCTGAGGCAGCTCGCCGTCGGCGAGCATGCCGCCGAGCCAACCCAGCACACGCTGATAATCCGGATTACCCCGTGCGAGCTCTCGCTCCACGACGCGCTCATAGAGCTGATCACGCAGGTCACGCCGCGCCTCGGGCAAGCTATCGGCGCGCGTCATCGCCGCGTCGAGCTGATCGAGCTCGGCGAGAGCAGTCCCGAGAAAAAACGAGTCCGTCGGCTCGATGCGCGCCTCGGCGCGCTCGGCGTCGCGGTACTCGGCGACGATGTTCCGCCAGTTCTCCTCGCGACTGATGCCGAGCTCTTGCTGGCCGAGGTAGATCGACCGTGCGAGCAGCAGGTGGTACGCCTGCAAGGGCGGTCCCACGAGCGCCTCGCGCTCGACGTACGGATACACGTTGGTGTTGAGCGTCTCGATTGCCTCGGCGTACTTCTCGGCCGTGACCTGCGACTCGGCCCGGCGGACGAAGCTGGCGATATCGGGATCGGGCTTGGTCGCGAAGGCGATCACGACGCCCAAGACCATCAGCGCGAGCCCGCCGACGAGGGCCGGCACCTGCCAGAGATCGCGCCAGCCGCGCGGCTCATGGGCGACCGCTTCGGTCGCTTCGGTGGTTTCACCCTCGGCTGGTGCTTGCGCTTCGTCGCTCACGCCGGCGTGCTCCGGATGCCCGGATCCAGTCGCGGCGCGCACGGGTGGCGCTGCGGCAGATCGAGGCCCGCTCGATGGTCCCGCCTGATTATCGGGTAGGCCGGGGGGCCCGCTTCATTTGGATTTGGGCGGTTTTGGGGTTTCCGCGGGCGATCGGCCGCCGGCACACGGTCAGGTTTCGTCGGAATCCTGAGGATTGCGTGCCCGCACGACCACCGCCGTGCCGGTGACCACATCGCCCCGATGCCGGCCCGACGCGTCGACCAAGAGCATCGCGGCACCGGGCGCGAGGGCCCACTTGAAGGCGTTGCGACCGAGCGCCTGGACAAAGCTCAGCCTCGCGCCGCGGCCCGGCCGAACCGACACCACGCCGCAGCCAGTCAGCGACTTGCCCAAGCTCCGACCGAGCAGCCACTCGGTGATCGTGCCGAGGATCAGGCCCATGAGCAGCACCGCCAGCAACGACCACGCCCCCCCCAACCCCTCGACCCACTGGCTCGGGTCGATCAGGTCCGCGACTCGGCGATCGAAGGTCGCCGACGCGGTGACGAGTGCCGCCCCGAAATCAATCAACCCCGCGAAAACCCGTCGGCCCGGCTCGGCGATCGCGGTGTTCGTTGGCAGGTTCGCCACGCCGTCCGCCGGATCGGGACGCAGCACAAAGACCAACAGCCCAATCATCAGCGCGACCAGCACAATCGACATCGCCTGGAACTCGCGCCGAGAGATCGGCCCCTCTTGCCGGACAGGACCCGCGAAGAGCGTCTCGCCCGTCGCGGTCGATATCTCATGGATCCGCCAGACACGCTCGGGCTCGCCCGGACTATCCGAGTCAACGCCTGCGCCGTCGCGCTGCTCGACCCACGTCAGCACGGCCCGGTCGCCCATCGGCACGAACGCCGAGTCGGTGCCCGCTGCGCCAGCGACGTCCACGAGCACCATGCCGCCGTCGGCCGACGCCGCGACGACCCGCTTCGATCCATCCGCGCCGGGCACCGCATAGACCAAGCTCCCATACGCCCACCCGATCGCACCCGACGCGGGCAGAAGCACCCGGCCGGCGCTGTCGATTGGCGCAACAAGCGTGGTTGAGTCCCAATCCACAGCAACGGCCTCGGGCTCTCCGGCATCGCGATCATCCAGAAGCGACCCGGCGCCGAAGAGGCCGCCCGACGCGTCTGTCTCAGACAGCGTGAACGCCCGCGTGCTCGGCGGCTGGATCACGCCCGACCAGAGCGTGATCGTCTCACCCCGCGCAGCGACCACGCCGAGCGCGCCGCCCGCCATCGCGACCAGACCAACCGCCCGGCCACCCGATGCAAAGTTTGCTGGCAGCTCGCACTCGCGCCAGCGCCCGCGCACGAGCACACGCAGCTCGTAGCTCGTCACACCCGCGCGAACGCTCGCCTCCGAGATCAGCACCGCCGCTCCGCGCTCGAGCGCTGCCGCACCGACAACACGTCCCCAGCCTGGCAACCCGGACTCGGCCCGAAGCCGACCGGGCGGATCGAAGACCCACACATCGCCAAGCCCCGCGCGCACGGCACGCACGCCTCCCACGGAACGCTCCTCGCTCGGCCCCGCAGCCGGGTCGGCCTTGTCGATCACCAGCGCCGATGCGCCAAGCCCCGCGAGAAACTCGGGCACCTGGTCGAGCTCGGTCACGACGCGGATTGCGCCCTCACCCTCACTGCCCGAGCCCCGGGGCGGCACATGCACGAGCAGCACACGATCGGCTCGCTCCTGGCTTGCGTCGCTCGACCCATCACCGATGGCGGGCGCGGTCGCGATAAACCAGCCGTGCCCCGCGCCGCCGGCCGCCGGCATCGAGCCGGCAAGCGCGAGCGTGGTTGCCAGCGCGAGCAACAGGGCCGCGAGCGCGATGTTCCAGCGACCGCTCACCGCGACGCGGCCGCAGCCGCGGCCTCCTCATCGATGTCAATCACGCGGTCGATCCGATACGCCCGCGCCAGCCGCCCCAGATCAAAGGGTGCGTCGGACTGTCGGCTGCCACGGTTCTCCATGCCATAGAGCGAGATGCTCACCGACACACCCTCCGCAGGAACCTCTACAAAGAGCCGATCCGGCATTTCGGGCCAGTCTCCGCCGCCCTCTATGAGCCTGACCTCGCCATAGCGCCGCGCCTCGCTCCGCACGAGCAATCGGCCCGAAGCATCGAAGAGCGCCGCACGTCGCAGGCGATACGTCTCGGGCTCGAAGGCGAGCAGCCGATGGCCGGACCGCGCGGGAAGCACGACCAGCACCGACCCATCGTCGCCCCGGCTCACGCGATCCGTGGGGCCGAAGACCTCTTCGCCCTCGGGCAACGGCAGCACGCCGAGCATCTCGATCAAATCCAGCGGGTGCAGCGGCGCGCCGACCTCGGCGAGGGATGTCTCCGCTGCCCGATCGTGCCGACCGACAAACGCAGTGTCCTCATCGCTGTCGCCCAGCAGATCGAACCACCAGTACTGCTCGCCGTTGCTGCCGAGGTAGAGGCCCGTCTCTCCGAGCTTGCCAACCGAGAGCGCGAGCGAGCGGGGGCGAACGACCTGCAGGTGCCCCTCGCCCTGGTCACGCCGGGCCTTGCCATCGCGGTCGGTCGAGTCGATCACGATCGTCGCGCGGGACCAGACACGGTCGAGGTTGGCGACGCGCTGGTTGTGCGCACGCGCGACGCGGTCGTACGTGGGCAACAGATCATCGGTGACCAGCACGTCGCGCGGCGCAGGCTGCGAGCGCGCGCACGCGCCGATGAGCACCGCGATCAACACAAAGACGCCGAGCCGTGCGATCACGCTCACGCGTCGTCTCCCTCGAGAACCTGGCCGACCTGATCGATCGCCTCGGCGATCGCGTCGTCGTCCATGCCGGGATCGGCGACCTCGATGAAGTCGGGCCCCTCGCCGCCGCGCTCGACGGGCAGTGCGTCGCCACGGCGACGAACCAGCATCGCGCCGTCGCGCGAGCCCTCGTACACGAGCGCCTTCTTGCGAACGAGAATGAGCGTGAGCACATAGCGGAGCACGAGTCCCCGCTGCTCGGTGGCGCTCGCGAGTTGGTCAAAGAGGTCGATCATCGACTCGGCATCGACGAGCCCGGCGCGCGGGGCGTCGTGGGCGGGCGCTTCGCGTCGCCAGAAGCCGTGGAAGGTCAGGTTCGCGTCGGGCCGGGCGCCCTCGTCCCACGCGTCGGCGAGGAAGTCGACACGGTGCATGGACTCCTCGTCCTCAACGAGCGCCGTGACGATGTCGTCGCCGACGTTGATCGGCTTGCCGCTGCCCGCGCACGCCGAGCCGACCTTGGAAATCGAATATCCGCCGGGAGTTGCCGCCATGGGCCGAGTCTACGCCGCTGCCCGGCGTCTGCCCGAGCCATCGCCTACGAGCACGAGACCTCAAAGAACCGCTCGGACGTGCCGCCGCTGCCCACCCGGAAGGACACGGTCTTGCCGCACGTTGGGCAGCGGGCGAGGTAGTGCTCGCCCTTGGCGTTTCGATAGACGCGGACGTACTGGTTCGAGCAGACGAAGCTCACGCCGATGAACGGTCGGCCGCCGCGTGGCGGCGGGTTGCTGTCGCCCGCGATCACATCAAGCCGATGCATAACTTCGACCATCGGCGAGAACGCGCACGGGCCTTCAACCCGGCGTCACGAGCAGCACTTGTGCCCGTACTTGTGCCAGCACTTCCAAACAGTACCCTATCGCAGGGCGAATCTGCCCCGTCTCGACGGAATCACGCCGCTAAACACGGCTGGTGAATAGACTTGCGATTGGCGACGCGACACCCAGGCCTCGGAGGCCCATGGCCCACAACCTGACCATCCTGCCCGACCCCCCACCGCCGCCGACGCCGATCGGCCTGATTGCCGGTGGCGGCCAACTCCCCATCGCGATCGCCCGCAACCTGCAACAAGCAGGACATCCCGTCCACGTGCTCGCGCTCGCCGGCCAGCCCGACGAAGAGCTCGGCGATTTCGCCACCACTATGCAATCGGTCGGCCTCCTGCGCGTAGGCACCTGGTCCCGCAAACTCGCCAAGCTCGATGTCCGCCACGCGATCATGGTTGGGCGGGTCGACAAGGCGCGGATCATGCACGACCCGCTCCGCTACGTGCACTACATCCCCGACGTCCGCACGATGATCGCCTGGTACCGCCACCTGCGCCACGACCGCCGATCGCACGCGATCCTCAGCGCGATCGCCGAAGAACTTGACCGCAACGGCATCGCCCTGCTCGACTCCACCGCGCCCATCCCCGACGAGCTCTCGTCCGCGGGTGTGATGACCAAGACCAAGCCCAACGCCGACCAGCGCGCCGACATCGACTTCGTCTGGCCCTTGCTCGCCGAACTCCTTCGGCTCGACATCGGCCAGTCCGTGGCGGTCCGCTGCCGAGACGTTGTGACCGTCGAGGCGGTCGAGGGCACTGACCGGATGATCGCGCGCGCGGGCAAGCTCTGCCGCGCGCCCGGCTGGACACTCTGCAAGGGCGCGCGTGCCGGGCATGACCGCCGGGCTGATGTGCCCACGGTCGGGCCGGACACGCTGGAAAATATGGCCGCCGCGGGCGGGCGCTGCCTCGCGCTCGCAGCCGGCGATGTCATCATGCTCGAGAAAGCACGCATGATCGATCGCGCCGACGAGCTCGGCATCGCGATCGTCGGCGTGCCCACCGCCCAGCCCGGCGCGGTTACGCAACTCGTTCACGCCGCCGACACCGAGGCGATGGCAACGCCCACCAAGCCCGAGCCGCAGGTGATCGCTTCCACGTTCGGGAGCTGATACCTTGGACCACCAACCACCCCCCTCGCCAGCCCCACCACCGTGCCCCTACGCCTCGCGAGGCGGGCTCAAGCTCGCCCACGCGATCGAGACGCTCAGCATCGATGTCACCGGTGCGATCTGCGCCGACCTAGGCTGCTCGACCGGCGGCTTCACCGACTGCCTGCTCCAGCACGGCGCCGCACGCGTGCACGCGGTCGACACCGCCTACGGCGAACTCGCCTGGAAACTCCGCTCCGACGATCGCGTCACCGTCCACGAACGCCAGAACGCGCTGCATCTCACGCCGGCCGAACTCTGCGACATCGTCACGATCGACCTGAGCTGGACGCGGCAGTCCAAAGCGCTGCCCGCCGCCATGAACTGGCTCGCGCCGACCGGGCGCATCATCACGCTCGTCAAGCCCCACTACGAAGTCCCGCGCGACACACTCGGCCCCGGCGGTGTGCTGCCCGAAGACCAAGCCGAGCCCGTCTGCACACGCGTGCTCAACGAAGCCACCGCGGAGCTTGGCCTGAACCTGCTCGGGGTCACGCAGTCGCCCATCCGCGGCGGGGCGTCATCAAAGAAACGCCGCAAGGGTGCGGGGAACGTCGAGTTTCTCGCAGTGCTCTCGCGCGGATAACCCGCGACGCGCGTCGCGGATTACGCCGGTTCGCTTTTCCACGCCACCCGCTCGCCGTCACCGGCCGGGTGCACGAGTGTCCACAGGTGTTCGAGCACCGCGGGCGTGCCGACGCCTGTCGCGCCGCTCATCGCCACGATCTCGACGTGACGATCGGCGATGTCTAGTTTGAGATCCTCAGCCAGCTCGGCCATCGCCGCATCGCGTTCGTCGTCATCAAGCAAATCGATCTTGTTCAGCGCGATCAGCTCGGGCTTCGCGGCAAGCACGTCGGAGTACGCGGCCAGCTCCGCGCGGATAGCCCGGTAGTTCTCGGCGGGCGTCGCGTCGTTGTCGGGGGCGCAGTCGAGCAGGTGCAGCAGCACGGTCGTGCGCTCCACGTGCCGGAGGAACTCGTGCCCAAGCCCCGCGCCGTCGGCAGCACCCTCGATCAATCCCGGGATGTCCGCGAGGACAAGCCGGCGCGAGGGGTCGAGCGTCGCGATGCCGAGCTGCGGCGCGAGCGTCGTGAAGGGATACGAGCCGATCTTCGCCTCGGCCCGCGTCACCGCGGTGAGCAGCGTGCTCTTGCCCGCGTTGGGCATGCCGAGCAAGCCAACCTCGGCGATGAGTTTGAGTTCGAGCTTGAGTCGAAGCCGCTCGCCCGGCTCGCCCGGCTCGGCCTTGCGAGGCGTCTGGTTCAGCGAGTGCTTGAATGCCTCGTTACCCCGACCACCACGCCCGCCGCGGGCGATGACCACGGGCACGCCCGGCTCGGTCATGTCGGCGACCGGCTCGCCCGAATCGGCATCGACCACAAGCGTGCCCGGCGGCACGCGGATCACGCGATCCTCGCCGCCCTTGCCCGAGCACGATCGCTTACCGCCCCGCTCGCCGGACTCGGCCCGCCAGTGGTGCGTACCGCGGAAGTCGGTGAGCGTGTTGAGCCCCTCGTCGATGAGGAAGACCACGTCGCCGCCATCGCCGCCATCGCCGCCGTCGGGCCCGCCCTTGGGCGTGTACTTGGCGCGGTAGAACGAGACATGCCCGTCGCCGCCGTTGCCCGCGAAGACCTCGATTTCTGCCCGGTCGATAAACACGCCACGACGATACGCCGCGGGGGCGCATCGCATCGCGGATATTCGAATAGTCGGTCTGGGGCCGGATCAGGCGGCGCGGAGGTAGCGTTGCTGCCCGAGCTGGGCGAGAAGCCGCTCGCGGTCGCCCGCCCGGCAGAACATCGTGAACGCGATCGCCATGCGCGCGGGGCCGATGTCGATGTCCTCGTCGTCGATCCAGACAACGTTGCCCGTCGCGAAGATCGCCCGACCCGGGCCGGCATCATCGGCGAGGCCCGGCAGCTCGAGCTTCACAGCGACCGAAGTGCCCGCGGGGATCGGCTCATCGAGCTCGAAGCGGATGCCGCCCTCGGAGATGTCGTAGGCGTGGCCCTCAAGGTCGAAGGTGGTCTTGCTGAGGAGGCGGACGCTCATGGGCGTATAGGCCGTGGGCAGCGCGAAGCGTTCGAACGCACGGCGGTTGGTCGGCTGGTTCCGGCTGGAAGGGTTGGCGAGCTGGGTCACGCGGAGGTCTCCTCGGTCTGAGCACGCGCGATGGAAACCGTCGGCCGTGCTGTTTCTAGTCCGAGGATGTCATCGGCAGGATCTGCCGCGGTCTGAAGCTCGACCACGTGCAGAAAGTCGCGCAAAGACTGCTAGCGACCCGCGTCTAGCCCTCGCCGGGCCCGGCATTCTCGGCCGAACCGGCCTCGAGCTGCAGGCTCACCCGTCCGATGCGCACACCCATTTCGGCCTCGATCCGCCGGACGACCGCCGGATCGATCGCGCTCATCAGAGCCGATCCGAGCTCGCTCGGCACATCGAGCACCTCGCCCGCGTCGGTCACGATGTGCACGTGCTGGGCGACATCCGCGTCGTATCGCCGGGCCGATCCGACCGCGATGGATCGGCACAGCCCTACCCGCTCAAAGGTCTCGAGCGTGTTGTAGACAGTTGCCAAGCTCAGCCCGGCCTCGCTCGGCTCGACCAGGCCGTGCAGCTCCTCAGCCGTGGGATGGCTGGTGGTACCGACGAGCGCCGTAAAGAGAACTTCCCGTTGCCGCGTCCGACGCAAGCCGTGCCTGTGGAAGAGATCCGACAGCGATGCCGGGGCAGGGTCGCCCGGTTGCCTCGTCGATGTGATGTTGGGTTGGGCCACGGCGGATTCCTTCGGAACAGCGTCCAGTCTGGAATCATTCTAAGAAGGCCGATCGGCCCAGACCAGCAGCCCATACCGGCCCCGCGGCACGACAGCCTCAGCCGGCCGAGAGCGCCATCTTGCGGTGGTCGATGCCCGCCTCGGCGAACACGTCGCCCACGGGCGACCAGCCCAGCCGCTCGTAAAAACCAGCCGCGGGGATCTGTGCGTGGCAGTAGAGCTCGGTCATGCCCAGCGAGCCGAACGCGTGCTGTTCGACCGCGATGACAAGTTTCCGCCCGATCTGCTCGCCCTGACGTTGCGGGTCGACGGCCATCTGCATGAGCTTGCCCCGGCCGCCCTCCTCGGGCAGCAGGCAGGCTGTGCCGATCACGCGCTCGCCGGTCGGATGGTCCACGATCGCCGCGAAATGCACGAAGCTCGTCTCATACCCCGGGTACTCGCGATCGAAGCGAGCGAAGTCGTACCCGATCGGCTCGAGCAGCACCGCCGACCGCAGTGCCCGCGATTGGGCGTGCAGGCGATGGCCATGTTGGATGCGTTCGATGCGAACCACGCGGGACTCCTGCCGAATAGAAAAGGGCCGCACACCATCGGCCCGAAGAGCCCACCAGTCAAGCCGCCAACGCCAACCGCACGATCTACACCACATGCCACGCACGCCGCTGCAACCCGACCACGCCCTCCTCTGCGAGCGCTGCGGCTACGCGCTGGCAGGTCTCGATCCCGATGACCACTGCCCCGAGTGCGGCCGAATCGTCGCCGATTCACTCCACGCCCGCCGAATCGGCTCGCCCTTCCAGCGTCAGCCCTCCGCCGCGAACTGGCTTCGGACGGTCGTCTCGATGCTCCTCCATCCGGCGCGCACCTACGACCATCTCGACGTTCAGCCCGCGCACGATCGCACGCTCCGCACGATCAACGTGCTCATCGCCTCGGCCCTCGCCGTGCCGGCCGCGATCAACCTGATCGATCCGCTCGCGCTCTGGCTCTTCGTGATCGGCGGGCCCGACGGCTGGAAGGAAAACGCACTCGCCGCCCTGATCTCCCTCCCCGTGCTCGCTGTCGTGTGCTTGACGCTCACGCGGACCGAGCAGGCGGGCATCGCGCTCTTCGGGCCTCGCCGAGGTTGGCGGATCACAAAGCCGCTCGCCCGATCAATCTGCGCCCACGCCAGCGTCGGCTGGATCGCGGGCAGTGCCGCTGCGAGCCTGGGCTTTGCCGCGGGCTATGGCCTTGAGCGCCTCGCGATACACACCTCGACAGGTGCGCTCAACGACGCCTTCCTGCTCGCGCCCTACGCCTTCGCCGCCTTCGGCCTGGTCGGCGGGATGTTCGCGTTCGAAGGGCTGGTTTTCCTCGGCATGCTCCGCTGCAAGCACGCGAATCCGGGCTCGCTCGCACCGACCGACGGCTCGGCCGAGCAGGGGCAATCCCCATCTGTACATCCATCCGGCGAAGACCTGCACACCGGCGACAGCAACCCGCTGCCAGCGGCTCCCTAACATCCGGGCATGAACCCACGCAGGCCCACGCGGCAGATCACCGTTGGCGATGACCGAACCGGCAAGCTCTTCGTCGGCGGCGGCCTCCACGGCACCACGCCCGCCCCCGTCACCGTCCAGACGATGACCGCCGGCTACACGCACGACATCGACAAGTGCGTCGCCGAGATCCACAAACTCCACGCCGGCGGGGCCGACGTGGTCCGCGTCGCCGTGCCCGAGCGCAAGGACACCGAGGCGCTGCCCGAGATCCTCAACCAGACGTCCGTCCCGATCGTCGCGGATGTGCATTTCCACTTCAAGCGCGCGCTCGAAGCCGTAGAGGCCGGCGCGCACAAGATCCGCCTGAATCCCGGCAACATCTCCGACCGCGCCCAGGTCGAGCAGGTCATCGACGCGTGCAAAGAGCGGGGATTGCCCATCCGCGTGGGCGTGAACGAGGGCTCGATCATCGAGCGCCGCGACAAGCAGAAGCGCGCGAAAGAACTCGGCGCGGTCTTCAGCGACCAGAAGCACGGGTACATGCTCGCGATCATGATCGCCAAACTCGAGGAATACCTCGACATCTTCTACGAGCGCGACTTCTACGACATCTGCATCTCCGCCAAGAGCATGGACGCGACGCTCGTCATCGACGCGTACACCGAGATCGCCAAGCGATTCGACCACCCGCTGCATTTGGGCGTCACGCACGCGGGCCCCAAGGAAACCGGCTGCATCCGCTCGGTCGTCGCGCTCGGCACGCTGCTGGCAAACGGCATCGGCGACACGATCCGCATCTCGTACGCCAACGACCCGATCTACGAGGTCGAGGACGGGCTGGAACTCCTGTACACGCTCGGCCTCCGCGAGCGCAAGGGAGCCGAACTGATCGCGTGCCCGACCTGCGGCCGAATCCAGGTCGACCTCTTCACGCTCGTGCAAGACGTGCGCAAGGTCCTCGCCGACGACATCGAGCTGCCCGTCAAGGTCGCGGTCATGGGCTGCGTCGTCAACGGGCCGGGCGAGGCCGAGGGCGCGGATGTCGCGGTCTTTGCCGGCGACCGCCGGGGCATCATCTACGTGCAGGGCGAGAAGGTCGCGAATGTGCCCGAGGAGGAGATCCTCGAGAAGCTCCGCGAGGAATGCCTCAAGTTCCAGCAGGCAGTGCGCGACGGCACGATCAAGCTCGGCGAGAAGAAGGTCGACATTGTGCCCCCCGATCCGATCGGCGAGCTCGGCAGCGGCTGGGAAAAGATGGCGGCCGAGAAAATCCGCGCCACCGACCTGACGATCAAGCAGACCTAACCAACACCGTCCTGCGACCCGATCCAGATTTGATCCAATCGGCCCGTCGGAGCGAAGCCATGCCCATGCCATCGCGACGACTCGTCCTCACCGCCCGCGCGCTCACGCTCGGGCTCTTCACCGCTGCCCCATTTGGCTGCGGCTCGGTCGAACTCGTCAACCCCGCCTATCCGCTCACCAACGCCGAGGTCCGCGACGAACTGGCGGCACTCAAGTGCGCCGAGCCGATCACGCTCGATCGGCCTGTGGTCGTCCTTGCTGGATATCGCGGCGTCCCGTCGATGACGAAGCGATTGGCCGACCACCTCGCGCTCTATACAGGCGCGCCGCGGGACCAGTTCTTCCCGATCAGCTACACGTTCGGCTCGAACATGGACAACATCGCCGAGCTGATCGTCGCGCGTGTCGATCGCCACTGGCCGAGCGACTCTCCCGACGAGACCATCGAGGTCGATGTGGTCGGTATCTCGATGGGCGGGCTCATGGGGCGGTACACCGCGATGCCCGCGGGCGAGCGGATTTTTGAGGGCAAGCGCTTGAACATCCGTCGCCTCTACACACTCGCGAGCCCGCATGGCGGCGCGTTGCTCGCCGACAAGATCGCGCTCGACAAGGCCGCCAAGGACATGAAGACCGGCTCCGACTTCCTCACGTCGCTCGACGCGGCGCTGGAGCGAGCCGACTACGAGCTCGTGCCCTACGCGGTGCTCAACGACGACTGGGTCGGGGCGACCCGCGCCGCGCCGCCCGGCTTCGAGCCGATCTGGTCGCCCGGCCGGCGGGCGTTCAGCCACTTCAATGTGTCCGACGACCCCAGGATTCTGCTGGACCTGGCCCTCCGTCTCCGCGGCGATACCCCGGCCGGCCGGCCCTCAACGCCGCCTAGCGACTAATTCGCCGCGGACAGTGGACAGCAGCTAGGCCTCTGAACGCACTCTTCACACCAACACAACGCCCGCCGAATGCGGGGGCAGGTTCGTTACCACTACGGTTTTTTGTCCATGGGTTGGCCCGCTGGCCGGCCCGCCTGAACACCTCCACAGGAGAGAGCCATGATCCGCACTGCACTTATCCTCGCCGCCGCCGCAGGCACCGCTGCCACCGCCAACGCCGGCATCCAGATCACCGAATTCATGTACACCGGCGAGGGCGACGAGTTCTTCGAGCTCACCAACACCGGCACCACGCCCGTCGACATGGCCGGCTGGGTCTACGACGACAGCTCCCGCGTCTTCAGCCCCTCCAACGACACCGGCGCCGACATCCCCGATCCGCTCGACCCCGAGGAGGAGCTCGACGCGGGCCTGAACCTCGGCTCCTTCGGCATTATCCAGCCCGGCGAGTCGGTCGTGGTCCACGAGGGCGTCGACTTCGTCTTCCGCGCCGACTGGAACCTCGATCCCTCGGTCAAGACCATCGAGCTCTACGAGAACAACCTCGGTCGCAACGATGAGATCAACATCTTCGACGCCTCGGGCAACCTCGTCGATCGCCTCACCTACAACGATCAAGACTTCCCCGGGGAGGTCCGCGCCCGCGGCTTCAGCGCCAACCCCAAGACCCTCGCCGCCCTCGGCGCCAACGACTACGGCCAGTGGCAGCTCGCCTCGGAGGGTGACGTCTACGGCAGCTACGCGTCGCTCGCGGTCGATCCCGACGACAACGCCTCCGACATCGCAAGCCCCGGCTTCTTCCAGATTCCCACGCCCGCCTCGGCCGCCCTGCTCGGCCTCGCCGGCCTCGGCGCCGCGCGTCGCCGCCGCTAATCCGGCAGGCACGCCCGCTACTCCAACGCAAACGCCGGCGGGGTCCATCAATCGATGGATCCCGCCGGTTTTCTGTTTGTGAATGCGCGAGTGTGAAGCCAGCATGGCGTGCTACGCAACGGCCTCGGACGCAAGCTGGGCAACTACACGCCGCGCCGCCACGACGTGCTCGCCAGACATACCCACTTGCTGTTCCATCTCGACCAACGCGGCGCGCAGCGCCGAGTCGCTCACCAGCAGCGCCACGGGCTTCGCCTCGCCGTGCGATGCGGCGAGCACGCGGACGGTCTCGCGGTCTCGCGTGCCAAGACCGAGGCGACGGGCGAGCGTGTCGAACGCCGCATCGGCCGGCGGCTTCGCCCGGCGCTTCGTCCACAGCGCCCACGCGACCAACAGCACTGCGAGCAGGGCGGTCGCGACGGCAAACGCAAGCATGTAAAGCTCCACACCGCCCAGCGCAGGATCCGGCGCACCGACAAGTCCCCGCGGACCCGCCGACGGCGCCACAGCCGCGACGACAACCGGCGTGATCATGACCCACGCCCTCCCCGCCGCACCGCCATCGCGGCCCGCCGACGCACGCCGACGTCCGCGTCTTCTTCCGAGAGGACCGCGAGCATCGCGACGATGTCATCGCGGGCCGACCGCATCGGGTCGGCCTCGATCACGCGATCGGCGGCCCAGACACCCGCGAGGCGGTTCGGCACCGCGCGGTCGGAGATCAACGCCTTGAGCGACTCGACCGCTTCACGTGCGGCCTCGCCGCCCACACGAACGCCCTCGCGCACGGCCGACCCACGCACGCGGTGGTGCGCATCGTGCTGCAGTTCCACCAGCACGCCGGGCAGATCGCCCGCGTGTCGCTCGGCACCCGCCATCGCTTCGGTCGCGTTGGAGCGCACCCGGCCGTCGTGATGCCCGAGCAGTGTGCGCACGATGTCCGCAGCTTTGGGCCCTGTGCACCCTTCGAGCGCTCGCGCTGCTGTCGCCGCGACACGGTCGTCGCTGTCACCCGCGGCACGCTCGAGCACGGAGACCAACTCGTCGCTGAGCTTCATCGGCCGGACGAGCGACAACGCCGAGATGCGATCGGCAACCTCGCCGCCCAGACATCGTGCGGCAAGCTCGCGCAGGAACGCCTTCGCGTCGGCCGCAAGCGCCTGCCGGGCCGCGACGCGTGACCACGCGCCCGCGCCAGCCCAGGGGTCGATCCGCCGCGACTCCTCGGCACTCCAGCGGCGCACCGCTGCGTGCGGGCTGCGCGAGAGCGTGCGCATCGTGCGCTGCGCCCGCGCTGGCGTTTTGCCACGCCCGGGGCGGATGCCCGCCATGCTCC
>ERZ1740067.1279-NODE-1279-length-17624-cov-9.165974_pt1 | contig 17624 bp, 9 predicted proteins | sample MGYA00581736_ERZ1740067 | MGnify/ENA primary metagenome ERZ1740067 (study PRJEB43018, sample SAMN04849236) | marine metagenome | isolation source: floating plastic debris | place: Pacific Ocean | collected 2008-08-27 | study: EMG produced TPA metagenomics... | reverse complement strand
GGTTTATTGGCCAGGTGAAGTTGCTGTATGCGGAGGGGGATACGGTAGACGGGGCACTGGAGCCGGTCTATACGAAGTTGATCCGACTGTCGCGGGTGCGGGGTTGGCTGCGGGCGAAGGATGTTCGGAATTATGAGCGGAGTTTACGGAAGGCGAGTTCAGATGTGATTCGCTCGCATTTTCGGGAGTTGGAGGCGATGGGGTATGGGGAAACAAAGGGGATGGGGAATCGGTTGCAGTGGCGAGTGACGGTAGACGGGATGGACAAAGTAGACAGGGTGTCTACTGCTGAAAGCAATGACTCATATGGGTTTTAGGGAAAGGGTAGACGGGTAGACAAAGATGAAGGGGTTCAGAATGAAACGGTGGACAGAATGGTTGCGGTGGGAATAGGACAAGGTGGCTACTTGTCTACCAAGATGGCTGAAGGGTCTGATATGAAAGGATTACAGGTGGTAGACCGAGGGTCTACTGAAGGTCTACGGGTAGCTGGGGTGTCTTCTGAGGAAGGGACTCCCGAGGATGAGGCGGTAGACGGTGAGCAGGATGGACAGTGGTTGAGGGTTGGGGATATTTGCCGATATGTGGGATCGGGGGTTAAAAATGTTGAAAGGATTAAATCATCTCAGGATTGAAGCTATTGAGAAAGAGATAGCAATGGTGAAAGGAAGTCGATGGTACGTTACTCAACAAGTCTCTCTTAGAGAGTTAGAGCGAATATTATCATAAAGTTAACGGTAAAATGCAGCAACAAATATCCTGGGCCCTAGTACTATAGGCTTGTGCCCGCCGCCATGAAAGTTTAACTAGATATTGTTGCAATTGCCTGTCATATATTTTTTGCCTAGCGATTTGTTCTACACTATTCCCGATAAAAGCTCACTTTCTCAGCCGCTTCGAGCATTTGTAGCGCAAAGTTTCCTGAATTGAATTCTGGGCTAGGGGGAAGATTAATCTTTTCCTTAAGGGTTGCGATAGGGATAACCCGTGTTGCTGGTAAATTTCCTGAAATAGTTTGCTGATTGCGTAGAGTTTTGTTGTAGGTAACTTTACTATCGTTGTCTGATAGCTCTAAGGCAAAGTGTAGCATCTCTGGCTTTTGATGAATATCAAGGCGGACAAGATCCCCCTGAAAGATGCAGGCCAAAATATTAGGAGATAGGTTTTGTCGCCTTAATTCACGCAACGGCTTCTTTCCATCAACATCCCCATAGGCATCAATCAGTAAGCCAGGGTAACCTGAGACAATATCAGAGCGGATCAGAATGCCAGTAGATTGGGTAAAAGGAACAGATAATAGCGTTTTTTGGTCACACTCAAAATCACAGGTTGTAATTCGTCCAATACTGTAAGCTCCATCCAGCAAACAACGAATCCAATTAGTGTCGATTTGGAAGAAGCGAATGGATTCCTTAGGTAATAGCCGCTCATCAGAAACAAGGTACTTAAAGGGAATGCCTTGAAGATGGCTGAGTTGATCTAGCCAGATTTTCAGAGATTCTGGCATTTCAGTAGAGACCGTAAGCGTCTCTAAGGGGTGTTGATGCTGCTCTGGTTGCTGATTGCATTTATCCTGTTGGTCTCGGAGACGCTTCCAGTCGTAGAGAGTGGTAGAAAATGTGGGGCTTTGTAAAGCCATCAATCGCCCCAACTCCCAAGCGGAGGCATAGCTAACGTCAAACATGCCCACATCAGAGTGATAACGCAGCAGGGCATCAGAAGCATGGACAGGCAGGTCAACATTGCCCTCAACCGCTCCTGTGACAAAAGGACCTCGATACCAAGAAAGAGTTTTACCGCCATTTCGAAGGGCGTGACGAACAGGAGTAAAACCATCTTTGAGAAAATCTTCTGCATCAGAGTTGGTACTACTAGGTAGCCGAAAGGAGCGATGATCGCGCTCCAAGCCCTGAATCATATTAGAGAAGGTCTGCTCATTAGAAATGCAGGCAAATCGCCAACTAGTCAGACTGATGAGACGAATTTTGTCGGTCTGACTAGCATTGTCAAAGTTAAATTCTCCGGTCGCTTCGTTATAGCGTCCTTCAACGGACACTAGATGAACAGTGGTGGTTTCTCCTGGCGCGGGTAGCCGACTGGCAATAATCACAGCCCGCTCACTGTCATGTAAATCTTTGCGGCTCATGCGGTTTGTGTCGTCAGCACAGAAGTGCAGACGACGGACATGGGCCAACATGGCTAAGTCATCCAGTTTTGGTAAAAGCGGTTCTAGAACCTGTCGAGAAACATCAATAACACTAACTGGATCGCTGTTCTTTTGATGAGAATTAAGAGATATTGCAGGAAACTTAGCTCCCTGGTTCGATAATTCCCCAAGTGTAATCACCTGTGTTTCAGGCTTCTCTACTTCACTAAAGACTAGTAATGCTAGCCAAGTTAGTGCGCGATTGCCATTATCTGGGCTATGCTCCCAGGGCAGGGTGCTATGGGTTAAAACAATATGAGGTAAAACATTGCTATGATCCCCTAAACTACCTTTTGGAGGGAAAACAGCTTGGATATCCTCAGGTTTGAGGCTAAAGCGCTCTCCTTCTACTTGAAAGCTTCGTGTTGTTGTAAAGGTTTGCAGCGGAATTTTATCATTACCCTCGGTTTGGAATTTATGTTCTACTTTGATATTGTAATTACCACTTTTTAGCGTCGGTTGATGATTGGCAGCAAATACAAGGCTTTCGGGGGTTAGTGGTGAAGATGTAGAAGATTCAGACATGGTTAGGAAATAACTATGGCTATTTATTTAACTTGAGGGGCACTGAGAAAATCGTTTGCATTCAGCTCATTAAGTTCCAGACTGATATCATTAAACAAAGCATTAGCAATGGCAGTCCGTTTATTAACAACATTGCTGTCTTTAAAGGTGTTGTTAATTTCCTGACGAGCGGCTAAATCCTCTAGGGCTTGGGCAACAAAAGGAGTGAGTTGAGCCCACTGAAAAGCATCAGTAACCGAGGGAACAAGGTTAGTTGGTTCCTGGAGTGTTTTGTAAGGAATGGAATCAGTATGTGGGGCTTCTGTAGGTCGCTTGGCATGGATTTCATAACCAGTTAGCAAGTTGGCAACTATTTGCTTACCTTGCAGCGAGGGTCTAAGTCGAGAACCCCAGAGCGCAGCTGGTGCATTTTTGCCTAGTGCTTGGAAGTCAAACATCTCGTTTATGTTTGACTCTGTCAGGTTTGTGTCGTTATAGATGATCTTTATGTGTTGTGTAGATGTAATCTGGCTATTCCTCAGTTGCATGGTGCCAATATTAAAGGCAACAGTCGTATTCCCATGGGTTAGCGCAGTTTGTTCTTGTTCTCCTAAATAAGCCTGCTGTAAAGGAATGACAGAGTCAGTGGTTAAACAGAAAGTTTTAGGATTAACGATACCGAAATCATTACTATCGATTTGCTCAGTATGGTTGTTATCTTTTACAGTGTTTTGATTAATTAGTCCTGCTTTAAGATTGATGGTGCAAACTTTATCATTGTCGGGCAAGAAGGATTGGCGGAATTGGCTCCAGGGGATAGGGGTCAGCTGATTCCGGCTACTGGCACCAAAGGAGATAGTAAAGGAAATAATTGTCCAACTGATATGAGCTTTGCCGGCAAATTCTGGTCCCCAAATATTGATACCTGCACCCAGGTGGGCGGTGATATGATGGGTGCCAAAAAAGTGGAAAGTATAGGACGCCCCGACATTGATATGGAAATCGGCTTCGTAGTGGTAAGGTTTCCAGCTAATTAGGAAATTGAGTCCTGCATCAAACCAGGCTCGTAAACTGCCATCATGCCAGTTGGCGCTGAGGCTACAACCTGCCATCAGGGCTGAGGGGGTAAGGGCATAATAGGCAGAACCTTTGAAGTTGAGTTGGTTCGTCACCTGCCAGTTGAAGCCTAATCGAGGAACCGTAGGATAGTGGCTGGGGTGAGAGAAATGGGGGTGATAACCACCAACCGTGAGAACAAAATCTCCTTCATGGATGCCTGAGAACCAGGTGTAGAAGGCAAAGCCACCGGTTAGATGACATTTGCGATCGAGCAGAAATGAGTTGTTGGTGAGTTGGGCGCTGACTCCTAAAAATCCATCGTCGGGAATAAATGTGGCGCGTAGGGCGAGCTGGACTTCTGCGATTGGTGTAACCCCTGCCTTAGCGGCATCTGGGGCTGGTAGGACCAGCGTAGATAGGCCTAAAACATCTAGCTCAAAGCGATGGCCAAACGTTGCTGACACCAAGATGAAGGAGTCGATCATCTTGAAGGAGGTGAAGCGGATACCGATGGCTAGGAAGTAATTGCCAACTGACGGTGGGATGTATTGCTGTAGTTTTGCAAGTTCAGTGGCTAGATTTGGTGTAGTATCTTGTTCTCCCATGGCCTCCTGTACGAGGGGGAAGGTGTGGATTTGGTCTACAGGGGGGACGTGAAGTAGGCGATTGTAGCCAAATCCGGCGGCAAGACCGGTGACGAAGAAAAAGGCAGGGCCGCCGATGGGATAGTCGAGGACGGCGTAGATAAACATGGAGGGACCAACATCCAGCTGGACGTAGGAACCGATGGCGGCAAGGGTTAGGGCTTCGGTGCGGATGATGGCGGTGCCACTGTAGTCATCGTATTCTTTACCCTCGAAAGTAATTTTACCTTTAAGGAAAGCGCCGCCAATTTCGATGGGGCCGCTTTTATAATCGATACCCAAGCCACGCAGGTTAAATTTAGGCTCGAACTTTCTAAGCGCAGACCCTACAGAGAGTCCTTCAAGAGAAAGCGTGAGTCCGGCGACTGAAAGAGCAGCATCCAATAAAAACGATAAGGCAGCATCTTTGTATTGGATACCAACCCGTTCAAAATGAATCGAGCCTAGGTTCTTTTGAATCTTGAACCAGGTAGCGTTGTCAGAAGTGAAGCTGTTAGCAGCGACTGAGGGAGCAGCAGGTAGAGAGTTTGAGGATGTATCAGGAGGTGAGGTTGTTGATTGACTATCAGAAGAAATAGGTAAGGCAAGGACTTCTGCTGTGTCACCAAATTGAAGTTTTGCTGATATGTTTGCACCTTTCTGGATAATCGTTGTGTCAGCTGCCTGATTTGTCTCAGATGGTATAGACAGTTTAGTAAAGTCGTCAGGGATGAACTTATTAAAGGTATTTGTTTCGCTAAAATCAAGGTTTTGAGAGACTATAAGAAGTTGTAAATCATTAACGCTGATAGTTTGTACTGAGGAAAGTTCTGCTCCAACAAGAGGAAGCTCAGAGAGGTTTATGGGCTTGCTGATAGCAAATCCAAACAAAAACTTCCATTGTTGTTGTTGATTTTTTAGACCAATAAAAATAGCTTTTCCATAGTTAGCTGAATTTGCTTTCAGCACTAATTCTTTATTTGTAAGGTTATATCTAAAGGAGGCTTTGTTTAGACCCAAATCTAAGTCAGCTGGGATATCAGGTAGATCAACATCCAGTAATTCTCGACATAAATCAGCGATACCTAACGTCTTGTCAGATTCTGCCTCCCATGAGGCAATTAGAGTTCTACTTTCTTTAAAGTCATACGATACATTGAACTGATTTTCGGCAACTTCAATAATGCCGGTAATTTCACCAGACCAGATGGATTGTTGATTTGTGTCTTGTTTGCGGTTAATAACACATCGGCCTTCAATCTTTTTGAGAATGGGATCGTCATTATTGCTGTACGCAGCGTTGGCCTGAAAGGTAAAGTTACCAGTTTTTGTTTCGTAATTTTCAAGTTCGAGATCTAAAAGGTAAAACTGGGGCAAATCGCTGGGAAGTGCAATCTGAAAAATGGATAGCAAATCAGCTGTGAGGTCAGTGAGAGAAACTTCTTGTTTCTGATAAGTCCCCCCTGACAGTGTCCATGTATCAGAGCTTTTTACGACTTGTAGATATAATTCTGTTTTAGCAATTGTAAAAATACAGCCAAATACTAGGGCAAGTGTGCCGTCATAATCGATAGCAAATTCAATTTCATCTAAGACAAAGTTTGGGATTATACTCCAATTCCCAGCAGCATTGCAGGTAAGGCTATAGGTTTGGTTGCCAATATCAGCCGTCAGGTTAAATTCGTAGATTCTTAAATCACCTGTGCCAGGTAATTTAGCATCTTCGGCAAATGTGCTCAGGAATTCGTTGATATCAATTAGTGCGGTTGTTTGAGCACCAATAACTTTATCAGGATAGCTTACATAAGCAGCTGCACCAGTATTGCCAATCAGCAAATTTGCTGTGACTATTATTCCAAAATCACTTGGGTTAGCAAAATTTGGAATAACAATGACCATTGTTAAGCCCTCTAATTCGAGAACCTCTTGTTTGATCGTCCAATTAGTACCGAGATAAATGCTGATAGTAAAGTCACTGATGGTTTTGTGAACAGCATCTAGTGTGAAGCTTACATGCTGAAACGACAGAGCACCAACAGGAGTATCTACACTCAATGACTCACTCGGATTCGTGCCGCCAGTCAGGTCTGATAAATCGCTGAGTTTCCCAATTACCGGAAACGGACGCTGTAAATCCAGCATGACATGGTAACTGGATTGCTGATTGCTGCGGGTATTAATCACAACCGGTAAACGGAATTTAGAAGTGATAAAATCAGCTACGATGGTATTGTTGATAACTAATTGAACTTGTTGATTTGAGGAATCCTCACTATTGGTAATAGTTATTAATTTGGACTGGACTTGAAACAATACATCCATCTCAAAGCCCATAACGGGCGGCGACTTGCTGGTAGTTGTTTTGAGCAGCATTTCGGGATAAGTATTTCCAGCCTCCGTTCTTGTAAGCTGAATACTGCCTCTTAAGACAATAGCGTCTTCAAATAGCCAACCTAGTGGCTTAATTAGGCCCTGGTTTTTGATTAGCTTTGCAGTGAAATCAAGTTTTTCAGGGAGGTTTCTTGAGTTTAATAGCAGCCTCGGCTCTGTTACCTTCAAGTCATTGAGGGAATTGTTTGTTAGCTCTTTTACTGTCTCAAAACTATCGCTGAAGGTATAGCTATCAGGTAAGGTAAGCTCTACTAACAGCTCAATACGATCGCCAGGTGAAACAACTTCAAAGGTGAGTTGGGCTAGTAAGTTAGCTTGGCTTCTGTATAGTTCAAATGCTTCGGCATTAAATGAGCAGTTTCTGAAATAAATATAAGTAGTATTTACTTCAGGAGCATTGCTGAGAGTTACTGTCAGAGTATTACCAAAAAAATTGCTTAATAAAGTATTTACACTGCTTGAGTTTAGGCTATTACTGGCAGATAAAGTCAGTACATCATTGCTGATATATGCTTGAAGTTGTGAGAGAAGTTGTTGTCCATCCATAGTTATAGATTCATTTCAAATATGACAGGTAGATGGTCGCTGATGCATAGCTTTACAAATTCAGCCGCCTTGCGTTGAGATGTTGGTGGTGCTCCTGCCGCACTTCCTAAAAAACCTCCATTCAAATCAGTTAGAAAAGAGTTGATATTTTGTAAATTAGGCAGCGGCTGCAGTCCTCCAACTGGAACGGGACCACCACCAATAACACCCCAGTGCTCCTGAAAGAAAACCGTATTAAGAAAAGCTTGAATCGTGGCCAAAGGGATATTAAAGCCACCCGCATTATTTGTTACGGCATCTAATAAGTTATAGATTTGGTCTGGTGGGTTAGGAGCAGGAACTGCTACTGCAGGAGGAGCCCCTACTGCAGGGGGGACCGCTGCTGCTGCAAAACCTCGATAAAAAATGTTATCTACGGCCTTTGTTCGGTAATCACTCTGATTAGCAGTCAATATTGCTGGACCTCCGCCAATACCATTGCGAATTCGGACAATTGACTTGTTACGAGGATTGTCACCCGGAATAGCACCACCTACCGGAGTAGGGTGATTAGCTCGTATCTGGCAATCTGCACCGCCATTAGCAAGGGTATTGGTAAACGCATCGTATGGATAAGCTGTGGCCCCGTTTCTTACATTAAAATCGCCACCTAAAATAGCAAAATTGCTGTTTATCCATGCGCCGGCTCCTGGATCGTAGACCTGATACATGCTCCGAGAATAAGCAGCTCTTTGCATTCCAGAAGTAGAAGCAGGACCAGCACTAGGTGCATGGTACATATGAATAGGGACCAGTCGCTGTGCTGCAGCCAGGCCACCCATACGATTAACATCAATAGTTGCATAAGCTGGACGACGAGGTCCTCTCAATGATGCAGGATGACCAGCTCCCCGTGTGAAGTGCAGATATCCCCAAGGATTAAGACCGGCTGGGTTAAATGCAGGGGTATAGTCGCTAATATCACCAACATAGTTGATAGCGGCAGTAGTATCGCGCCCAGTGAGAACTAGATTCAGGCAGTTTGTGGGGGTCATTACTGTCCCCGTAACAGGCAACATATATGGAACGGTTAGTATAAATCCGGCGGGAATAATTGTCGGTTGAACATTCCAAAAAGGGGCGTTGTTAAAAGTGACACCTGTGGTTTGACCGGTTGGAAGCACTGTTGCACCTATGGTTGTACCTGCTGGTATTACCTGTCCACCATTGATGTTGAGTGCCATAGGCAAAGGGCTAGCTTGCCCTGCAAAGATTCCTGCTCCTCCATGTGTTGTACCTGCAGGAATAATGTAGGCTGGATCTGCTGGAACAACTAACCCTGCTGCCGGGAGGGCCATTCCATATAATGGTAGGTTAAATCCAAACGCAACGGGCATGCCCCAGCCACGCACCAATTCCCCCTGAGTATTGGGTACAGGACCGGCCCCACCTGGATCAGTCACTGGATCAGCCGCTAGCATTTTGAATTTTGCAAAATTTTGATTCCAGTAGATCGCATAGCCTTCGTGGTGAGCTGCGTCGTACATCAGTTTATCACGAGTGCTATAAGGGGGAACTACGCCTGCCCCTGTTGAGATAGCGCCTTTGATGTGTTCGTAGTACCAATTATTAAAGGGAGGAGGAAGTTCGCATAATGCCCGCAATAGTCGATTCAACAGGCCCAAATTCACCGCAGCACTCTTGACTTCTTGGATGCAAATGATGTCGGCTTCAGCAAGCAAAGCTACCTGAGCAATAAAACCACAGCGCTCCTGTTGATTAAATCCTCGATACACTGTGATATTGCCAAAATTCTCAATGTTCCAGAATAATACTTTGATGTTGGGCATATCTTTCCTTTGATTCTCTTATTGTTTCAAATGTCCAAATCCTATCTAGTTCAGACCAGTTTACAGATTCGCTTCTATTACTTACTGTCTTTAGTTTTGAGCGCTGAATTTCAGTGAATCGAATTCACTCTCCTTTAATTTTTTCATCAAGCTTGATTTTCACTAACTTGGAATCAGAATTTGGGTTGGGAAGAGAGTACGATTCTTTAAACAACAAGTTAATGCTGAATTTAGTTTTTGGCCATTGAAAATTTCTAGCCACTATTTGCTAAGCATATACCCCATAAACGAACAGTAATATACAAGAAATCGACTGTTATCTACCCCTTCTAAGCGAAGATCAACAGAGTCTCCTTGATTTAAATTCATCATTGCCGTTATGCTTTGAGCTGTTCCAGTTGTAAATTTTCCAGGCTCAAGAACAATAATCGTAGTGTTCATATCATTCACATCACCATTTCGATAAATACCAACAATCACTCCATCACCAGATCCGTTTCCATTGGTAAAAGTTATATTTGCTGAGAAAAAGTAATATCCTGATGTTGGCGCTTCAAAGCGGTCAAGCGCATCATTGTATATGTTGAAAGGGTCGTTTCTTTTAGTTAGCTGGATAACATGTTTGCCAGAAGCGTTAATTTGTTGACTTTGCCATTTGTTATCTGCAGAAAATTGATATTGCTTTGAGCTAATTTCCCCATTAACAGATAAGTCTCCAACACGAACTTTAGCTTCTTTATTTTGATTTAAATTCCAAAAAACAAATTCTCCCGTATCGTTTTGAGCTATGCCGTGATAACCTAACCAAGCCCAATATTGGTTTCCTTGATGGAATCTAATCTTTGTATACTTACCAGTATCGTTTGTGTTAGGTGAAAAAATCTCCAAATGACAGTCATTTTCTCTTTCGAGAATAGCATCTCTCTGAATATGTAGGAGCCCGCCCAAACGAGTGTTCCCACCCTCAACATTTAATTTGTAACTGCCTGGATTATCTGTACCAATACCAACATTGCCGCTAGCAGTTACCCGCATGAGTTCCTGAAACTCTCTTTCTCGATCGGTACTCCAGGTACCAATCTTGAGTTTGCCTCCAAAAGCCTTGTCCGGGAAACCAATAGTTAACCCTACATATGATTCAGCTTCAAGCGATCCCCAAGCAACACTTCCTCTCGCCGTCACTGCTTCAATTAATTCAAGCTTTTTGCCATTACCTGAAAGTTTTATATTACCGTTGACTTCAAGCTTTTCTTGAGGATTATCTTTGCCAATGCCAACATTACTTCCAATCGGATTAATCGCTAATGGTTTACCCCCATGAGACTGAATCCAGCTATAGTTCTGGTGATATCCCAATCTGAGATTTGATTGATTTGTCGGTCCCAGAATTAAGGTATTCCCATTAGCACTTTGATTGGTGTTGATAACCTGTAATTTGGCTTCTGGAGTATTGGTGCCGATACCAATATGACTATTCGAGTACAAAAGTGGTGATTTCTGCACCGCAATGGTCATCTGTTGGTCTTGATAGCCGGGTATGTTTTCGAAATTGATATAAATATTGGCATGCCCAATAGAAGCTAGGGATACCAGATCTCGGAATTCGAGAATGATATAGCCGTCTGCTCCCAGCGTAGTATCTTCACCTGGAGTCACTGTCCACTCTACCGTTTGGCCCAGGTTACGCTTCTCAGGATCTGCCCAATTAGAACTCACCCCGTGGGTTTGCGTAACATGAAGCGATACCCCATTCACATCGCCATGGCTCATTAACGCCCATTCACGGGTTTCTCCTTCCTCTTGTACATCAAAAGAAATTCGAAAACGGGAAGGGGCAGTTGTTGCATCACCTTTGCTCAAAGACAAACTAAAGTCGCGGGAAAGATTAGCAATGCGAATGCGTAGAATATTTGGAGTACTACCATCGCTGAGCACCGTATTGGCACCAACAAGTCCCACATGTAGCGGCAGATTACGCCGCCCGCGATGATTAACAATATTGAGATATTGCAGTCGCGTATCTTCCAATAGTGTCTCTTCACCCGAAAACTGAATATTTTTAGCGATCAGCTCCACCCGAGTCCCCCGAGTCCCTCCCCGCCCATCGGCATTCATTCCCGTAAGCTGCAGGTTTACTATCTCACCTTTCTCCAGGATAGTTTTCCCTTGGTGTAACAAATAGAGGGATGTTCCCAGCACTTGTCCTGGTCGATGTAAACGATCTAGGCTCCACCCTTCAGTCGCTACTTGGATTTGAGAAAAATTCGCATCTGCTAGGGTTTCTGGACGAAAACGTAGCTCAAAATGATGCTTCTCAGGTGTTGCAGTCCCTTCAAAATTATTAAGTTCGATAGCCTTGGTCGATGTGTTAACAATATTTAGCGACAAGGTTTGTCCCTCTGGATGATCATCAATGTAGAGAACATGGTGATTATCTTCGTTGTAGAGATCAAACCCAATGGGATGGCTACGCACAAAAGCAGCTGCGGCTGCCTCATCCTGCTGCATATCCCGACGAATTTCTTCGATGGATAAAGCATCATCATATAAACGGATGTGGGCCATACATCCTTTATAAGAGTGATTCTGGGTGTCATCTAGATCACGACCAACAATAAATGCGGTACTATCGGCAATCAATTCCCCACCGACAGGCCCTTCAGCTGCAAGGATACCGTCGATATAGGTACGTGCCATATCACCATCGTTAGTGATAGCGACATGATTCCACTTGCTCCAAGCAATAGAGCCATTAGGAGTATCAGGGGCTCCAGTATTCACATCTGTCCCAACATGAAAGCGATGGTGAATATAACCAGCGGAGTCCAGCCGGATATTATAGTTGCGACCTGGTTTGCCAACAATACTCTGCCAATCGTTCGTTTGTTCAGGTTTGATCCATACCTCAACCGTATAGTTTTTCAGTCTTAAAGCTGTACTATCTGGCACAGTTACACTATCACCAGCACCATCGAAATAAAGACAACTGCCAAATTTGGCATCTGGTACAACCGTTGGATTCCCTGCATAGGTGCCATCCAAATGATTTGCTGTCTCATCAGCAACATTATTGCTCTCACCCAACCGGTCCAGCATCCAGTGAAGAATTAGATTAGTGCTCATCTTGACTCCCTGTTACATTCTCTATGGCAGTAGTATCTTGTGCAGTCTGCAACTGCCTTTGAGCTTGTTGCTGAATTTTGGCAATTAACTGATGAACCCGAACAAATGGCATTTCACCTAGGGCTTCTAAAATTAGATTGGTTTCATCAAGCGTCACCATGATTTTGATCTCTGGCATTTCCATATTGCCTGGACTAAACATTTTGTTCATTAGTATTGGGTGTCTGACGTAGCTTAAGCCAACCTTCTCGTACCGTAGGCCGACTCAAAAAATGGGCCTGCACCCGAGCCGGTTCTACAGTAGGGTGGTCTAAGATTCTTTCAATCTCAGTTTGTTGGGGTTCTAATCCTGAATCGAGGTCAGGTCGCTGATCAGCCGCTACCACCAATGCGGTTTCCTCATCAATAGGAGAGAGCCAACCTTGCTGTATTAAACTTTGCCAAATTTCTTCTCCATTCTCTTCTATCGATGCTCTAAATATCGTGCGTCGGATCGTTCGCAATGTGGAAAACTCGCTCCATTCGCTATCTACCTTTTGTAACCAAGACCAGAGGTAACCGGCCTCTTGGGGAAGTGGTAAATCTAATTGATTTTCCTCACTAAGAATCGGGGCAGAGAAAAAGGTTATTTCAATATTGCGCAGCGCTTCCTGATAATGGCCAACCGGAATCGAAATCGCCTTTGTTGGTAAAATGCCACTCGTCGCATGAACCATACCCCTAGGATCAAGCAACATCGTTAGATGTTGGGATGAGTTATCAACAGCCTGCTCAATTACAATTGGCTGACTATGGTAAGTAACGATCTTATTTGAGTCATTGGGCTCACTTTGGGCAGCATAGAAAAGGCTATTTTCATAGTCAATTTGAAAGCTTGAATCTTCCAGCCAATACCCTACCAAACCATCATTGAGCTGATGGTACTCGCCTATCCGAATAGGAAACTTAACCTGAGTAAAGTCATCTGTTTCACGGCGACTACGATGCAAGTCTTGTCGGAAAAGATTCCACCCCTGGTTAATTGCAGGCAGCCCTGATAACTCAAGATTGACACGAGCCCGTACTACAGCAATCGGTCGCCCCATAAGTAAAGCCTGGCTACGATGTTGGCTAGTACTCTCAGGATCGATACCGGCTAAAGCCGTATCGATTGCAGCGAGGAAGTTGCCGACATACTCTGGTCCCTGGCGCTGCACATAAACAATCACCTTACGGAGATGAGCGTCAGCAATGCTAGTGATATCAATTGGCTGTTCTTGTCCTGGCGCAGAACGCCACTGTGCCCAATCTCCGTTTTGAGGATCAGGCAATGCATAGAGCGAACCTAAGGCATAACCTGCTTGGTCATACACGGCTAGACTATCGTCTAGATTATTAGGTAATAGCCAGCCGCAGATTGGAGTTGTCTCTGGATGGCTATTGGTCTCTTGCAGTCCCTCGTTCGCTGCTAACCAGCGAAAATTAATCCGAGCAGGCTGTGCCAAACGGGGCAACATTGCCACCCAATCAGAATGATTTTCAAGACGGAGTTGTTGAGTAGTGGTCATATTATCCACATTGACATCATGCCCGATGCCAAAGTTATCAATCAACCGCAACCGCAACAGCTTTAAAGCTCCAGCCCGAATTGGATTAAAGTCATCTAGAGGTTGAGGAGCCTTGATCATTTTTTGGCCTACTGCATCACGTACGGCTTGCTCTGTGAAGGTACGATAGGGGTCAAACCCAATAGGATCAGCAATGGGCGTCTGACGAGTCACTTTATGCATCAACAATGCATCATTAAAGCCCCCTAAACTTTGGAATAAATTACTCCCCTGGTTTTCTTGCAAATGCTCATAAACCCCAATGAGCATCTTAAATTTATTATTTTCACCATTAGTTTTATACCAGGTTAGAATTGTTGCACGGTTATCTTCAAAATAGGTTTCAGTTTGCTGCTCTTCAGAAATTGCCTGGGCAATGTAATACTCAGACAATAGATGCTTTTCCAAATAAATCAGAATCCTCTCCGATAAAACAGATTGGGTCGCAGATGACAAAATTGTTTTGCCACTATAAACACTCACTGCTTTATCGGGCGGAATTTTATCTGGTTTAATGCGCAGTTCTACATCTTTCTCAGGCAAAGTATAGTTGCGAGCAATAAAGTCAGATTGATAGCGTCGATTTTCAGGATCAAGGTTATTGCCATTACGCGTAGGGAAAAATTCTACTTCCCACTGCAACAAAATGGGGTGCCAGGGCTGTTGTTTCCAAGTATTGATGGCGATATTATCAGTACCTGAGAGGCTGGCAAACTGGGAAATGACAGCCTCTCGAACTTTTTTAATGTTTTCAGCACTGTCAAAACTCAAATCTGCATTTTCAAACACTAAACACTCAAGTAAGCCCTCTGGATGAAAGCGACCATCTTGGCCATGCCGATTTGTAGGAGTTGCAGCATCACCCGTGAACAGTACAACAGGTTCATTTGGCAAGTAATAGCGAGGTGCCGCAATTTTTTGGAAAACTAGTTCTGACTTAGCATGCTGAGCTTTTGTAGATTGGTTCTCAGCTTCCACCAATTGTTTGACCTGGTTGTAGGCTCGCTTTAACTGATGGGCAATCGTTGTACCCGCATCATCACCAGGTTCTTGGACATTCCCCTCACTATCAAACTGAAATAGGCCGGTACTAGTCTGCAAATACTGTAATGGGTCTAGATCTTTGGTTTGAATAAAATGCTTAACTTCATCAATGTCGGGATAGCTCTCACGACTCGTTTCTGGTGGATAGACACACACCATGTACTTGTACCAATCAGCAAAAAGTTGAGCACGCCGGTCGCCTAGTTCTTGTTGGGCGCGGTCGTATTCGGATTGCAAGCGATTAAGCTGATCTATGCTTGAGGCAAGCATGGCAGGTAAAACAAAGTCTTCTCGTTGTTGAGCCTGTGCAACATTAGCGCCCTGAGAATTATTGTCTTTTCTCCGAATTGTCCAAAGCTTACCAGAAGAAACTGACTGAAAGGTACTGTTATGTCTTCCCTCTCTAAACTTTGGCCCCACATCTAAGCGTTTTTGCTCCAAGTGATCTGCTAGTTGTAGCGATTCCAGAAGATCTTCTAGCTCATCTGGTGATATTTCCGTAAAGTGACTACTAAGATGAGCTGCTAGTGCCTCTGTTGCAGTATTACCAACACTGACTCCAGCCTCCTCCGCAAGTTTAGGATTAGTGTTGCTGGATTCTGATGCAGGCTCAAAGGTGATTTGTGCATAGCACAGCATCCTCTCAGGATAATTATTTTCTGTCCAGTTAGCCTGCGATACCCAACCGAAAGCATTTTTGACAAGAGTTGACCAAGATTGACCTTCGCCTAACTCGCTAAGTAGCTTCTGGAATTCATCTTGCCCTAGATTCGAATACCAACCCACTACATCGTAGCGCAACCCGTTAGCTGGGAATTGAGCTCCATAATCAGCATCATAAAACCCAAACACGCTATGGCAATTAGGATAAAAAGCTGCAAAGGTGGGCTCACCATAACCCACAGCTGTCAGCTGGTTCAGATAGAGTCCGTCTGCAGTTCTAGCCTGCCACACGTCTAAGGGCACCTTTCGTCCTAGGTAGTAAAAGGGGCGTCCAGAACTTGGTGACGATGACATTTGTTCTGAAATATAAGGATAATCGATACTGCCAGAACCTTCGTCTGAGAGGAAATCACTTTCGACAACCCACTGTTTTTCAACCGTAAATGACTGATCGTCTTCCTGGCGACTCCGGGTAATCAACCAGCGATTGGGTACCGTTGGAAATGTTGTTATATTGTTCTGATGTTGAGCCTGAGTTAATGCATCAGGCAACGACCAGTGCAAATGAATACCTGCCTTTAAAGGCAGACGCTGATCTTGGAATGGTTTAGAAAGAATAGCTTCGCTCAAGTATGGCGTATCTGGGTTTATATCACGTCCAAGATCTTTATCAAAGTATGGCAACCGGGAAAAGTCTGCTGTGGGTTCAGTGACATACTTTGTCTCGCTTAAATACAGTGCATCTAGATGAATAGGAACCGCAAGGGAAATGGGCATAAAATCCTCTTTAGCTACTGAGATAGATATTTCTGTGCAAAATTCTTGGACAGATCAGAGCAATAGAGAAGTTCAACCGCCTCCGACCTAGCAGTCCCATAGTGGACTTAAAAGATAAAAGGTTACTGGCTTTTATTAATTTGTTGTCATATTTTTGTTGTCATATTGATTAGAACGAGAAATTAATGCGCAGAGATTAACCCTACTGAACAGGCGACACAATTTCACCGCTTAAGTTACGATTCAACTTAATAATCCACTACCTATTTTAATAGGTGCATCCATAAGTAAGGACTATTATGTCCAGAATTTTGCCTAAAAATTCTGGACATAATACATTTCTTTGCGAAGCTTAGTCATTTTTATGTAAATAGCTTTGCTATGCGGGTTCTCAAGTTCCTGATGCTACTGCACAAGCTATATACTCCCAACACTTGCTAATTCTCTTGCTGATGTGGATAGTTGGATAGGAAGGTCATGAGATGCCTAAACAATCAAATGGCATCAGAAAACACTATCTATGGGTTGGACAGATTTTCACCTGGTCAGGCTCTATTTTGGATAGATTTACAAACACCAGAGAACAGTTATCCTCTCAATCGCTTTTGCATAGTCTCCAATTTCCTGAGATCCGCCGCCCGTTTGCGTCGCTGATACCTATCCTTCGCCAATCCATTCACCACCTTCATCGCCTTCGGATGCTCCACCAGATATAGGTAGGCCGCCTCAAACCAGACCTCCTTCGTCACCTTCTCATCCATACAAAGATGGCGTAGCGACTTATCAATATGTTCTTCCAACCGCGTCGTAGTACGTACCAGTTGCGGTAAGTCCGTCTCATCATGCTGTGTAGACATATTGACGTCAACACCTGTAGACACACCAGCGTCAGTATATCCTGGGGTTTCATGTGAGGACACAACCGGTTGACCAGACTTCACAACCACTGGATTCGGCTCCAGCTCATCCGTTCGAGGAGGCACACTAGGTCGCTTCCGCTGCATTAACCGTTTCAGAGCATCCTCATTCATCACCTATGCCCGCCTCAATAACTCAATAATCTGGTGCAGCGGGTATTCCAGGTCAGCATGGCCCATCTCCGATAGCAACCGCCCCAACCGAATTGCCTGTTTATATCGCTCACTTTCTAAAATCGAGGGCAAAACCGGGATATTACCGGCTACCTGCCGCATGGCTGCGATCGCCTCCCGACTATCTGTCGCTTGCGATCGGCCAAACCACTTATCCCGAAACGGCAGCACCCCCAACACCT
>ERZ1740067.1278-NODE-1278-length-17642-cov-41.174163_pt1 | contig 17642 bp, 15 predicted proteins | sample MGYA00581736_ERZ1740067 | MGnify/ENA primary metagenome ERZ1740067 (study PRJEB43018, sample SAMN04849236) | marine metagenome | isolation source: floating plastic debris | place: Pacific Ocean | collected 2008-08-27 | study: EMG produced TPA metagenomics... | reverse complement strand
GACATCGCATCCATACGCCTTTGGGTCCGCCATTTGTCAACATGACCTAGTCGCTGCAGCGCTAACAATCCTGATTGCATATGCCCGCTCAGGAGCAAAGATTGAACTTCCTCCAATGGGCTCATTCGAGCGCTGGGACCCAATTCGGAAAGCAATAGTTTGGCTTGGTCAAGACGATCCAGCGGTAAAGCGCCATAGAATCATCGCCGATGACCCAAGGAAGAACGAGCTCGTTGAGTTGCTTCAAGTATGGCGAGACGCGCTGGGCGGCGAAGCGGTCACGATTGCGGAAATAGGTAAGCGGGCGGCCGGCATGCCAGGTAACAGGGTCAACGCGCTTCGCGAAATGTTGGCTGAAATGACTTATGGACGAACGTTCAACGCGAAGAGCATTGGCCGCCTGTTGATGCGTCATAAGGATACCGTTGTGCGAGGGCTCGTCCTCCGTGCAATCGACGACCCTTCAAAGGCAAAGCGATACATGGTGGAGGAGGTAGGTTCGCCTCCAGCGGACCGTGAGGCCTTCTAGAGGCCGATGTTGGGGTTTGCAGCGTGTGCTGGGTTTGTTTTGGCCCAGCGCGCCCTACAGGCCGCCTACAAAGCCCACAAACAGGTCAAAACAAGTGTGCTAGCCGTCATCTAACTCAAACTTTAGCTTAGGAGAAATTGCGCTTGCTCAAAAATTCCGGTGGTGCGACTCTTAGGTAAAAATGTGAAGAGCCTGGGCGTCATGTCGGAATCCAAAGAAACTAAGCTGCTAACCTGCCCAATCCGCGGGGAACTTTCTGCCACTGCTTTGGCTAAGGACGGCGTGACACCTTCCGAAGAGTCTCGCCGAATTGATTTCATACACTTCCTATTGAAGAGAAAATACCCAAAGGATCATATTGCCGTTGAAACAGTAGTGATCAAGAAACTGGGCGAATCCGGGCGAAACAAACTTAGAGCTGATGTCATTGTATTTGAGTGCCCCCGCGTTGACGTCGAAGGTGAAGAGATAAGCGAGCGGCTTAAGAAAGCTATTCTAGTTGCCGAGATAAAAAGAGACTCTAAGTCATCAAAATCTGGGGTGAACTCTCAGCTCAAGCCCGCCTTAGCGCAGATACCCCGTTTGGATGCGTTGGGTGTTTATTGGGATGACATTAATCGGATCCTATTCACCAAAGCGATGGAAAGCATCGAAGGTGTTGACCAGATCGCCATCAGTGAAGACGACATCGCTAACCTGCCGAAATTTGGCTCAAAGTATAAGCAAGAACTAATAACGATTGAGAAGCTTGCACCACCGACAAACTTGGTAGGTTTGCTTTTTGGCATTGCGAACATAATGCGTTCTCATGGGATCAATGACGAGTCATTGCGCTATCGTGAAACAGTCAAACTAATCCTGGCGCGCTACTGCGATGAAAGAAATGCTAAGTCCAGTGAGAGCAAGGAGCTTTCCTTGCAAGTTCTTTCCGGTAAGGACCCTGATTTTAGCAAAAGAGTTTCAGGAATCTATAAAACTGCTGCAGCACGTTACTCTCGGGCAAAAACTCTGTTTTCACCAAAGCCTGGGTCGGAGCTACCTGAGCGGACCCTGAGGGAGGTAGTGAAGCACATTCAGGGGGTCGATTTTACTGCAGCTTCCAATGAAACGATGCAGCAGGTTTTTATGTCCTTTGTTCCTTCAGTATTTAAGAAGGCGTTGGATCAGTATTTCACACCCATTGGCCTGATTGAAACGATGGTGGATCTATGCCGAATTGGCCCAAACGATACAATCGTCGATCCAGCTATGGGTACCGCAGACTTTCTTACTGCTGCAATGGAGTACCGGAACAGCCAGGGTGATGACGATATTGTTCAGCGTGTTTTCGGAGCGGACTGTGATGAAAAGGCGTACGACCTCGCGGTTGTGAACATGATCTTGAACAAAGACGGTCAGAGCAACCTCGAATGCATCGACAGCATCGAAAATCACGACAAGTGGAAAGACTCAATCAATGTTGCCCTCTGCAACCCACCATTTGGCGAAAGAAGTGTAGAGAAGAGACCGGAGGTGCTGCGAAACTATGATCTGGGCCATGTTTGGGAACAGAGCGAAAAGGGGGAATGGATCAAGACATCTAGTACTTTGGCTAAGCAGCAACTTGGCATCCTGTTCATTGAGAGGTGTTTCAAGGCATTAGCTGAAGGCGGGCGAATTGCAATTATCTTGCCTGAAGGTTTTCTCTGTACCAAATCATACGGATATGTCCGAGAATGGATTAGAACGCATACCAGGATTGTTGCCCTAGTCGAGCTGCCGCGGCGGATTTTTACCAAGTCAGACGCCGACCTGCGGGGCAACATTGTTGTGCTACAAAAGTTGTCAGACGAAAATCTCGCGCAGTGTGTGAAGGCAGATTATCCGATCTACACTGATATTATCAGGAAAGTGGGGTTCAAGATGGGAGCGGGCTTCTCACCGACCATCGCGCGCGACCCCAAGACAGGACTTGAGCTTCGTGACGAAAGCAACAGCGTGGTCATTGAATCAGATTTTGTCGAAACTCAGCGTCGGTTCTCGGGCTACTTGGAAAAAGTGAAGGTGTATTCGGAGGACGTCACGAACCAAGCGGATTGGTCCAGATGGAGGGGTGCGCGGTATAGCCAAATCTCGCAGCATAGCAATCTTGACATGAAGCCTAGGCGGCTTTCGGTTCGAGCAATTGAAAATATCAACAAAATTCGTTCCTCAGATCATCTGAAGTTGTCCGAGATTGCGGACATTTTGGACAAGAAATTCGATATCTCAGAGGATCCTTCAGCGAATTTAAGGCTTGTCGAAGGGATCGATATTAGGGCTGTAGAAGGCCTGGTCACACCGCAGTTTCCCCAAAGGGCTTGGGAAATTGTCGAGCGAAAGCAGAAGAACGTATATCAACTCAAGAATCGAGATATCGTCGTTGGATTGGTGCGACCTGAAAGGCGAAACATCGGGCTTTTACTGGATCCGGGCTCCGATATTGTAGGATCGCCAGACGGTGTCGCAGTAGTAAGAATTCGCGAAGAGTACACCGAAGAACTTGGCCAACTTTGGTTGTTTCAAGCTCTAAGGAAGGAACAGGTCCGGCTGCAACTCTGGACCGAATCTGGCGGCACAAGCTACGGGAAACTAACCCACGACAACATTGGATACGTATTACTGTCAAAGCCAGGTGCAGAAGAACTAAAACTAGAAAAGGCCAGTGCAGAAGCTTGGGCACAGTCGGTTTCGAACCTCTATACAGCATGGAGTTCTGTTGGAACCGATCGTGATCGCTTTCCTATAATTAACTCTCCGATTTTCGGGCTTGAGCCTGTTGACGAGCCTTGGGATCAGGAGTGAGAAGCGGTTCCGCAACTTGAGAAGAATGGTGCACCGGGGAGGAACAACCTAGAACCTTCTGAGTGCGAACAGATCCTGACAGAATTGGAAGAATGGACAAGCATTATTCGGGCTGAGCCGGACGTTATCCACAGGTTGGCAGCATTTGCCGAAGCAGCAGAAGGTTCTTTCGACGAGATAGAGGATAGTCCAGGATTGGGCCCTTCTTTTGAGGAGCCTGCGCCATGACCCGTCTTGCAATGCCTCAAGGTGCCAACGTCAAGCCTGTGTTCGCAAAAGCGTCCAAGGGAAAGACACGCACGGCGTTGTCGCCGCTAACCTTGCGCCTGACGCCTGAGGAAAGGGTACGGCTGGAGGAATTGGCAGCGGGTATGACCCTCAGTGCCTATGTGCGAGCTTGTGTCTTTGCCGAGGATACAAAACTGCGGAAGACCCGGCCAGCGGATCAGGCCGAGGAAAAGAAAGCGGCGGCAGAGGCTCTGGCTTTGTTGGGTCAGTCGCGGATTGCCAGTAATCTCAATCAGCTCGCCTATCATGCCAACATCGGCGCCTTGTTCGTTGGTGATGTCGAGAAGGAACAGATCGCTGAAGCGAATGCGCATCTAGCGGCCATTCGGACGTTGCTCATGGAAGCGCTCGGCAAAAAGCAAAGGCAGTCTCGGTGCTCCTGAAAGGCAATGAACGCGGCTATGGGTCTGAACTCGCGCAACATTTGCTCAATCCGCGCGATAATGATCATGTCACTGTGCACGCCATTGACGGCTTTATTGCCGATGACCTTTACGGTGCTTTCGCTGAGGCCGAAGCGATCTCAGGCGCGACGCAGTGTGACAAATATCTGTTCTCCTTGTCGCTGAATCCGCCCCTCGATGCTGACGTTTCCGTCGAAGAGTTTGAACAAACAGTATCGCAGGTCGAGACACGCCTCGGTCTGACAGGCCAACCTCGCGCTGTTGTCTTCCACGAAAAGAACGGGCGGCGGCACGCGCATGCGGTCTGGTCACGGATTGACGGACAAGAGCTCAAGGCGATTGAGTTGCCGTTCTATAAACGCAAGCTCAACGGGTTGGCGCGTGAATTGTACTTGACGCATGACTGGAAAATGCCTGAGGGCTTCCGCGACGCGGCAAAACGCGATCCGCTGAATTACAGCCACGAAGAAGCGGGGCAAGCGAAGCGAGCGAAACGCGCTCCGAAGGCCATCAAGGCGATGTTTCGGGGATGTTGGGAAGCGTCGGGTTCACGCGCTGGGTTTGAAGCTGCATTGAAAGAACAAGGTTTTGTCCTCGCCCGTGGGGATCGACGTGGCTTTGTGGCTGTCGACGCATCCGGCAAAATCTGGTCGTTGTCGCGCTGGTGCGGGGTGAAACCGAAGGATATGCGGGCGCGGCGCGGCTTGGGTCGGAGATGGACTTGCCGTCCGTCGAACAGGTCGCAGATCGTTTGCGCGACCTGCCCAAGCAACCCGTTGATCCTGAAAACACCGCTTTCGAAGCCCGACGCGCGCAACTGGTGGACGCACAGCGCAAAGAACGCGCCAATCTGCTCAAGCGGCAAGAAACCCAGCGCCTTGAAGAGATAAAAGCGCGGCAAGCCAGTCTGCCGAAGGGGCTACGCGGGCTCTTGTCGCGCGCAACGGGTCAATATCAGACAAAGCTGCGCCAGATTGAGGCCGAGGCACAGGCGGCGGAGCGCCGTGACCATGCAGAACAACACGCTCTGATTACCAAACACCTCGGCGAACGGCAGGCACTTGCGCGAGACGGTCAGAAACAGGGGCTGTCCTCCGCATTTCAGGGGCAAACCCAGGGTGACCCCAAACAAGCGCTGGTTCTGAAGGACGAAGGGTTACCCCATTCCGCCACTCAACTGCTCAAATCGCCAGAACTGGTGTTGGATCACGTCTCTCAATCCAAAGCAGCGTTCAAACGCGTCGATGTATTGCGCGCACTGGCGCAGAGGATTGACGATCCAATGGTGCTGCAAAAGGCAGCGGATCAAGCGATGCAGTCGCCGCAACTGCTGCGCTTGGCGGATGATGGATCAACGCACGTCTTTACAACAAAGGATTTCCAAGACGCCGAGCATTCACTGGAGCGCGCGGCGGCGTCGATGTCGGCCAAAGGTGGCTTTGCCGTCAACACCACGCATATCAAACAAGCAATCGCATCACAGAACGTCAAAATGCGCCGCGCCTTTGCAGCCGACGACCGCATCGTCTTCACGCGCAACGACAAAGACATCGGTGTCAAAAACGGCATGTTGGGGACGGTGGTAACCGCCGAAGATGGTCGGATCGCCGTAGCCCTCGACGGCGAAAAAGACCGCCTCGTCCGCTTCAACCCGCAAGGTTTCCGCAGCTTCGACCACGGATACGCCGTCACCATCCACAAGTCTCAGGGCGCGACCGTCGACCAATCCTATGTCCTCGCCTCCCGCTCCATGGACCGCCATCTCGCATACGTCGCCATGACCCGCCACCGCGAAGACATGCAGGTGTTCGTTAACAACAAAGATCGACCGAAATGGGCGATTGGTCATGAACCACGCAACCGGCCCACACACATGCGCAATCGAGATGGGCCGTCGATAGGGTGATCCTATCGCGCCGAGATGACAGCAGCCGTTCAGGCGGAGCGCAGAGAAAGCTGACAGGAGCCCAGAGCTCCGAATGCTGCACTGAACCCAAACGTCGGAGAAGCGCAGGAAGCGGCCTTTGGAAAGTCTGGCTCACACCCTCAAGTTTTGCCCACAAGTCCCTCATGAAACCGCCTCGCCGTATCTAGGGCGCAGATGTGCATGAAGTTAAAGATCCACTTGCCGTCGGCACGAAGCCTGGCAGCGTTCTGAAATTCTCCAGGCCAAAACATTTTTGAGTCACGCGTCTCCGGGTCAAATGCAAAGCCCGCCATTTCAATAAATGTTGCAGCCGGACCATCCTTCTTCTTGGCCTGATCAATTGTATGAGTTCCGCCCATCTGGTCAGCAAAGTAACGTAGGCACATGTCCCTGGTAAGAGATTTGCCATTTAGGTAGGCAATTTTCTGTTGTCGGAAAGTTCTGAACTTTCGTTTGACCTCTCCTCCTGTCTCAACTGAACCAAGGGGATCATTATTCGCGTCTTTAGGTCGGATTTGAGCTATGCCATTGCCCGCAATTGGCATTTCACAGTGCCAGAGCTCATAAGCAACGAGATCTTTCTTTTTCACTATGTGATCGGTATTTTGTACGGTGAACACCGACTGTTCGCTTGCTGCGCGGTGTATGGGCCCTAATCCATCATCGCATATCCATTTTCTGAGGATTGGTGACAGCGTTGCCCTGATAAAAGCAGGGTTGGGCAGATCATTCGGTTCACCAACATGGTGCCTCAAAACGGCTAGGTCTTCCCTGAGCTCTTCAGCAAGTTCTTTGACGGCTCCAAACTTCGATAGAGGTATTTTGAAAATCATGCCGTTTCTAACGTTCTCCTAGCATCTCGCGCGCTAAAACTAGTTCTGCGAGCAAAATAACTGAAGCATTATGTCTATCTGTTCGATGTATTGGGTCACGCAATCCGGCGTCCGCTTTAGGGCTGCACTGAGACGCTCATGCAGGGCGCAGCTAAGGCTCTCCAAGAGCCCTTACCGACAATTGCTGCGCGGTGGTCGAATGACTGATAACCCGCTCGATTTAGCCTACTCCGAAGAACGCGCCTTCCGGCGCGTTCCAAAGATGGACCAGGCAAACACCGTCCGACTACAGACGACAACTGAACAAACAGATCGAATAGAAGCGTAGCACTTTAGATCACCCCCCTCCGGCACTGATCTGAACGCCTACATCCCGCAACCTTATCAAGGCTGACCGATGAATTTCATCGAACGAACCTCTGCATCCTGAGCGCAGACCCAAAAACGCTTGAGGAGAAAACCAATGAAGATTTTTCAACAATTCGCCACGACCAGGTTTGGCCTGCTGGCTGAGGGTACCGAAGATCGCTTGAGCTTCACCATGAAGGTTCTGGGGGACTGGAAGCGTAAAGTACGCGAAGAGCTAGAGCTTGGCGGCGAGGTTCTTGTGCGCGGTCCATACGGACGCTTCGACGCATCCAGCACGGATTGCAAGAAGCAGGTCTGGATTGCCGGAAGGCCGAACTGGTTCATCACCATCGCTCGTCGCTAAGCGCCGGGACGTTTGGTGCAATGCCAAGGCAGACTTGTCGTTTCTTGCAAAAAAGTTACGCAATTTTGGAAACGAGAGAATCCACTCTCCGCAACAATACCCTCTAATCTAACGGAGGGTTAGCAATGTCAGACGCAAGAACAGCCACACGAACGCGCGCGGGGGGCCGGGCGGCACGGCGCACTTTGCGGACGACACGCGAGTTTGCGATGTTGCCTAACCTTCGGCGGAACATTCCGCTCTGCGAAGTGATGGATGGCGCTCAAGTCGAACAGATCGATGCGGCATCTATGGACATCCTCGAGAATGTTGGCGTTCAGTTTCGCGACGAGATTGCTTTGGAAGATTGGCGGAAGGTTGGGGCCAAAGTTGACGGTGAAATGGTCTATCTTGATCGTGGCCTCGTGTGCGATTTGATAGCAACAATTCCATCAGACTTCACCTACTCCGCACGCAACCCCACAAACAATGTGAGGCTAGGTGGACCCCATTCGATTTTTGTTCCGATGACTGGCGCGCCCTATGTCCGTGGCTTAGATAATGAGCGCCGCAACCCGACGCTTGAGGATCTGGCGACGTTCCACAAGCTGAGCCATATGATGCCCGCGCTCCACTCCTCGGCGCATCATATCGTTGAGCCTTACGACCACCCAATCAGTCAGCGGCATTTGCGGATCACATATTCGTCGATGAAGTACTCCGACAAAACATTCATGGGCATGACCACAAGTCCGAAGAATGCAGAAGACGTCATGGACATGTGTGCAATCTTGTTTGGCGAAGACTTCATGGAGCAAAACCCGGTGACAACCGGAAATTGCAATGGCAACTCTCCGCTGGTGTGGGACGAGACCATGCTGGGCGCGATGCGCGCCTTCTGCCGCAAGAACCAGCCGGTACTTTGCTCTCCTTTCGTACTCGGCGGCGCAAATACACCTGCTTCTGTCCCTGCAACCGTCGCACAGCTTAACGCCGAAGCGTTGTCAGCCCTTGCGTATACACAGGTCATCCGACGCGGCTGCCCGGCAATCTACGGCCACTACCTATCGACCGTATCCATGAAATCCGGTGCACCGATGGCTGGGACGCCCGAGATCAGCTTGATGAACTTTATGATCGGTCAGATGGCGCGTCATTATGGCGTTCCGTGGCGCACATCGAATACGCTCGGCGGAGCTAAAACGTTTGATGCACAATCTGGCTATGAAAGTGCGACCACGTTGTCCGCAGTCATCCATGCTGGGGCAAACTACATTTGGCACTCAGCTGGTTGGAATGAAGCAGGCATGCATTGTTCGGTCGCCAAGTTCGTTGTCGATGCGGAGCAATGCGCAATGGCCTATCGTATGGCAGAAGGGCCAAAGTGGGGCGACTTCGCCACAGCGCTCGCTGCCGTCCCCGACGTCGGACCCGGAGGGCACTATTTGGGGCATCCTCACACACAAGAGAACTTTCAAACAGCGTTCTTCATGCCGGAGCTCTTCGACAACAATTCCATCGAGCAATGGGAGGCAGACGGCTCAAAGGAAATCACGGAACGCGCTTTGGAGCACGCCAAGTCTCTTTTGTCTGACTACGAAGAACCGAAGTTAGATGAAGCTAAGAACGAAGAGTTGTTGGCTTACATTGCGCGCCGGGAAAAAGAGATACCAGCCTCAGATGCGTTAAACCAAGATCACTAGCACAACAAAATGAGTGGGCACCGTAGGAAGAGATCGGTGCCCACCTCTTCAACTCAAATCAACTCATTGCTGACTGTGACGTCACTCAGCTGGAGCTGCTTGCGCTTCTTCAGACTGAGTACGCATGCCGTCGCGGATCACCGCTTTCACGAGGGATACGCACATTGCGACCATGACCATGGTGAACGGGAGGGCACCAATGATCATCGCGTTGCGCAATGCCAGCAGTGGATCAGCTGCAGCACCGGAGCTTCCTGCCACAATCAGTGTGCCGATCACCGCGGTCAGGATCAGACCCCAAACTATACGGTGCTTCACGCCAGTTTCCTGAGAGCCGCCCGACATGATGGTGTTCATCACAAGAATGCCGGAGTCGGCTGATGTGACCAGGAAGGTGAGGATGAGAACTACGCACATCACTGTGATCATCGACAGGAATCCGTCCGACAGGATGTTCTGCAAGTTTGCGAACAACATGTTGGTCACGGACGAAGACGCGATGGACGGATCGGTAGAACCAGCCAACTCCAGATCAACGGCAGTGCCACCCAAGATGGTCATCCAAGCAAAGCAAACCAGAGCCGGGCAGATCACGCAGCCGAGGACAAACTCACGAATGGTCCGACCGCGCGAAATACGCGCAAGGAACAGACCAACGAACGGCGAGAATGCAATCCACCAGGCCCAGTAGAACGTCGTCCAACCGGACTGCCATCCGAAGAGACGGCCCTGCGCACCAGCTTCGTAGACGGCTGCTTGAACGTCCGTAGGCAGCGCGGCTGCATCACCTTCAAGACCTTCGGTGAACCCGCTCAGCGACCCCCAAGGGTTGGTTGCGCCAGCATAGAGCTCATTCGCCAGCGGTGCAGCTGATACCGGAAGGTTCGAGGCGAACTCAGCTTCTGTCAGGGGTGAGTAAGCTTCAAAGGACAGTGGCAGGAAGTTGATGATGTAGTCGATGAACGCCGTGACATAGGTCGACATCGCGAACAAGAACGACCCGAAGATCACGAAGACCAACAGCAGGATCAATGACAGCACCATGTTCAAGTTGGAAAGGTACTTGACCCCGCGGCCAACACCCGAAACGGCTGAGATGATCGACAGGGCCATAATGACCAACAGACCCGCAATCAGACCGACCGTGCTTGGCTTCGGCGTTTCTTCGCCCGCTTTGACAAGCCATTCCATCCCAGAGATCGCATAGACCCCATCGACGAACTGTGAGACGCCGAAGCCGATTGTGACCGATACACCAAGTATCGTTGCCACAACGCCGAGCACATCGACAACATGGCCAAAGAATCCATTCGCGAAACGGCCCATGATCGGGGTCAGGGCGGAGCGGATCGTGAGCGGCATGTCACGTGTATAGGCGTAATAGGCCAGAGACAGACCGGTGACGACATAGATCGCCCAGGCGTGGAAGCCGTAGTGTAGGAAAGTGTAGCGGAAGGCCGATTGAACAGCGCCTTCGCTGCTTCCGGCAACGTTGCCCGCGACGATTTCCGGGTTGGACCCCCAAAGGCTCATGGGTTCGGCCGTCGCATAGACCATCAAGCCCACGCCGAGACCGGCACCAAACATCATCGAGAACCAGGAGAAGGTGGAGAACTCGGGCGCTTCTCCGGGTTTTCCCAACACACGCCGCCCTATGGAAGGCACAGCAGCTACACCCACCATGACAAAGAAGAATGCCCCAACGGACAGGACGTAGAAGGTGTTGAAGCCTTCCAATAGGGCGGAGTTCACGGCGGATAGGACGCCACTTGCGTTGAGCGGAAAGACAAGGGCCCAAAGGACCAGGGCAACCATAATACACTTGCTGATGAGCGCGATAGGTAAACTATGCCCCTCGTAGAAACCGCTTGGAGCTTTCGCAATCTCCAAGTCCGTAAAGGGCGGTTTGATAGACATTTCAGTTTTCTCCTTGTTGGCTGGCGCGATCGCGCCGTTCAGCGGGTGAACTTGTCGCCACCTCTCTTCATTCAGTTCTTGCTCTAAATTCTTTCCAGCGAAGCACGGCGTTTGCGCCGATCTCCAAAAACGGCCGCGGGGGAAGCGTGACTGGCTCCTCACTGCTGCCGAAGGTTTCCGTGATCTTGCTTGTGACGCCACAAGCGAGTTCAGCGGCCCCGATCCCTGTGAGCGTTCCGCGGACTGTACCCAGTCCATTTTGGACACAGCCGCAATAGAGCCCGGTATCGAGCTCACGCATCAGGGACACAACATTGCGCGTCAGGCACAGATGCCCGGCCCAGGTATGTTCCATCTTGATCCCTCGCAGTTGCGGGAACCGATCCTCAAATTTCGTCTGCATGACCTTCGCGGCACGCGCGACGTGCTTTCCGCCCACATGGCAATCGGGCGCAAGAGTGGCGCAGGTCCTCGTAACGATCCTGTTGCCGCCTTGACCGGTATCTATCTTGCGGATGGTTGTGCCCATCGGATCAGACGGCGTGATCCCCCAACGGGCCTGACCTCCAAGTTGCTTGAGCGTCTCCGTGTCAAGTTCGGGCGTCATGACGGCATAGAGAAAAAGCTGCATCAGCTTGCGCTTTGCAAAGCCGAAGCTATCCAGATGGCCATTCACTGTGAGAATAACCTGACCAGCGCTGACCGAGCCGTTTGGCGTCTGCAACATCCAGGTATCGCCCTGTCGGGTCAGAGCTGTAACTGGGCTATTCTCATGGATCGTCACATCTTGGCGTTCCAACCCCGTCGCAAGCCCGTTGATGTATCCGGCGGGCTGAAGCATCACCGTGCCCGGTGTATAGAGACCCGAACGGTAGTATCCGCAACCGGTCAGCTCAGTCATGGATTGGGCATCCAGAGCCTCGGAAGGTTCATCCAGAGACGCCAAATGACGGGCATAGCTGGTGTTGTTCGCTTCCGCCGGAGCGCTCGCAGCCCCGTTTACCTTCCCGGCTTTGTCGAAGTAGTTAGTGTTGATCTGATACTCGGAGACAGCTTCTTCGGCAAAAGCGATGGCCATCCGGTTCAAAGCAATGACTGCCCTGTCATCGCCAGACCCAGCATAATCCTCTGAGGCGAGATCGTGGGGCAGGTCGATCATGAAGCCGGAGTTTCGCCCTGCCGAGCCTTCAGCAACCCGAGTTGCTTCCAGGACCATGATCGTTGCCGTCGGTTGCAACTGACGAAGGCGTCGGGCAGCCGAGAGACCCGCGAAGCCAGCCCCCACGACGACAAAGTCGGAAACTTGCTTTCCTTCTAGCCGGGTACGTTCTGGACTGCCCCCCAATATTGAGTTCCAAGCTGCAGGCCCAGGCAACGCGGGCAACCTATCTACCCGCTGGTGCATCATTGGACGGCTTCACTCGCATTGTCTGCCAGATCAACCCAGATGGTTTTGATCTGCGTATACTGGTCATGGGCATGAACGCCGTTGTCCCGTCCGCCAAAACCACTGGCCTTGAACCCACCAAAGGGTGTTGCGCTGTCACCTTCACCAAAGCAGTTGACCGTCACGGTGCCGGCTCGAACGCTTCGCGCGCCCCTGATCGCTTTCTTCACATCCGATGTGAATATCGAAGCCGCCAGCCCGTATTCGGTATCATTGGCCAACGCGATGGCCTCATCGAAGCTGGCGACCTCTAACACTGACAGAATAGGTCCAAAAATCTCTTCCCGGCTCTGGGTTGAGTTTGGATCGGCCTCGACAATCGTCGGCTCAACAAAGCCATCTTGCATCGTCCCGCCGGTCAGCACTTTCGTTCCTTTGCCGAGATAGGAACAGACTTTCGTGTAGTGGGCTTCTGACACGAGCGCGCCCACGCGATTGACCGGATCAAGTGGGTCGCCCATTGGCCATTCCCGCATATGCGCGGCCATGCGCTTGACCAACTCATCCTTGACGCCCTTCTGAACAATCAGGCGAGAAGAGGCCGAACAATTCTCGCCCATGTTCCAAAACGCACCGTTGACGATGTGCGTTGCGACAAGGTCCAGATTTTCCGCGTCGTCCAGAACCACGGCGGGATTTTTGCCGCCCATCTCAAGCGTGACTTCTTTGAGGTTTGAATCTGCTGCATATCGCAAGAAGCAACGGCCTGTTTCTGTGGAGCCTGTGAAACTTACAGCATCAACATCCATATGCCGACCGAGGGGCTCGCCAACGTCTGGGCCCAGTCCCGTGACAACATTGAAAACACCAGCAGGGACGCCTGCTTCCATGGCGAGCTCGGCTACGCGCAGCGCTGTGAGCGAGGTTTCTTCAGCGGGCTTTATAACTACAGAGCATCCAGCGGCTAAGGCAGGCCCAATCTTCCAGGCCAGCATCAGTAGGGGGAAGTTCCATGGCAGGACCAGTCCGACGACGCCCACCGGTTCGCGCACCACCATGGCGATGTGATCATCGGAGGCGGGAGAGACTTGATCATAAATTTTGTCGATCAGTTCGGCGTGCCATTTCAGGCAATGGATTGTTTCGGGGACATCAACCGTCTCGCAGTCGTAGATTGTTTTGCCGGAATCGAGACTTTCCATCACAGCCAATTCGCGGGCGTTTCGCGTCATGAGTTTTGACAGTTTAATCAGAACATCCTTGCGTTCGGACGGATGCAGGCGCGACCAGCGACCCTCTTCAAAAGCATCCCGTGCTTTCTCAACGGCAAAGTCCACGTCGTCAGCCGCGCAGGATGCAACTTTAGCCAAGATCTCCCCAGTTGCTGGGTTGATCGTGTCAAAGGTCTTTCCTGACTTCGCTGGGCGGAAACTGCCGTCGATAAACGACTGGGTCGGCAGCAAGAGCTTTGCAGCAATGGCCTTGTATTCTGCTGCAGTGAGAAGATCGCTCATTCCGCCGCCTCCGCGAGTGGTCCAGTTTCAAATTCAATTTCAGCGACAGTGCGTTTCAGTATCCGGACGACTTGCTCAAGCTGGCGTTTGTCGTCCTTATTCAGCGGTCTGAGCGGCGGGCGCGGCGGCCCTGCATGATTTCCAGCGATCTCGCAGCCATGCTTGATGCATTGGATAAACTTGCCGCCTTGCTCCAAAACGCGCATCAACGGCATCAAGGCCGACATGATGCGTCGGCCTTTGTCGAAGTTGCCTTCGACGGCGCAGGCACGCCAAAGCGCGAGATGTTCCCTTGGCAAAAAGTTCGACCCACCGCAAACCCAGCTCCGCGCGCCCCAGGCGAAGAACTCCAATGCCTGATCATCCATGCCACAGGACATTTGGATATGGGGGTAATCCCGCGTAAGGAGATGGACACGGTTGATGTCGCCCGAGCTTTCCTTGATGGCGCAGAAGTTGCGACTTCGACCAACCCGATCTAGAAACTCTTCTCCCATTTCAACGCCCATGCGGCCCGGGTAGTTGTAGAGCATGATTGGCAGGTCAGCGGCGCGGTCAATTGCCAGCGCATTCAGGGCATTTTCTCGTTCCGTTGGAACAGAGTAGGGCGGGCTACCGATAAGGATCGCATCGGCGCCAATGGTTGCGGCATGTTCTGCCATGTCGATAGAGTCACCCAGTTGCATTGAGCCTGTGCCAACGATTAGGGCGGCGCGATCCCCAATGACCTCATTTGAAAGCGTCGCCAGCTCGCGCCGCTCGGCCATGGATTGAGCATAGTACTCCCCAGTGGAGCCACCGTTGATGATCCCATGGACACCTTGCGATATGAGGTGGTCAATCTGGGCAGCAAACGCGTCACGATCAATCGAGCCATCCTCGGCGTGGGGGGTGATGACCGGCGTATAAATTCCCTCAAACTTCATCACATATGCGCTCCTTTCAGTACACCAATGGTCCCGCCAAGAGGGAACTGAATCCCATCAGGTGAGACAAAACTCTCAATCTCGGCGCGCGACAGCTCCCAATGGTCGATGGCAAGCTGCCCGCAGGCTTCATCGTCTCGCTGCTCGATCATGGATATGAACAGGTCATGCTGATCGGCCGCTACGCTGCGCTGCTCCCAAAGCGCTTGATTTCGAGGATCGTAGAAAGACATCCCGATCCGCGTGTGGTCGATGAGGAGGCGGCGGTAACTCGGCGTCAAAAACTCATTATCCGCCATGTCCCCAATGATCGCGTGAAACCTTTGGTTGGTGAGTGCGCGATCAGATGTGATGCCATCGCGTATCGCCTTACGAAATAGGGTCTGCGCGTCCTTGAGACGCATGATTTGCGCTTCCGTCGCGTTCTGAGCCGCCAGTTTCGCTACAGCTGCGTAGAGCATCGGCGCTGCCAAGAAGAAGTTGCGGAGTGTCTTATGGCTCATCGGAGCCACCTGAGCGCCCCGGTTTTTTCGCAGGACAACGTAGCCCTCACCCGCGAGCTGATTGAGCACTTCACGAACTGGTGGCCGAGAGATTCCATAGGTCTTGGCGAGGTCGACCTCATCCAAGTCCAACCCTGGGTCGAGGTCTTGCGTTAGAATTCGACGTTGTAAGTCGTCAAAGCAAAGAGCTTTTTTGGAAATTCCATCTTTTGCCACCGCATCACCCCCGCATGGATTGGCACTTGAATTGCCCTTTGCATACCGGTCATAATACAAGATGTCTACAATTCATTGAGCCCAGCCACATCTACCGTGGCAACGCCTCCGTGAATTCAACGGAGCGTCATTGGACTGAAAGCGTAGAGATGAAAGAGAAGGAAACCGAGGCTCAGCATTTCGTCTTCGCACTCGTTGAAGACTTTACCCACATAGCACTTGCCTGTGCGGTTGATCCTTTGCGACTGGCAAACCTTGTATCGGAAAAGGTTCTCTATACTTGGTCCTATGCCTCGCTCAATGGGGATACCGAGCGAAGCTCCGATGGTACAATTGTGAAAGTTGAAGACGTCTTCAGCAGCTTGCCGGACTGTGATCGTTTGTTTGTTTTGGCTGGTTTGCAGGTTCAAGAACTTGATCATGCGACCTTGCTTAGAGCTCTTCGACGAAAGGATCGCCATAGTCAGACGCAAATCGGTGCACTGGATTCTGGAGCATGGATACTGGCGAAAGGCGGATTTCTGAACGCACGCAACGCGGCACTCCATTGGGAGTATCACGACAGTTTCGCGGAGGAGTTTCCCGAGGTTCATCTTCAAAACAGTGTGTTTGTAGCGGATGAGAAATATCCAACGGCTTCGGGTGGCACCGCGACCGCCGACCTTATTTTGCACATCATTGAAGAGACCCATGGAGAGGACCTATCCATCGCGATCGCAGATCAGTTGGTCTACAACGCAGTGCGCACGCAGACTGCAGCGCAGAAGGTCTCCTTGCAGTCACGGAATGGGATGCGAAACCCGCACCTTTCACGGGCTGTCGCGATCATGAAAGAGAATATAGACGAGCCACTACAGCCTTCAAACATCGCGCAGCAACTTGGCATCTCCGTGAGACAGCTAGAGCGCGTTTTTGGCAAGCATCTGAATACCTCTCCAAAGCGATACTATATGGAGCTTCGCTTGGAACGTGCGCGGAAGCTGCTTGTTCAAACGGAAATGTCCGCTACAGACGTGGCTATTGCATGTGGCTTTGCCAGTCCGGGGCACTTCGCACGTGTCTACAGGAACGCCTTCGGTGTGACCCCTATGATGCAGAAGCGAACTCTTAACTGATGCAGGATGCCGCAACAGGGCACATGACCCTCCGACCGAGCGTCCCAAAGCAGAAAAACCGACGCTTGGGCATTCTCTCCATGCACTCGATGGCCCACTGCATTTTGTCGGCTTTGCCCGGAACGGCCCAACCGTGCCTGGTCTTACGACTTTGTTCAGGATCGCATCGCTGACGGGCGCGTCTATCGGACGCTCAACATCATCGATGAATACGCAAGAGAGGCACTGATGATCCGCGTCGATCGCAAGCTCAATTCCACGGACGTATTGGATGCGCTTACCGATCTGTTCATCCTGCGTGGCCCGCCAGAATACATAAGGTCCGACAACGGGCCGGAATTTATTGCCCAGAAATTGCGCGACTGGATCGCCGCTGTCCGCGCCAAGACTGCTTACATCGAACCTGGGTCACCCTAGGAAAACGGATACTGTGAAAGCTTCAATACACGGTTCCGACACCAGCTATCAAACGGCGAAGTATTCTACAATCTGAAAGGGGCCCAAATCCTGATCGAGCAATGGCGGGTTGGGCTGAATACGCAAATATTTTGAAGGGAGAGCAGAAAACTGGTTTGGCGTCCCGCAGCTTTTCAACGCTGATCCAAAGCTACCAAAAGTCCCCACGCTACAAGAGACTTAAGCCTAGGACAGTTCTAGACTATGATAAGTACACCGCATTTATTGACGAGCGGTTTGGGCCGCTAAGACCGGCTTACCTGCGGCGAAAAGATGTTGTCCGGCTGCGCCGCCAGAACGCGGCGAAACCGTATTTCGCAAACTACGCAGTCAAAGTAATGCGAATTCTGATGGAGCACCGGTGTCTTAGCCGCTTAGAACTGTGCCACTATTTTGGTGTCACATGAGGG
>ERZ1740067.1277-NODE-1277-length-17643-cov-5.298328_pt1 | contig 17643 bp, 14 predicted proteins | sample MGYA00581736_ERZ1740067 | MGnify/ENA primary metagenome ERZ1740067 (study PRJEB43018, sample SAMN04849236) | marine metagenome | isolation source: floating plastic debris | place: Pacific Ocean | collected 2008-08-27 | study: EMG produced TPA metagenomics... | reverse complement strand
AGGTATGAGTTTCGCCATTGATCTTTACGAACACCTCATCGAGGTGCCATCGCCACTGTGTGCGCTGCCGCAAAGATTGAACACGTTTCTTTCTGATCTGGCCCGCGAACAGGGTTCCAAACCGATCAACCCAGAGCCTGACGCTCTCATGGCAGATATCGATGCCGCATTCACGCAGAAGGTCCTCGACATTCCTTAGCGAGAGCGGAAACCGCACCTACATCATCACCGCAAGCTGGATGACTTCAGGCGATGTTTTGAAGTAGCGAAAGGGTTTCTTCTTCATCAGAAAACGCTGAACTGAGCAGCAAATCGCTTCAACCGCCGTTTGCTTTGACAATGCCCGCTGGCTCAAGCCAGAGTTTCCCTACAAGCCCTACCCAACCTGTACGTTATTCATAGCTTCGCCGTTTAGACATTTTGCCAATTCCAGGGTTCAGAGTATTGGTGGGATCTAAACCACGATAAAAGGACTGAAGCGCCGCGTCCGCCTCATAGTGGTGACCGACATTATGCTCCGCTGGATACTTAGCACCACGCCGGTCTAAATCTGAAAGAAGTGCCTGTTTGATTAAAGCTACATCTTGTCCCTTCTTCACCAAATAGTCCTGATGGAACACATGGCAGAAAAAATGGCCGTACAAAAGCGGCACAAGATGTTCAAAAACTGGATTATCCGCGGGGTTTTCAAACCACGTGGTTGCGCATCGCGGCAATGCAACGTCGAGTGCAATGACGTCTTCAAACAGATTGGGATGGACGCTTAATTGCCGCAGCGCCGCCCCCGCAGCTGCAAAGCGCAGCAAAAAGACCTGTTGCGCTTCATCAGCGCTGCATTCCGTCGAACGGATATCTACATCCACGGATAACTCCTTAAGCAGACCCTTAGTCCCATCGATGGCATCATCAGCGACTTTTAAGAGCAGGATATGTGGATGGGTTGGGGCAAAAGCCCTAAAGCGTTTTGGGATCGGCTGTGGCAGGACTTTCGATAGCAATTGCAAAAGATAGTCAGATAGCTGCTGGGGCAAGATGGAAAAACGTTCAACCCAACTATCGAAACTGCCCTTTAACGCAAAAAAAGATGGCAAGCATTTCGTTCCGAGCCACTTTATGAGGTAGATGGTATCGCGGCCATAAATACTCGATACGCGAAGCAAATCAGCGTGCAAATATTCTGCCGAAACCGGCAAAGGCAGATTACTTTCCAAGAATGTGCGGCGCAGTGTCGTGAGCGCGTCTGGATCGCTGGCTTTAATAAAAAATGTTGTCTCGCGACGAGGCTTTTCAAAGGTATCTAATCGCACAGCGAAGACGACAATCTTGCCAGCGCAGCCGCTTGCGCCGGACAATCGTCTAGGGTCGGCATTGAATCTTGCAGCAGACGTAGCAGCCGTATCACGGACCCAGGATTTATAGGCCTTATCAGACGCATCAGCGCTATTACATATGACATTAGCGCCCTCTAAGCGCGATGTATCAAGCGCTGTTAACATTTCTTCTGGCGTATCCCCAAGTTCCACACCGAGCGCATTGACCAGCTCGATACTACGGTCGCTATTGATGCGGGCAAACACCGCATAGTCCGTGTAGGCAGGGCCGCGATTTACCAAGGCGCCGCCGGAGTTGTTACACACGCCGCCGACAACGGATGCGCCAATGCACGATGAGCCGATAACCGAGTGCGGCTCACGTCCGATCGGTTTCAGAAGCTCTTCCAGCGCAAACAGTGTTGCGCCCGCCTGTGCGATAACTTGGCGTTGCTTCGGAAGGTAATGCAGTTTGTCGATGCGCCGCGTGTTAATAATGACGACAGCACGATCATAATTGCCATTTGGAGTTGAACCGCCGGTTAGGCTGGTGTTGGCCGCTTGCATAATAATCGCCAAATCATGCTCAACACAGAGATTAAGCACGTCCCATAATTCGCGTAGGGTGCCAGGCAGCAGGACAAGTTTTGCCGGGTTTTTGCCGGTGCGGTATCCAGTGCGGAAGCGGCTAGTGGCGCGCTCTGACGAAAGCACATTACGGCGCCCGACAATGCGTTTTGCTGCCTGCCTGAGATCGCTTTGCATGACTATGCCCTCAAACTGCTAAAATACACCGACCACGCACGTCTCCAGAAAAACCGAAACACGCTAGCCTGCCGAACCATCGCCACTGCCCGCTAAAATGAGTGCGCCATCAAGCGGGTCGCCCAAGACAGGGGTCAGGCGCGCTGCGGTACGCGCTCTTAGCCAGGGCTGTAGACGCTGGGCAAGACCACCAGCTAGAGCACACCGGTCGGCGCCCTTGTCAAAGATGGTTTCAATAAAGCGTTCAATATGGCGTACGGCATCTTCAACAATATTGTGCGCGATTTCGTCTCCCTTTTCAGCATAATCGAGCACCATGGGAGCCATGCGCGCGTAGTCGCCAGGCGTCGCGTTATCCATCCAAGCAACCGCTTGTTCCGCCTTATGGTTAAATTGTTCGGTGACGGCGGCGCTCAGCGGCGTTGGCAGGGTTCGACCATCAAGCGCACGCAGTGCATGGCGCATAGCGCTGAGCCCAAGCGCTGCGCCGCTCCCCTCGTCTGAAATCGGAAAGCCGTAGCCGCCAATTGTCTGGATGACATTGCCTGTGCGGATATAACCGACGCTGCCGGTGCCTAGAATTAACACCGCACCGTCTCTACCCCCATGCGCACCAAGATTGGCAATTGCGGCGTCAGTATCGATGCTCACTCTGGCGAAAGGAAAACTTTGCGCGCTTATTGACTGTTGCATTCCCGGTCGGGAGATACCCGCGATGCCGATCCCGGCAAATGTTTCGTCAAATGCTTGCTCTTCAAGGCCAGCATTGGCAAATGCTTTGCTTGCGACATGCATTAAGGACCCCATCAGCGCCTGCAGGCCAACGCGGGCATTTCCTGGACCACCGCGCGCTTCACCTAAAACGTTGCCTGCCGCATCTACAACTCTGGCGCGGCTCTTGGTGCCGCCGGCATCAATGCCCAGCAAATAGGTCACACACGCTCCTGTTTTTTGCCCATCAGGCACACGCATGCCGCGACAGCCGTGCCAACGATAAGCTGCCAAGGGAAAGCCACCGACCTCATAGCAGTCGGCAGACGCAGAAGATCTACGATATAGCTCTGCTGAACTAAGATCGCAAAAAAACCGGCAAGCAAAGCGGCGATAACCGTTTGCGTTGAGCCGCGCTTGGTAAACAGCGCTGTGAAAAAAACGCCAATAAGCCCAGCGTAGGCGAAAGACATAACCGACAGTGCAAATTCCAGCAGCGGCATATCGGTGTAGCGTTGCCAATAAAAACACAGAACGCCCATGCCGCCTAAAGCCATTGCGAATATGAGCATCGCCCATTGCCCGGCGCGCACATAATAGGCCTCGTCGGAAACCTTGTGTTGTTGGCGACGCCACGGCCGATAAAAATCGCTAATCATCACGGACGACATTGCATTCAAGCCAGATGTCATGGTGGAAATTGCCGCAGCGACAACCCCAGCCGTGGCAAGCCCGCGCACGCCACTGGGCATCTGCGTAAGAATATAAGACATAAAGACGGTGATGGTTTCGCCGGAAAATTCGCGCTCGGCATTACCGCCAGCGAACACGTTGGGTCGATCATAGAAAATATGCAGAAGTTGCCCAATAGTAACGAATACGAAAACGATGGGAATAGCGAAAAAGGAGGATAGAATGAGGGCGCGCCCAGCCGATTGGGCGTTACGGCAGGTTAAGAGCCGCTGCGTGGTATCTTGATCGAGGCCAAAATTACCGATGCTTAGTAAACACACGCCGGTGATGATGGCCCAAAACGAAAACGCATTCGAGACATTAAAGCGAAAATCGTACAGGATGAGTTTATTTTGCCCGTCTGGTGCATCGCGCAAAGCGCCGATTAGTTCAATGGGCGATAGGTCAATCTGGATGTACAAGCTGACCAGCGCAGCCAGCGCTGCCACAAAATAGACGATGAACTGGCCGAAATCGCTCCAAATCACCGACTTTATGCCGCCCACCAAAGTAATGCCGACGGAAAACAGGCATATCAAAATGATCGCTGCGGTGACACTGGCCGGTTCAATGTTAAAAAATACCATCATCGAAACCGCAATCGCTGCCATATAAAGCCGTGCGCCATTCGCAAAAATGCGCCCAACGAGATACATCCCAGCGGCGGCCTGCTTGGCCTGATGGCCAAAGCGCATTTCCAGCAATTCATACACTGTCGTGACACCCAATGCGTAAAACCGTGCGATCAAGTATTTTGCCACGAACACGGCCGCCATAGCCGACCCTAAGAATGACCCGACATAAGAATAATCGCCACGATAACCATAGTCGGGACCGCCGAGAAACGTGGCAGCCGATTGGGTGGTCGCGATCACGGAAAACATGACTAGCCACGGCGCCATTTGATTGCCGCCGCGAAAATAATCGCCCAGGCTAGAAGACTGACGCCGAGATAACAGGATGCCGCCGCCGACAACGGCAGCTATATAGGCGCCAACCACCGTCCAGTCGGCCAGGCTAAGTTGTGAATTCACCCAAAGCTCGCTCATGCACAATGACGGCCCGGCGATTGCCCGGCCGTCACCCGTCTATAACGCGATTTACCGGCCCTAGAAACGGGCGCGTGCAGACAGCCGCAAAGTCCGTCCAACGGGATCGTATTCACTCACTGTTCCGAAGAAATTTCCGCCGGCATTTGGAAGTGGCGGTAGCTTGTCAAAAACATTGACAAGGCCAAGGCGGAATTGGAAATTCTCGTTCAGATCATAAGACCCAGACAAGTCGATATAGTTTTGCGCGCTTATGGTATCGGTGGGGTCGCCGGCATTTCGAACTGCGCCAATACGCCGCCAAGAAAATTGACCAGCGAAATCGCCGTCAGCCCAATTGATGTTCATCCGATGCTTGTAATCAGGCTGCAGAAAACTGGCAAAGTCGCCACTACAGGTGCCGCCGAAGGTGCCTTTACAATCGGTTGCTTCGACCGTTGCATTGGCTTGCCGACTTTGGCTGACGACGACTGTGGAAGCATAATCAATGGTAAAATTTTCAAAATACCCGCCCAGTATATCGAGCGGTAAGACCAGCTGAATATCGATGCTTTCTTGTTTGAGACTGGCCAGATTAAAGTCATTGACCAAAGCCTGACTGATGAGACCTGTATCGGGATCTCGAAGCACTGCGCCGCATAGCGGATTGTCCGCAACGGGATTGTCAATGTAGCAATCGGTCAACGCGGCAATAGGCTGAATTTGGCTTACTGCGTCGGTGATTTCGATATTGACATAATCGAGGACCAGACTTGCACCGGGGTAAATCGTCGGTGTGATGACGGTGCCGACGGTGATCGTGCGGCCACTCTCCGGGTTAATGTCCGGGTTGCCACCAAAGGAATAAATGGCTTGGCTGGTGTCAAACGGCGTACCCGGTGCGGCTGCGCCGAAACGGTCACACTGCGCCGCATCGCCGCGGCCGTCTAAGCACGGGTCGCCGTCATAACGCCCACCCAAACGCGGCACAAAGCTTGCGCTAGTTTCATCAAAAAGCGCTAATGACAGCTGAACTTCCGGTCCAGCAAACTCACCTAGATTTGGTGAACGCAGCGTTGTCTGGCGCTGCCCGCGGAAACGAATTTGGTCGTTTACCACCCAAGTGCCGCCAAACTTGTCGGCATCGCCAGAGCCAGTGGTGGAGAAGTCAAACCAGCGATAGGCACCTTCGAATGTTAGGCTTTGAACAAATGGTAAATCCGCCAACAAAGGTACCAACAGTTCGCCAAATACTTCATTGGTATCAAAGCCCGCATCCAGCGAACTGACCCCGCCCAGTCCAAAAGCAAGATCATTGGCAAGCGCGACGCCAGGCGTCTGACGGCCATTTTCTTCCCGATACTCATAGCCAATTGCAAACCCCACCGGCCCTGCGGGCAACTCAAAAAAATCGGTAGAATCCCCGGAAACCACCAGTGAGCCCACGAGTTGGTCGCGCTCTCTATCAGAGTGAACAATCTGCGAAGAAAAGCTGCTGAAATCAGCATCCGGCCCAAAAATATCCACCGTATCAGCGATTGCTGCAAAGCGGCTATTGCCGCTGCTATCATTGCGCAGCGCATTGTTAAAGACGATCGCGTTCTCTTCGGTCCGCCCATATTGAATGTAGCCATCATAGGAAATGTTTGGCGTAATAGCGCCGCGCAGCCCGCCAACGAATTGCAGCGTGTCGCGGCTGGTCTCGGTGCGTTGCAACCCGAGCCCCAGGTTGCGCTCTACATTGACTGTTGCAACGCCGTCGACAAATGTCAGTTGGTCGGCAATTTGCGGCGTTAAAAATGAATTGCCCTCGGAAATGAGAACCTCTTCGTTGACGCTGATAGGGGTTTGTCCCGTTGAGCCTGCGCCAGTGACCTCAACGTTGGTAAAAAATGCGCGCCCATAGAATTCCAAATGCTCCTCGACCAGCTCATATTTGAACAGCAGGCTTGCGTGCAGCCGGGTGAGCGGTTGGATTAAGAAACGGTCGGGCGTTACGTCGGTGGTTTGCCGCTCTGTGCTAAAATTGCCCTGATCGTCAAAGGCAAAGAAATTTCCCGATGCGACATCAGTAAAGTTGCCGCCCGAGGACGGGATGGACGTAACGGTTTGCGCAGTGAAATCGCGCTCTCCAGCCAGCAGCTCAAAGCGCTCAGTGTAGCTCAAATAGCCAACAATATGTCCGCGATCATCGTTAAAACTGGAGCCGGCGATGAGTTCTGCATCGATGGTCTCACCGCCGCCATCGGGAATGCCAACGGTCGCGCCGATTTCCAAGCCGTCAAATTCATCATCAAGGACGAAATTGACAACCCCAGACACAGCATCGGCGCCATAAATGGCCGCCGCGCCGCCGGTTAACACGTCAACCCTTTTGATGAGCCCAGTGGGCAGGCTGTTGGTGTCCACGGCATTGCGGAAACTAAACGGCACAGCGCGCGTGCCATTAACCAGCACTAAGGTTCGGTTTTGACCCAGGCCGCGCAAATCAATCGTCGAAGATCCAAGCGAGTCTCCAACGGCCGTGCCGGTCGCATTGGCGCCGCCGCCAGCCTGCGGCAGACGCTGAAAAATGTCCTCAACGGTGACCGACTGGTCGATAGCGATTTGTGCTGCATCAATAGCCACCACCGGGGTCGGTGAATCTAGTTCGGCGCGCTGAATGCGTGTGCCGGTGATTAAGATCTCTTCTTTGTCCTCCAGCGGTACATCGGTTTGTGCACGAACAGGCATAGAAACTGCCGCGAGCAGGACCGGAATAAGCGCTGCGCCGGCGAGCAGTTTGCTGCGTTGTAATGATGGATATGTCATATGAGCCTCCCCAAAAAGCAGAATGTCAAACGGCACAAGCACCGTCTATTGGCGCAACCTTACCAATGGAATTATGATATTACCAATATAATATCAATTAACCACAGACTTCTCTGATATCGGTGCCTCGATGCCACACTTTTCAAACTAAGAGTTCAGTTTTCTGGAATGGAATGACATCTATATAATACCATTAAGTCGCATGAACCCCTTCTGATTTGGCTGGACGTCAGCGCGATTTTTGCAGTGCTATACGCTCATAAGCGCAGGAAAATCTGCTGCCTGTAGAGGTAAAACAGCCCGAGCCATGCGGATGCCATCAGGCCAGCCACGAGCACTGCGCTGGCGAGGGCCGGCCAATTGCTATCGGCGGCAATTTTATAGACCGGATAAAGCGCATAACGCGCCCCTAGGTAAGCCAGCAGGGCGTTGGATCCAATAACCGTCCAAAATGTGGCGGCAGCGCGGATACGAAACCGGTCAAACACGATGATAAAAATACCGAGTAGGCATAAGCAAGCGCCAATCGAGATGATGTCAAACGTGCCTGTGCAGAGCTGTTTGATCGGCGGATAATAAGGCCAGACAAGCGCGCCAACGACAAGGCACGCTGCGGCGCTGGTAAACAGCGGCCATGTGGTGCAGACCCGCTTGCGGATATGCGCCCTCATTAAGTGCTGCCCGGCTATCGCGCCGCTGAGCGTGATGGATGTGGCCGAGAACGCGCTGAAAACGCCTTCAGGATCATAACTGCCGCCATAAAGCCGGCCCGGCAGCACGCGTTGGTCAAGCCACGCGTTTAGGGAGCCAGCCGCGCTCAGATCGCCCAAGCTCAACTGGGCTAGCGTGCTGAGGCCGATGATAAGTACCACGATCGCGATGCAGGCCCGCGTGGAGGCGAAAAAGACCATTATGCAGGCCGTAAAAAAGCCTGTAACGCCAATCAAACCAAGCACACTGGCAACGCGCAGCGTGCTGAAAGATATCTCCCAGCCCCAATTATAGAACACGCCTAAGATAAGCAGCCAAACTGCTCTTTTTGCAGTATCGGCGATGACCTTGCTACGCTGCTCTTGGGACACACGCTCGAGCACAAGGCTCAGCGATACGCCGGCGAGAAACATAAACAAGGGCAATACCAGATCGTAAGCGGTCACACCGGCCCATGCCGTATGGCGCAGCTGCGCCGAAATCTGGCCGAGCACAGGCAAGCTGGTTGCAGCGGCCAAGGAATGCACTATAAAATCGCCGCCGACGATCCAAAACATATCAAATCCGCGCAGCGCATCAACCGACTGGATGCGCTGATGCGTCATATGGCGGACGCCTTGTCACCGCCGATCCATGTCGCGGCCACCTCCAGATCGTCGGACACATGGATAAGGTCAGCCCGCATTCCTGTTGCAATCGTGCCGCGTTGGCCGGACATGCCCAGAAACTCGGCCGGATTTGCACTGGCCATGGCAACGGCCTCATCGAGCGTAATACCAAGCATGGAGGTTGCATTTCGCACGGCATCTATCATTGTCAAATTTGCGCCGGCTAGCGTGCCATCGGCGGCCAGGCAGGTGCCATCTTTGATATCAATGCGCTGGCCCGCTAACATGAAGTGGTCCACATCGGTGCCGACAGCTGGCATCGCATCAGTTACGAGCATGAAGCGGCGATCTGTTTTGGCGCGCAAAGCCATACGCAGCATGGCCGGATGTACGTGTTTTCCATCAACGATAATACCGCACCAGGCGGATGATTCCAGCGCTGCGGCGATAGCGCCAGGCTGGCGCGCGTGCAGCGGCGACATGGCATTAAACAAATGCGTAACGCCGGTAACCCCTTGAGAAAAGGCGTGCGCCATAGCGTCAAAGCTGGCATTTGTGTGCCCGGCGCAAACCAGAATATGATGATCAGTAAGCTGCTTAATATTCTCCGCCGAAACCTCCTCAGGGGCCAGCGTTACCATACGCGGCGCATCACCTCCGCTGAGCAGAATGCGCATCGCCTCTTGGGACAGTTTTTGTACTTTTTTTGCATCATGAATGCCGCGTTTTTCTGGCGCGATAAATGGTCCCTCAATGTGCAGGCCGCACAGACCCGGCAGATCAGCCTCGATCGCTTGACCGACGGCATCTATAGCCGCTGCCACCTTATCTAAATCGTCACTAATTAGGGTGATCATCATGCCCGTCGTGCCAAAGCGTCGATGCGCATCCAAGATTGTGCGCAGGCTCTCTATGTTCGGCGCATCATTGAATAATGCGCCACCGCCCCCATTGACCTGGACGTCAATGAAGCCGGGTAGAATGATGCCCCCGCCTAAAACATCAATGCTGGCGACGCTGTTTGGCGGCTCTGGCGTTATGGCTTGGATAAGGCCATTTTTGATCACAATGCATAGGTCCGATGCGAGGCCTTGCGGTAGGAGAACCCGCGCACCGGTAAGTGCGTTTTCCGTCATGCGTGGCGACCTAAATTGTTTCTGTTACTTTTTGCAAATGCACCGGGTTATCAGGGTCATAGCCGCGTGCCAACGACAGCGCATTTGCAAAAAGGTAAAAGGCTTGCAGGAAAGCAAGCGGAAACAGATCCGCCCAAACCATTTTGGGGAATGGCAATGACGCTGCTCCTTCTACGCTTCCACCGACACTGAATACATCTGCCCCGCGCGCTGCCAATTGCGCGCTCATATCGACAACGCTGGGCCTTGCGGCATCTTCGCCCAAAGCCGCGAGCACGGGAAAACCAGGCTCTACAATCTCCATGGGCCCATGCTTAACTTCAGCTGCACTAAAGCCTGCCGCCTGGATAACGCATGTTTCCTTCAACTTGAGGGCGGCCTCCTGCGCCGCCGAAAGCCCAATGCCGCGTCCAATAATAAACGCCTGCGATTTGGGTTGCATTGCCGCAGTCGCCGCCGACCAATCAGCCTCAAGCGCGTCAGACAATACCTCCGGCAGTGCCGATTGCGCGCTCAGCATATTAGCCGCGCCGCTCCAAACAGCGCTCAAATGGTGCAAAACCGCCATCGCGCCGATGCAGGACTTGGTAGCCGCAACACTGTGTTCTGGACCAGCGTGAATGGGCAACACGTCGTCGGCAAGTGTTGCAAGTGGGCTATTTGTATCGTTTACGATGGCAACCACGAATGCGCCGCATTGCTTTGCTTTTTCCGCCGCGATTAGCAGGTCGGGGCTTTGTCCCGATTGGGAAATCACCAAAAAAGCGACGCCTTGCAACTGCATCCGCGCGTTGTAAACCGAGAACAGGGAAGGCGGGAAAGAGGTAACCGCACAGCCCATGGGTTTGGCCAACATATATTGTCCGTAGGTAGCCGCATGATCTGAGCTGCCACGCGCGCAGGTGGCGACAAATGGTGGAGGTGCTGCCGCAAAGCGGGACACAATACGCGCGAGCACAGCGGTGTTCTCCGCGTTTTGGCGCAAAGCGATTGCCGGCGCTTCAAACGCCTCGCTTTCCATCAAAGTTTTTGCCATCATGCCGACACGCGCTCCGTCGTTTCAAATTCATGGTATTGGTATACATACCACTATATTACCAGTATACGAGCGATAGTTTCCCATCGTAACTGAGGCAGCCGTGCACATACTGCAAAGTGTATCCATTAAAGGCGATGGCGCGATAAATGAAGATCTGGCCGGGCATGCCGAGCAAGCTGTTTGGGTTTTTGACGGCGCAACGGGGGTTAGCGAACCAGTCATTCATCCGGTTTCTGATGCTCGGTGGTTCGTAGAGCGCGCTGATTATTATCTACGCGGCCAACTTGAAGCGTTTAAAGATAAACAGACGCGCGCCATTGCAAGCGACGTTATGGCCGCTCTAAGCGCGGAGTTCAGTGCCGATCCGAGCGCGCAGGCCGCCGGACCAGCGCCATCCGCCGCATTCGCCATGATCCGGGCCAGTACAGCGTTTGAAGTTGCACTTTTAGGCGATTGCATGGTCCTCCTTAGCCTAGAAGACGGCACAGTGAGAGGATTTAAAGGCATGCATAGCGCAGCTGTAGAGGCAGAAAGCCTGGCTGCCCTTAAGGCGGCGCAAGCGCGGCTTCCTGGTGCATCACCTGGACAGATTAGGCAGCAAACATCCAGCATTCTGCGCCGCAATCGGACAAAGATGAATACGCCCGGCGGATACTGGATATTCAGTACGAACCGGCAAGCGGCGCAGCATATGGATATCTACCGGCCAATTAACGTCGATATGAGCCAGCCTTTTGTCTTGGTAAGTGATGGCTTTAGCCGCGCGATCGATCTGCTTGAAAACATGAATGACGAGGCTCTCTACCAGCGAATTATACACGCTGGCGCAAAGGCCGTGGCTGACGATATTCGCGCAGCCGAACGCAGAGATAGTCATTGCCGACGGGTGCCACGCTTTAAGTGCAGCGATGATGCGACTTGTGTGGTCGTGCGCGCGGGATAAAGCGCCTTAGCGCAATTCACTGACAAAATCGTAGCGATCACCGCGATAGGCGGACCGGGTCAGCTCAATCACACGACTTTGGGCATTGCGCGTGGTGCGTTCAATGCGCAAGACTTCGCTATTTTCTCGAATGGAAAGCAGCCCGGCCTCGGTCGGAGTGGCCAGCGATGCGCGCACTTTTTGCTGCCCTTCCACCGGCCGATTGCCGGTCCTCTCTAAGGCTGCATAGAGCGAATCGCCAATCTCTTCCAGCGGCGGCAACAAATCAGCCGGCACAATTGCATGCTCTATAGCAAGCGGCTCACCCTCCGAAAGTCGCACCCGGCCAAGGCGTGCCACCTTTGCAACAGGTTTGACGCCCAAAATGGCAGCTTCTTCTTCCGTTGGATTGGCGTATGAGCGCATCAACCAAATGCATCCTGGCGCCTGCCCGCGGGCCCGTGCGTCATCGCTAAATCCGCTTAAAAATGCTCCTGGCACTTCAATCCGGTCGGCAACAAAGGTTCCAGACCCTTGACGACGAAACAAGATGCCCTCAGCGATTAATTGGTCGACCGCCTTGCGTATGGTCACGCGCGAGGCTCCCGTCAGAGAACATAAATCACGTTCTGATGGAAGCGCGTCGCCGGTTGCAACCTTACCATCTTTGATTTGCTGACGCAGTGTGTTGGCGATTTGAATATAGAGCGGTGTATTGCTCTTCTTCCCAACGAGAGCATCAAACATAGCCACCTCCGAACGATTTCCTATGCACTACCATCGCACTATACATTGGTTTTGTTGACTTTTCCCGTACGCGCCCGCCATGCATCTACAGCTTGGCGCAGGATGTTGTTATTTTCTTTGAGCAGCGCTTGGGCATCGTCCAATCTGGCGCCCATTGCGATGAGCACTGCGCATTTGATATGCCCGCCTGCCTGCTTAAGTGCAGCGCCTGCCAACTGCGCATCGACACCAGCCAAGCGGCCTACCATGCTTGCTCCGCGCGCTTCTAATTTTTCATTGGAAATGATCATATCGACCATCAAGCCCTCATAGACGCGGCCGCTAGCGATCATCACCGCCGTTGAGAATATATTGAGTATGGCTTTTTGTGCGGTTCCCGCCTTCATCCGCGTGGAACCGGCGACCACTTCGCTGCCGGTTTGTGCGCAAATCGCATAATCGGCTACTTTAAGGATATCTGAAGGCTTGTTATTGGCGATTGCGATCGTCAGCGCGCCCTTGGTCTTGGCCGCCTTCAAGGCGGCAATTGAAAACGGCGTGCGCCCACTAGCGGCAACACCCACAACACTGTCCGATGGCATTACGCCGAGCTTGGCAACTTGCTCAATAGCCGCTGCGGCGTCATCCTCGGCCCGCTCAATGCTCTTAGACAGAGCTGCCATGCCGCCAGCTATGATGTAGTCCAGTCTGTCCTCCGGCCAACCAAAAGTAGGGCCAAGCTCAACCCCATCTTGCACAGCCACACGGCCGGATGTTCCTGCGCCGGCATAAATCAAGCGGCCGCCTTCGCGCAGCCGCCGCGCCGTTGCCTCGGCGGCCTCGGAAATGGTGCCCAGCTCTGGTGCAATAGCCGCGACGGCAGCCATTTGGCCCTCCCACATGGCTTCTACAGCTTTGCCGATGGGCCAGCCGTCGATGCCAGTGAAACGTTCATCCACGGCTTCTGTTTGCATATTGGTTCGACCCCGCCGACGTGCACTAATTCTCAAACCGGCCAATAGTGCAGCAGTGGCAATAACACTTTCAAAGCGTGCATGACAGTCACTGGCCTTGCCAATTTGTATCTTAATGGTATTAATTCAAAGCGGTGGTGCCGTAAAGGTTTGTATCTATGCAATTTGGTATCGATCGCCTGTTGAGCGATGCGCAGCTGCGCGCTCCATTGTCTGGTAAGCGTGTTGCATTGCTGGCGCATCCAGCATCCGTCACGGCAGATTTGCGCCATAGCGTTGATGCGTTGATGGCGGCTCAGGACATAACGCTGACCGCAGCATTCGGCCCACAACACGGCCTGCGCGGCGAGAAACAGGATAACATGATTGAATCAGCTGATTATGTTGACCCTGTGCATGGCATACCGGTATTTAGTCTGTACGGCGATGTGCGCCGACCCACCGATGCAATGCTGGACAGCTTCGATGTATTGCTGGTTGATCTGCAAGACTTAGGCTGCCGGATTTATACCTTCATCACGACGTTGCTTTATTGCCTTGAGGCAGCCGCAAAGCAAAACAAAGCTGTGTGGGTGCTCGATAGGCCCAACCCCGCCGGCCGGCCGATCGAAGGCAGCGTTCTACAGTCTGGTTGGGAGAGTTTTGTCGGTGCTGGTCCGATGCCAATGCGCCATGGCCTTACCTTAGGCGAAGTGGGCTCTTGGTTTATAAAGCACTTCAACTTGGATCTGGACTACCGGGTCATCACCATGGCGGGTTGGCAGCCGGCAGCATCACCCGGTTTCGGCTGGCCAGTGTTTGATCGAGCCTGGATCAATCCGAGCCCAAATGCGCCAACCCTTGCCATGGCGCGGGCGTATGCCGGTACGGTGATGCTGGAAGGGACCACACTATCCGAAGGGCGCGGCACGACCCGTCCGCTTGAAGTCTTTGGCGCGCCCGATATCGATGGCCGCACTGTGCTTAAGGAAATGGAGCGTTTTGCGCCCGCATGGTTAACCGGGTGCACGCTGCGCGAATGTTGGTTTGAGCCAACCTTTCAAAAACACCAGGGCGCGCTGTGCCACGGCGTGCAAATCCACGTTGACGGCGCCGCCTACCTGCATGAACACTTTAGGCCGTGGCGACTTATGGCAGCGGCGTTTAAAGCACTGCGCAGGCTCTATCCTGAGTATCAAATCTGGCGCGATTTTGCGTATGAATATGCCTTTGATAAGCAGCCTATTGACACCATCAACGGTGGCCCGGCACTGCGCGAATGGGTTGAAGACCCAGCTGCTGAAGCTCCGGATTTGGAAACGCTCGCCGCTGGCGATGAAGCGGCTTGGCGTGAGACACTTGCGCACCACTTACTCTACTAGGCTCCGTTGACAAGCTAATCGGGTCATTTGCGACATAGACACGGCGGTTTTAGATTTCCTGACCATCTCGTTTTTTACCCAGCCGGTTGCGCAAGTTGACTCCATTCCGAAAGCGCTTCGGATCGGTAAGCTTTGAAGATTGGTCGGCTGTTTAAGTGTCGGTCTCCGTTGAAATGGTTGTAGAGCGAAGCATGCATTGAGGCGAACTTTTGCAGGTTGTGCATCCGCCTAAATCGCTGCATCGCCCGCTCTCGTCGTCGAAACGGAAGATGGCTGTTTTCGGCCCGATTATTCAAGTGGCGCCCTGTTTCCTGGCGCTGTTTGTTGCCGATCTCTCGCATTGCAGCGCCATACGATTTGAGCTTATCAGTCACGATGGTCCGCCGATTTCCATAGCGCTTCATCGCTTTCTTTAGAAACGTCAAAGCAGCAGCTTTGTTGCGTCTCTTGGTAGCGAAGGCCTCCAAGACTTCACCTTCGTGATCAACTGCGCGCCATAAGTAATGGGTCTCGCCGTTGATCTTTACGAACACTTCATCCAAATACCACCGCCACTGCATGCGTTGCCGCAAATAATGGGCCCTTTTCTTTCTAATCTGACCAGCGAACAAGGCACCAAAGCGGTCCACCCAGAGCCTCACGCTCTCATGACAAATGTCGATCCCGCGCTCGTGCATAAGGTCTTCAACGTTCCTTAGCGATAGAGGAAACCGCACATACATTATCACCGCGAGTTGGATGACTTCACCGGACGTTTTGAAATACCGAAACGGGTTCTTTTTCATCGAAGAAGGCTAGAACCGACGCAAACCAGGTTCAAGCGCCAGTTCTGTTGGCAATGCCGAAACGTGAAAGAGGACATCTATTCTAGAACGACATGTGCCTTTCCAATTGAAGAGGCAGATCGGTTTTCAAATGCACCAATATTTACACTCGCGACAGCAGCAAGGACTTGGGCGTATTGCCGACGGGCTACAAAAGCCGGAAGCAAATGTCTGTTTGCTTCTCCACAAAGGCGTTCATCTCTTTGTCGTTGACGGGTGATGCCCAGTATGGCGCGTGTGAGAGTATGCCGATAATTGAAAAAACGGTCGTGCGAACGTCTTTGCAGGTAAATTCACCTGATTTTATCCCAGCTGCTACGGCACTGTGATAAAGGCCAATCATGTCTTTCTGGCATTGGCGAAGATAGCGACTTTGCTCGTCCTTTAACACGCCGCGCCTGCTGTGAGCGCCAAACAAGACTGAGTCGATCAGTGGCATGGCGCGATGATATTCAAATTGGTAGGTGAGCTGCGCTACCATCATGGACTTGAGTTGCGCGCGCGGAGCTCCCTCACACCCCTTTAGAGTGTCCAGAAGCTCGTTTAGGATCAGAGAGACGGCTTCAAAGAGCAGGACGTCTTTTGATTTATAGTAGTAATAGAGCGCTGCGTGCGTGAGATCGATTGCCTCGGCAATGTCTTTCAGTGTGGCGCCGTCATAACCACGGGCGGAAAACTGATCGATGGCCGCATCAATGATTTCCCGGCGGCGGTTCGAGCGGCGCCGCACAAACGCGGGTTTGACTTGTTTTTCGATCGCTGCGCTTTGGCTCATTGAAAGGTCAGTAACCGCTTTGGTGTTTGAACTAAAATTTGGTCGATTTCTGAGTCTGTAAAGCCGCGACGTTGCATGATTGGAACAACATTTCTGAAAATGTGACCGTAGCCGTGCCCGCCGAAGGTGCGCAAGCGCGAGCGATAACAAATATCGTGGCTGATGGCGATTTGACCAAGGTGGCCGCGATCAATCAGCTTTCGGATGTCCCGCAGTCGCTGCGCATCATTGGGCATGTCCACATCCTCGTTCCACTTGTAGTAGGAGTTTTCCATGCCAAAAAGGTCCAATTCAATCACGCATCCACTGTCTGCGAGCTTGAAGAGGCGGTTATCATCAAAGATTGTTCGGTCGATATGGCTGATGACGACACGGTCCATCTGTGTATCTCTCGCCATAAGAAAGTCAGCGACTTCTTGCGGCTGATCCGCATTACGACCGGGATGGATGTTGAGCGCAGCGCCGCTTTCTTTCATGGCGATCACGGCGCCCTCCATGACCCTTTTTTCCAGGTCAGTCCAAGGGGTTTGGCAACCGATTTCACCGATAATGCCCGCGCGAATGTCCGTTCCCCAAGCACCAAGGAAAAGCTGGTCTAGCATCTCTTCCGTGAAGCTCTCGACAGACCGATTTTGGTTTGCCGGATCTTGGTATTCTTCAACATATTGACCGCAGCCAATGATAATATTGATGTCCGCTGCCTCGGCAACGGCGAGCAGGCCGACAGGATCGGGCTTGAGGCCGCCGCAGCTTAAATCGACAACGGTGCGCCCGCCATCGCTGCGCATTGCCTGCATTTCTTTTGTTGCGATCGCGGTCTCATCCAGCTGTAGATTGCCGGGTGCTTTGACCTCGCCATAGTTGATGGGCCAATGGTCTTCTATAGCGATTTTTCGGCCAAATGTGTCACCATCTTGCCAATCCGGCGGACGAATATCGCACAACACGTGCTCGTGCAGCAGTGTTGGTCCTAGGGCTTCAGGATCAATCAGGCCGCGCACACCCTGTGCTTTGCCGCGTAGGTCGTCTCGGCTGAGTCTGGTCATGCGCTATAGTCCACGTGTTCAGGATAGTATTCAGCGTTTTTTTGAACCGTTGCGGCCGCCTCTTTGCCAGCAATATGGGCGATAAAAGCAAGGGCCATGTCGATGCCTGCCGAAACACCAGCAGCCGTCCAAATATTGCCAGCGTTCATATAGCGTTGCTTGAC
>ERZ1740067.1276-NODE-1276-length-17647-cov-11.183890_pt1 | contig 17647 bp, 22 predicted proteins | sample MGYA00581736_ERZ1740067 | MGnify/ENA primary metagenome ERZ1740067 (study PRJEB43018, sample SAMN04849236) | marine metagenome | isolation source: floating plastic debris | place: Pacific Ocean | collected 2008-08-27 | study: EMG produced TPA metagenomics... | reverse complement strand
CTGTCGGTGTATTCCTTCGCGGGCTTCGTGCGCATGTTGAAGCCGTTGTAGTGAAGCCAATCGACAAGGGGTCGGATCGGCGAGTACTCGTCATTTTCCAACAGCGCAGTGTAGTAAAATGCGCGCAGCATTTTACCACGCCGTAAAAACTCCTGACGGAGCAACTTATAGTCGATGTCAAAGCCCAGCGCTTTGGCTGCCGCATAGAGGTTGGAGCCGTCAATAAACAACGCCAACCGCTCGTCTTTGTAAAACATGAATTGAGCCTTTCAAATACAAAGGGCTCAACCTCGATCGGGAGTGGGTGGTCCGAAAGCCTCATGGCCAAGCCGCGTTGTACTGACTTAAAGATTTAATGCGGCATCACAAGGTGCGATTTCACGACGCAGCGTCATATATGGCTTTTTATGAATACTTTTCTGATCGCTCTGGGTGCCAACCTGCCGTTTGGCGAACTATCGCCGACGTCAACGCTTCAAAAAGCGCTTGCTTCGCTTGAGTCGCCCTCAGTTGCGATCACGAAGGTCAGCAAGTTCTACCGAACACCATGTTTTCCGGCGGGAGCTGGCCCAGATTATGTGAACGCTGCTGCCGAGCTGAGATCACTTTTGGACCCGTACGAATTACTTGCGCATTTGCATGCCATAGAAACCGACTTTGGGCGCAAGCGCGCGCAACGCTGGGGCATGCGCACGTTGGATCTTGATGTGATTGCGATGGATGACGCAGTTCTTCCCGACAAACGCACATTCGAAATCTGGCGCAATCTTTCACCCGATCGGCAACGAAATGAAACTCCGCAAGAACTGATTCTCCCGCATCCCCGACTTCAGGACCGCGCATTTGTTCTTGTACCATTGCTAGACATTGCGGCAGGATGGGGGCATCCGGTTTTGAACCAAACCGTCACTCAGATGTGCAATGCGCTTGCGCCAGATGACCTGGCGGAGGTCATTGCGTTATGAGCGATATAGGCTTGTATTCGCCTGTTCCGCGCAGTATCTACCAAGCTTCCACTGGCTGTCCGACAAATTGGAGTGTTCCATGGCCCGCGTCACGGTTGAAGATTGCGTTGATAAAGTTCCGAACCGGTTTGAACTGGTGATGCTTGCAGCACACCGCGCCCGGGAGGTGTCTAGCGGCGCTGCGATTACTGTGGATCGGGACAACGACAAAAACCCAGTTGTGGCGCTGCGTGAGATTGCAGATGAAACGCAATCCGCAGAAGAGCTTCGCGAGCGCCTGATCGAATCGAACCAGACGCAGATCGAGGTTGACGAGCCAGAAGAAGACGCCATGGCCCTGCTTATGGGCGGCGAGCCTGACAAACCGGCAGATGATGATTTGTCCGAAGAAAAGCTGTTGCGCGCTCTGATGGAGGCGCAAGGCCAGGGCTAACGCCCGCGGCGATGCGGGCCGCATGAGAATGAGGCGCCGATGATCGCGGCTGATGACCTTGTTGCGCTGGTACGCAACTACAATCCGAAAACCAACGAAGCGTTGATCCGCGAAGCCTATGCCTATGGCCAGCGCATGCACGAGGGTCAGTTCCGCCATTCAGGAGAGCCGTATTTTTCGCATCCTGTAGCGGTGGCTGCTATCCTGACGGAACAGCAGTTGGATGATGCCACGATCATCACGGCGATCCTGCATGACACGATCGAGGATACCAAATCCACCTATTCCGAGGTTGCTGAACGTTTTGGCGATGAGGTGGCGGTTCTGGTTGATGGGGTGACCAAGCTCACCAACCTTCAACTGTCGAGTTCTGAAACCAAACAAGCCGAAAACTTTCGCAAGCTGTTTATGGCGATGTCCAAGGACTTGCGCGTTATTTTGGTCAAGCTAGCCGACCGCTTGCACAACATGCGCACCATCAAGGCGATGCGCCCCGAAAAGCAGGTGCAAAAAGCGCGCGAAACCATGGATATCTACGCCCCTCTCGCGGGTCGTATGGGGATGCAGTGGATGCGCGAAGAGCTTGAAGATTTGGCCTTCCGGGTCCTGAACCCAGAAGGCCGTGCAAGCATCATCCGCCGGTTCATCACGCTGCAAAAGGAAACCGGTGATGTCATTCACCGGATCACTGGCGATATGCGTTCTGAACTCGAGAAAGCAGGCGTAGACGCTGAAGTTTTTGGGCGCGCGAAAAAGCCATACTCGATCTGGCGCAAGATGCAGGAAAAAGAGATCGGGTTTTCCAGGCTTTCAGACATTTACGGGTTTCGGATTATCACCCGATCTAAAGAGGACTGCTATACAACGCTCGGCGTTATTCACCAGCGTTGGCGCGCTATTCCCGGGCGCTTTAAAGATTACATCAGCCAGCCGAAATCGAATGGCTACCGATCAATCCACACAACAGTATCCGGGCGCGACGGTAAACGGGTTGAGGTTCAAATCCGCACCCGTCAGATGCATGATGTTGCCGAAACTGGCGTGGCTGCGCATTGGTCATACCGAGACGGTGTGCGTAGTGAAAACCCATTTGCAGTGGACCCTGCGCGCTGGGTGTCTTCGCTCACAGAGCAATTCGATGCAGAGGACGATCACGAAGATTTCCTCGAAGCTGTGAAGCTCGAAATGTATTCGGACAAAGTGTTCTGCTTCACGCCGAAAGGTGATGTGGTGAAACTACCGCGCGGGGCGACGCCGTTGGATTTTGCCTACGCAATCCACACCCGTATCGGGTCTGGCTGTGTCGGCGCCAAGGTCGATGGAATCCGTGTTCCGCTTTGGACGCGTCTCAAAAACGGACAGTCGGTCGATATTGTCACCGCAGAGGGACAAACGCCTCAGGCGACATGGCTCGATATCGCCACGACCGGCAAAGCCAAATCCGCGATTCGGCGAGCTCTGCGCGAAGCCGGTCGTGAACGCTATGCGCAACTCGGACGAGAACTGGCGCGTTCGGCCTTTGAAAATGTCGGCAAAAAGGCAAGCGACAAGGTGCTGGAAATGGCGGCCCGAAATCTTCGGGTCGACGATGCACAGGAATTGCTCGCGCGCCTTGGCAGCGCCGAGATGTCAGCGCGTGAGGCCGTCGCCGCTGTTTATCCGGACCTGAACCCCGAGCCCATAGAATTCATTGAAACACAACGCGCCGTGATTGGCCTTGAACACGGCCAGGCCTTTGATCGCGCTCCGTGTTGTCAGCCGCTTCCGGGTGAGCGGATCGTTGGCATTGTCAAACGTGGCAAGGGCGTTCTCGTGCACAGCATCGACTGTGTTGCGCTTGAAGGACTGCAAGACCAGATGGAACGGTGGTTGGACCTACACTGGGCTGCGGGTCGCCACCCACCCATCTACTCGGCATCGCTCGAACTGACGATTGGCAATGATGCTGGCGTGCTGGGACGGATTTGCACATTGATCGGCGAACAGAAGGCCAATATCTCGGATTTGAATTTTGTGGATCGCAAACCAGATTTTTACAAGCTGCTCATAGACGTCGACTTGAGCGACGCAAATCACCTTCACTCGGTGATGTCGGCTCTGGGGGCAGAGAGCGATGTAGCGTCTGTTGTCCGTAGACGGGATCCCGCTTTGTCAGTGCAAGCGGCTGCGGCCGAGTAGGAAGATCGAAGGGACGCAACTTGGTGTTCAAACGGCGGGACAGGCGGTCATTCTGGACCACCATCCTTGAGGCGCTTTGGCCTCGGGGAGGGTGGGGTCGGGCGGCACGGTATGTCCAGCATCGTTTGAACCGGCTTCCAGACCCCCCCGAGCGTATCGCGCGTGGTATATTCGCGGGAGTGGTGACGACGTTTACGCCATTTTACGGGCTGCATTTTATCTTCGCCGCCATGATCGCTTGGGTCATGCGGGGGAACATTCTAGCGTCTTTGCTCGCCACCTTTTTTGGCAATCCTTTGACTTATGTTCCTATCAGTATCGCGTCGTTGCAAACGGGATACTGGCTGCTGGGCCTAGGCGAAGTGGCGCATGAGCATGGCAGCATAGGTTACAAGTTCGCGAAAGCTGGCGAAGACCTTTGGCTGAATTTCCTCGCGATCTTTACACCCCGCACTGCTGAATGGTCAGGCCTTACCATTTTTTACAACGAGGTGTTCTTTCCGTGGATCGTCGGCGGCATCCTTCCCGGAATATTCTGTGGGCTGATCTGCTACTACGTTTCGGTGCCGATCATCCGGGCCTATCAGAACCGGCGTAAAGGCGCATTGAAGGCCAAACTGGCGTCACTCAAGAAAAAAAAGAAGCAGACCAACGATGGACAAGCCGCAGATTAAGACCGGCTAACCTGGCATACCTCAAAGCCAACGCAGCTATCCAATTGTATCGGTACGTAAAATTTGTTCCCCCTTTCAGGATCCCGCTCTAGGTTCCGGCGTAATCGAAGGAGGCGAGTATGACCGAATACGTTGGCAAGCTGCGGCTGGGTGTAAACATTGATCACGTGGCAACCGTGCGCAATGCGCGCGGCGGAGACGTCCCCGATCCGACCCGCGCCGCTAAGATAGCCGAAGAGGCAGGCGCTGATGGCATCACAGCACATCTGCGGGAAGATCGCCGACATATTCGCGATGACGACATCGAACGGCTGATGGAAACCTTGTCGGTGCCTCTCAACTTTGAGATGGCCGCCACCGAAGAGATGCAGCAGATCGCGCTGCGCCACAAACCGCATGCCGTGTGCATTGTCCCCGAAAAGCGTGAAGAGCGTACCACGGAGGGCGGGCTTGAAGTTGCGCGCGAGGAAAACAAGCTTGCGCATTACATCGCGCCACTGCGGGATGCCGGGTGCCGAGTTTCGATCTTTATTGCCGCAGACGAACGACAGATAACTGCAGCACATCGCATCGGTGCACAGGTGATTGAACTGCACACAGGTGCGTATTGCGATGCCCATGCGGAAGGCAACTTCGACGAGCGCGACAAAGAACTTGCTGCCATGCGTGACATGGCGGCTTACGCACATTCCCTTGGGCTTGAAGTGCATGCTGGCCACGGGCTGACCTACGATTGCGTGTCCCCGGTAGCGGCGCTGCCAGAGGTGGTAGAACTTAACATTGGTCATTTCCTGATCGGCGAAGCGGTGTTTCGTGGCCTCAGCCCCGCCATTTCAGAGATGCGGCGCGTGATGGACGCCGCGCGGGCGTAAGCCATGCGGACCGAGCTATGCTGAAGCGACCCGTCGCTCCTCTGCTGGCGCTTTTCGTTGGATTGGCATCCGTCGTACTGCTCGAATATGCTCGGATCGGCGTCACGTTTGACCAAAGGTGGGTCGACGACACACCCGTCACAACACTATCCCGTGCGGATGCAACTGGTCCGCATGTGGTTGTCGCACATGGATTTGCAGGCTCACGCGAAATGATGCAGGCGTATGGCCTGACCCTCGCTCAGGCCGGATACCGTGTGCACATGTTCGACTTTGAGGGCCACGGCGCACACCCCTTGCCCATGTCAGGTGATGTCACGCAGATTGAGGGCACCACGCAGCGGCTGATGAACCAAACCGTCACGGTGATTCAAGATGTTGCCGTAGAAGGAAACCCGGTCGCACTGTTGGGGCATTCGATGGCGACAGATGTTCTGATCCGCGTGGCCGAGGTTTCAGAGCAGACCGGACCAATTGTGCTCTTGTCTGCGTTCTCGCAGGCCGTGACCAAAGACCATCCAAGAGACATGCTTTTGATCTCGGGCCAGTGGGAACCACCCTTGCGAGACTTCGGCCTTAACGCGGCAAGAATGGTAGACCCAACGGCCCGCGAGGGAGATGTGGTTTCATCCGGCAACACGATCCGTTCAGCCATGGTGGCGCCGTTTACAGAACATGTGGCCATTCTTTATTCGCGCGCGGGCCGCCATGAAGCCTTGTCCTGGTTGAACCGGGCTTATGGACAGACAGGCACTGTCTCAATACTCCCAACTGGCTGGGCTTTCTTAGCCCTTATGGCGGCAATCACTTTGCTATCGGCCCCAGTGGCAAGACTGGTGACGAAGACGCCGACAGAGCAATCAAAGCTGCAGATTTCTTCAAAGCAATACGCGCTCATTCTGAGTGTGCCAGCAATTATGACACCGCTTTTGGCCGCTCCTCTTGATATTCAGTTTTTACCCGTTTTGGTCGCCGACTACCTTGCGGTTCATCTGGGCATCTACGGGATACTGACCCTGGTGATGCTGCGTTTGGTGACAGGTCAGATCGGTTACGGCTCCCTGCGCTTTGCAGGGATAGCAGGGTTGCTGATCTGGGGTATCGGCGTGTTTGGATTTGCGCTCGACCGGTACGGTGCCAACTTCTTCCCCGTACCCGAACGTGCAGCCATCATTGCGGCGCTGGCTGTGGGCGCCATTCCGTTTATGGTGGCCGACGCGGTTCTGGCCTGGAAGCAGTCCGTTTGGCGGCGCATCGCATCGCGTTTCGCGCTGTTGGTGTCACTAGGCATTGCGGTTGCACTCGACCTGGAAGGATTGTTCTTTCTCATCATGATCGCCCCGGTGATTGTTTTGTTCTTCCTCGTTCACGGCACGATGGGACGCGCTTTTGGCAAGGTGACGGGGCCCTTGACGACCGGGCTTGCGCTGGGTCTGATCCTGGCTTGGGCGCTTGGGGTCAGTTTCCCGATGTTCTCTGCCTAAAGGACACTCATGATTATTGGTATCGGCACAGACCTTGCAAATATTGACCGGATTGCAGGAACGCTTGAACGGTTCGGGGATCGATTTCGCAACCGTGTCTTCACCGAGATTGAACAACGCAAGGCCGAACGACGCCGTGACGTGGCAGGTACGTATGCCAAACGCTGGGCCGCGAAAGAGGCGTGTTCTAAAGCACTTGGTACGGGCCTGCGCATGGGTATCGCCTGGAAAGACATGTCAGTTCGCAACCTGCACACAGGACAGCCTGTCATGGAGGTCACCGGCTGGGCCAAACAACGCCTCGACGACCTGACACCGCCTGGGCACGATGCGGTGATCCATGTCACGCTGACAGACGACCATCCATGGGCGCAGGCTATGGTCTTGATCGAAGCGCGTCCAAAGTAACGGTGCGTTTGCTTGACACCCGCGCTGACCCCGCTCATGTAGCGCCATAACCCAGGCTAAAGGCAGACCAATGGCGTCAGAAACCAAGACAGGCGGCGGTATCGTCGAAACGATCAAGACCGTTGTATATGCGCTTTTGATTGCTGGCGTCTTTCGCACCATATTCTTTCAGCCCTTCTGGATCCCGTCCGGTTCAATGAAAGACACGCTGTTGATCGGCGACTTTTTGTTCGTCAACAAAATGGCTTACGGATATTCCTATGCATCGTGCCCGTCTTTGTTCGTGCCCAGTTTCGGGATCGATATCGACGCGTCCGACATTTGCGGTTGGGCCGACGGTGACAACTCGCGCCTTTTGGGGTCTGAACCAGAGCGTGGCGATGTGGCGGTGTTCCGCCATCCGGTAACCGGGCGCGACTTTATCAAACGTATCGTTGGCATGCCCGGCGATACCGTTCAGATGATTGGCGGTGTTTTGCATATCAATGGCGACCCCGTTCAATTGGTCCCGCAGGATGCACATCAAGAGGTTGCCGAACCGCAGGGGCCACAACGGCTACGTCCGAGATGCGCCAACGGACCTGTTGGCACTGGGGGCACTTGCCTGAAAGAGCGCTTTGAGGAAACCCTTCCGGGCGGAACAACCCACTCGGTCCTCAATATCGGCAATCAAGGGTCCGACAATACACCTCTATATGCGGTGCCTGAGGGCCATTACTTTATGATGGGTGACAACCGCGACAATTCCTCTGACAGCCGTGTGCCAAGCGTGGCGGGTGGTGTTGGATTTGTGCCGTTCGAAAACCTTGTCGGCAAAGCCAACCGGGTGATGTTCTCGTCCGCTGGCTCGTCCATGCTGTTTTTCTGGACATGGCGCGGCGACCGGTTCTTTGAAAAGATTGAATAAGACTTGGGTCGCGCATGAAGCTTTCGGCTGATCTTCAGGCTTTATCAAAACGCTTGGGGCATCACTTTAAACGGCCTGAGCTACTGGTCCGCGCCGTCACTCATTCATCGCGGGCGGGGCCAAATCGGGTCGACAATCAAAGATTGGAGTTTCTGGGCGACCGCGTGCTTGGCCTTGTCATGGCCGAAGCGCTGTTGGCCAAAGACAAAGCGGCCAGCGAAGGCCAGCTTGCACCACGCTACAACGCATTGGTGCGGAAAGAGGCCTGTGCCGACGTCGCGCGTGAGATTGAACTGGGCGAGTCGCTAAAGCTGGGCCGGTCAGAGATGTTGTCGGGCGGACGACGCAAACAGGCCTTGCTGGGCGACGCGATGGAAGCGGTGATTGCTGCGGTCTATCTGGATGGCGGGTTTGACGCGGCCAAGGACATGGTGCTGCGGCTTTGGGGTGATCGCATTGGCGCGGTCGATGAAGACGCGCGCGATGCCAAGACGGCCTTGCAGGAGTGGGCGCAGGCGCGTGGGATGCAGCCGCCCTCCTATGTTGAGGTGTCCCGCGACGGACCCGATCACGCGCCGAACTTTACGATTTCAGCGCAGTTGGCAAATGGCCAAGCGGCGGAGGCGAAAGCCGGGTCTAAGCGTCAGGCCGAACAGGCGGCTGCCAAAGCTTTGCTGGCGGCGGTTGAGCAGGGCAGCCCTTGACCGACAACCTGCGCGGCTCGCTGTTTATGGTACTGGCCATGCTGGGCTTCGCCATCGAAGACGCGTTTTTCAAAGCCGCAACGGAGGTTGGCGTATCGGCAGGCGTTGGCACGATAATCTTCGGGGCATTCGGAACGCTGAGTTTTGTTCTTTACGCCTGTTGGAAACGCGAACCCGTATTCCGGCGGGCCTACATCGAAGGGCCGCTCTTGATCCGGTCGGGTTTCGAGATCATGGGCCGCTTGTTCTTTGCCCTCAGCCTTGCTTTTGCGCCGTTGTCCACAACCTCAGCTATTCTGCAAGCAGCACCCTTGATGGTGACCCTTGGGGCTGTTGTTGTGCTCAAGGAACCTGTCGGTTTGCGTCGTTGGATTGCAATGATGGTGGGCTTCTTAGGCGTTCTTTTGATCCTGCGACCCACCCCGTCCGGGTTTGACGCCACAGCGATCTTTGCGGTGCTTGGTATGATTGGCTTTGCGGGTCGGGATCTCATGACCCGTGCTAGCCCACCCGAAGTCTCAACCACGCAGCTCGGCATACTTGGGTTTCTGATGGTGTTCATTGCGGGGGTTGTGATCTCGATCTTCCAAAACGCACCAGTCGTGGCGCCGACACCGCATGCTTTTGCGTTACTGGTTGGTACCGGTCTATGCGGATTGGTCGGCTACAGCGCGTTGACGCTCGCGATGCGAACAGGGGAAGTCTCGGTAGTCGCTCCGTTTCGCTATTCCCGGCTGCTCTTCGCGCTAATCCTCGCGTTCTTCATATTTGGCGAACGCCCTGATGCGCTCACTTTAATCGGTGGGGCGTTGATCGTGGGCAGCGGGACCTACACGCTCATCCGGGGCGCGCGAAAACAGAGGGCTGGCATGGATCCGCGTTCTGGCGTATGACGCCGGACTTCTAGTTATGGATGCATCCAAATGAGCACACGCGCCGGTTTCGTCGCCCTGATCGGAGAGCCCAATGCAGGCAAATCGACCCTGACCAACCAGATGGTGGGCGCGAAGGTGTCTATTGTTACGCATAAGGTGCAAACCACCCGCGCCCGTATTCGGGGCGTGGCGATTGAAGGGGATGCACAGATTGTGCTGGTGGACACGCCGGGCCTCTTCAAGCCGCGCCGTCGGTTGGACCGCGCGATGGTGGCCGCCGCATGGTCTGGTGCATCGGACGCGGATATCGTCGTCCTGCTGATCGAAGCGCACCGCGGGATCACCGAGGGTGTTGAGGCGATCCTTGAGAACCTGGCTGAAGTGGCCGGAGATCGACCTGTTGCGCTGGCCATCAACAAGATCGACCGCGTGGAGGCGCAGCACCTGTTGAAGTTGAGCCAAGAGATGAACGCGAAGTTTGCGTTCACCGAGACCTTTATGATCTCGGCAGAACGCGGTCATGGGGTCAAGGACCTGCGCACTTGGCTTGCGGCGGAATTGCCGGAAGGGCCGTGGCTCTACCCCGAAGACCAGATCGCAGACTTGCCGCTGCGCATGATCGCATCCGAGATGACGCGCGAAAAGCTAACGCTGCGGCTGCATCAGGAATTGCCGTATCAGCTGACCGTTGAAACCGAGAGTTGGGAAGAGCGTAAGGACGGATCGGCCAAGATTGATCAAATCATCTACGTCGTCAGAGACGGGCATAAAGGCATTGTTCTTGGTAACAAAGGTGAGACGATCAAAGCGATTTCCAAAGCCGCACGGGAGGAATTGGAAGAGTTCCTGGGTCGGCGCATCCATCTGTTCATGCAGGTAAAGGTACGCGAGAAATGGCTCGACGAGGCCGAGCGATATTCAGAGATGGGGCTGAACTTCAAAGATGGGAATGGCTGAACATCGGCGCGCGCAGTTAAGACGAAGCCGCCGCGCGATTGGCAGACGACCGCGCGAGCTGACGAGCCCTCGAATTTCTGTGCAATGACCCGTCTGACCTCATCTTTTTGGGTGCACGCCTATTTGCGGCGTCTGTCGCTTTGGAACATCCCAGCCTTTGTCACCTCACATGGCGATGACACCGCCGGTGCCGTTTTGGTCAAACTCAACACACTCGACGGTCAGGCCAAAGCCTTTGTCCGACAGTTCGATCTGGTGACTGGCCAACGGGACTGGCAGGTTCTGGCCGAAGGGTCAGAGGTTGACGTCGATGCCAGCATCACCAAACAGCGCAGTTTCGATAGCGACCTGTGGGTGATCGAGGTTGAGGATCGCGAGGGGCGGCATCTTCTGGATGAAGACGGGCTATAGGGCTAACCTCCACATATGGATTGGCGCGATACCGGCATTCTTCTCAGCAGCCGCAGGCACGGCGAAAACGCCGCGATTATAGATGTCTTTACGCCAGATCGCGGGCGACATTCCGGTGTGGTACGAGGCGGTACCTCACGCAAGATCGCCCCGATCCTGCAACCCGGCGCGCAGCTTGATCTGGTCTGGCGCGCACGGCTGGAAGAGCATATCGGCAGCTTTACAGTCGAGTTGCAGCGTTCCCGTGCCGCAATTGCCATGGGGGATCGCCTATCGCTGGCCGGGTTGAACGCGGTACTCGCCCTTCTGACTTTTGCATTGCCAGAGCGTGAGGCGCATGCTGACCTTTATGTGCGTACCCAAAACCTGCTCGATCTTTTGGACAACCCCAACCTGTGGCCTTTGGCCTATCTACAATGGGAGCTTGCCCTTTTGGATGACCTTGGCTACGGCCTCGACCTGCGCAGTTGCGCCGTAACCGGCAGCACAGAGAACCTAAGCTACATCTCCCCCAAAAGCGGGCGGGCCGTGTCAGCCGAAGGCGCGGGTGATTGGGCCAACCGGTTGCTGCCATTTCCTGCCGCTTTGAAAGGAACAGGCGACAGTGACGCTGATATTCTGGACGCCCTGAGCATCACCGGTCACTTTCTTGACCACAAGCTGGCTGGCCCTCAAACCGGCAAGCCCCTGCCGCAAACGCGTCAGCGTTTTCTGGACGCTTTGGAACGCCGTGCACAACGGGGTCGGTAAAAACTGCACCTCCTCTGCCTTTCAAGTGCCACGGAGGCGCTGTAGATAAGACAATATGACCTTGACCGTGCCAAACATCCTGACGCTCTTGCGCCTTTTGGCGGCGCCAGGTGTGGCATTGGCATTCTTGTATTTTGCGCGCCCCGCAGCGGATTGGTTTGCACTCATCCTGTTCGTTCTCGCCGCCATCACCGATTGGTTTGACGGCTATCTGGCCCGCGCGTGGAAACAGGAAAGCAAGCTTGGTGCGATGCTCGACCCGATTGCGGACAAGGCGATGGTGGTGATCGCGCTGATGGTGATTGTCGGCTATTCGTCGATGTCGCCTTGGCTGGTGCTTCCGGCCACGTTCATCCTGTTCCGCGAGGTATTTGTGTCTGGCCTACGCGAGTTTTTGGGAGATACAGCCGGGACCTTAAAGGTCACGCCGTTGGCCAAGTGGAAGACCACGCTCCAGATGGTCGCAATTGCTGTGTTGTTCGCGCAAGGCGTGTTTGAGCACTATCTCGGTATTTCAATCATCGGGATGAGCCCTGAGATTGTTCAGGGCATCATGGCCGGTGAGATTGAAGATCTGCACGGGCTGTGGTGGAAAGAAGCAGGGATGGTTTGGGCAGGCAATATCGGCTTGCTACTGCTCTGGATCGCTGCATTTCTGACGCTGATCACCGGGTGGGACTATTTCCGCAAAGCGGTGCCGTTTTTGAAGGATTGAAGATGGACGTGTTGTACTTCGCATGGGTCCGGGAACGGATTGGCTTGCCAAAAGAACGGGTTGAGACAACGGCTTCAACAGTGGCTGAACTCGTCGACGAATTGCGTGCACGCGAAGATCGTTATGATGTGGCGTTCTCCGATCTCAGCGCGTTGCGCGTCGCAGTGGATCAGGAACTGACCGATTTCGATGCGTCCATTGCAGGTGCGCGCGAGGTCGCGTTCTTTCCGCCGATGACAGGCGGCTGATGCGGGTCATCGTTCAGGAAGCGCCGTTTGATTTCGGAGCGGAGGCAGAGGTGTTTGCCTCGGGTCGGCATGACATGGGTGCTGTGGTGACGTTTACCGGGGTCGTGCGCGACTTTGGCGGCGGTGGCCTCGATGCGATGGAGATCGAGCATTATCCGGGGATGACGCAGAAGGCGTTGGAAAAGATCGCGACTGAAGCAGTCGAGCGTTGGTCTCTGGGCGATGCGTTGGTCATCCACCGTTACGGTCGGATGGAACCGGGTGAGAAGATCATGATGGTCGCCACCGCTGCGCCGCACCGCAAAGACGCGTTCGAGGCGGCGGAGTACCTGATGGACTACCTCAAATCCCGTGCGCCGTTCTGGAAGAAAGAGCATTCAGTGGACGGCGAAACCGACTGGGTCGCTGCAAAAGACGAAGACGAGGACGCGCTGACGCGGTGGTAGCTTGCCCGGCACAGAGATTGGTCATATCATTTGACCAATTCACATCCGAGGCCACATGCCCTTCCAACCCGTCACTCCTGAAAAACTCTCCACCGCCGTGGTTCGCCAGATCGAACAGCTGATCCTGCGTGGCATCTTGCGGCCCGGAGAACGGTTGCCGTCGGAACGAGAATTGTCGGACCGGCTGGAAGTCTCCCGCCCTTCCCTGCGCGAAGCGATTGCCGACCTGTCAGAACGCGGGCTACTAACCAGCCGCAAAGGTGCGGGGGTGTATGTGGCGGATGTGTTGGGGTCGGCCTTTTCGCCCGCCTTGGTGACGCTCTTTGCCAGCCATGACGAGGCGGTGTTCGACTACCTGTCCTTCCGCCGCGACATGGAAGGGCTGGCCGCCGAACGCGCGGCGCGATTGGCGTCGGACACGGATTTACAGGTGATCGCGGCGGTGTTCGCCAAGATGGAAGCCGCGCACCAGAAACGCGATCCGTCGGATGAGGCAGAACTCGACGCCGAGTTTCACCTGTCTATCATCGAGGCCAGCCACAACGTCATCATGCTCCACATGATGCGGTCCATGTACGACCTGCTCCGCGGCGGCGTGTTCTACAACCGGCAGATCATGTTCCGCCAAAAGACCACGCGTGGGGCTTTGCTGGATCAACACCGGGCGATTTTGGAGGCGTTGCTAGCGCGCGCCCCGGCCGGTGCCCGGCAAGCGGTGGTGGATCATTTAACCTATGTCGAGGAGTGTCTGGCAGACAGCCGCAAAGCCGAGGCGCATGAGGTCGTGGCCCGCCAGAGGTTGGAGCATGTTGGGGGGAAGGGGTGATGCACGCTCAAATCTAAGAGCACTCTCCTTGATGGGACGTCAGTTTGAAAAGCTAGTTTTCAAAACAATCAGATCGTCTCATTGGTCAGCAATCGACAAAAAGCGCACCGTTCAGATCTTGCCAGTCGTCAGACATAACCAGATTAACCAGTTCAACAGGCATACAAGCACGCTCAGCCACCACTTCAGCGGCGATGGAATTCGCGCGTGCAACTTCTAGCGAAGCTTTTGGCAAAAGAAGTGGCAGAGCTTGGTACAGTGCCAAGCGGTCTTTGGCAGCTTGAAGGTCGACTAATCCGTAGTCCTCACTAGACAGAGGTCCGACTAGCCTGTCCAGAAGTTGGCTTACTTCTTCTTCCGTGTCGGTCTTTGCGGCCAAAGAATCATAGATGTGGACCAGTTCCTTGGCGCAAATCACCCGCTGCCACGCAAGAGAGACGTTTTGTGAATACACTATATGTGTCACAAGCTGTGGTTCAGCGTAGACACCTTTTCGATACGTGAACTGCCTGAAAGCGCCTCTTACCCGAGTTGGGTCAGTGTCCGCTGCGAAGAGAAAGACCTCGTCTTGCCAACCCAAAGCTTTGATCGCTTCGACAATGTCATCAATCTCAACCGGCAAATTGGTATTGTCAGCGAACTGCTCGACTAGCTTTTGCAGCATTTTGTGCCTCAAAAAAAATAAGGGCCCGGATTTTCCGAGCCCTCACAATATATTGGTGGTCAAGTGTCATCAACCCATAAGGGAACGACGCTCCATATTTGTTTTTGGGGCGGTGCTGGGGTGACCTTCTTCCCACGCTTTCATTGCATCGCCTAGCGCCATAGATGCGGCAGCACCAAGCGTTTCAGCAGAAAGCTCTCTTCCCGTACCCGGAAAAAGCTTGACGTTTTTTAGCTCCGTCTCTTTCGCAAAAAGCAAAGAATGGAGCTGTTGCTTGCCACTCTCACTCATAGCTAACTCCTCAAGTGTAACAGCCATCGCCACCCGCTAGGACTGTTTGTCAACCCATTGTTGACATCTATGCCCATACATTTGGGGTTTACACAATGGGTTGACAAATACATTTCAACCGAATCACGGCAATTTTCACACATCACGTAACGCGGCTAGTGGTTCTTATTTTCTACCTGTCAATATATAGTTAATTATCACGCGCACATTTTTCAACAACCAACACATGAGTCCACAACAGTTGTGCCTCCTACGCATAGACGGTGCGCCTTCATCAACCAAATCCCCAGCCCGGGGGGCGGTCTGGCGATGCGCGGCGGCCTTCGGCCTTTGTTCCGCGCTGGTGCAAAGAAGGGCAGTTAGCTTTCGACGCGGGCTTTTAGCAGTCCATCTTCTTTCAGGCGTGCGTGGCATTCGTCCAGCGACTTCCATGCGCGGGCGATCAGCACGTCGCTCTCCTCGCGGGAGATCACCAGCGGGGGGGAGATGATCATGCGGTCTCCGACGTGACGCATGACGAGGTTGTTGGCGAAGCAGCGTTCGCGGCAGATGAGGCCGACGGTGCCTTCGTCGGCCTCGAACTTGGCGCGGGACGCTTTGTCGGGGGTGAGGGCGACGCTGCCCATCATGCCGGCGATTCTGGCCTCGCCTACGAGGGGCTGGTCCACCAGCGACTCGAAATTCGTCTTCAGGTAGGCCGCGGTTTCCTCTCGGATGTGCGTAGCGACTGCAGCTCGATTTATACCCGCAAATACATCGCCACAACGATGCAGGCGATCGGGTCGTCATTCGTTTTGTTCACGGACGTTCCAAAACGTATGTTGGTGAGATGCCTGACCTAGCGATTGCGCCTGTCGCATCGCTGCCTGCAAAGAACCCGTAGCTTGCTATCAATGCAGATGAGATCGCTGCGGAGTGGGCGCCAAGGATGTCGGTATGGAGGGTGTCGCCAACCATAACCACGCGGGATGTATCGACCGCACCAAGCTTGGCGAACACCAGGTCGTAGATGCCTTGGAATGGCTTCCCGTAATACTCAGGGGTTACTCCAACTGACTTGCTCACCCGATGCGCATAGTGACCGGGTTCTGGCGAAAAATGTGTTTCGCGCGGGGCTACGATATCAGGATTGCCGACAAGAACTGGGCGGGGGTCTTTGGCCAATGCCGTTTCCAGCAGCGTTTGCCGCGCTTCTGTCCACGACGCGCTTCCGATCATCAAGAAGCCGTCAACAGCCTCATAAGCCGCAATGTCATCGCCGAGGATCGTCAAACGCAGATTACCAAGATCGCTTAGATCATCCCCGTCGACCGCCATCACACCCCAATGCAGGTCGTCTTGCCCTTGAAGCCCTGCAATGAGCGCATCCCGGCTGCTGACCACATCATCCACTTCAAAATGGTATCCAAGGTTTTGGTACTTCCTGACCAATGCCTCTTTCCGCATGCTTGCGGCGTTGGACACCACCATCACCCGCTTACCGGCCGCCATGAGATCTGCCACGTGTTCTGGAGCCCCGGGAATTGCTTTCTCACCAATGTTGAGCACGCCAAACGCATCAAGCAGGAAGACATCGAACCGGTCTGCGATATCTGCAAGGCTTTCGAGATACTCCGGCATGCGTAAGGCCGGGCGCGCCGGTGGTAAAACGTGGCGCACGGATTCGTACTCGACGAAAGCCTCTTCTGTTTTGTCGGGGATCAAATGATCGCGCCGCGGACTTTGGCCGAAACCCATTCGCTCAGGATGACGGCGGCCAAGATCACAAGAAGGATCAAGCTCACCTGCGGCCATGCCAATACGTTGAGCGACGACGACAGTTGAAGTCCGATGCCGCCTGCCCCGACGAGGCCCAATACTGTGGACTCCCGGATGTTGATGTCCCACCGGAAAACGGCGATCCCGGCGAAGGCTGGCATGATCTGAGGAACGATGCCGTACGCCATCACCTGCCAGCGAGATGCGCCGGTGGCTGTGATTGCTTCGACCTGCGTCTGGTCGATTTCTTCAATCGCTTCATACAGCAGTTTGGCGCAGAACCCGATGGATCGGATGGCGATGGCTATCACACCGGCGAACACACCTGGTCCGATGATGGCAATCAACAAAAGCGCCCAAATCAGAGAGTTGATGGAACGGGTCGAGACGATAATCAGCAGAGCGATTGGGCGGATAAACAATGCCGAAGGTGTCGTGTTTCGCGCGGCCAGAAAGGCCACGGGTACCGCCAGGAACAGTGCGATGATTGTCCCGAGTGTTGCGATGTTAATCGTGTCCCAAATCGGGCGACCCAACTGTGTGATGTATTCCCAACGGGGTGGTGTTGCCCGGGTCCAAATGTCGTCTGCGATACGGGGAGCATCCCAGACAAAAAACCAGGTTGTTGCGTCTGAGATGCGCTGCCAGCAGACAAGGAACACGGCCACCCCTAGCAGCCAGCCGAACCATCGCACAAGGCTTTGACGCGGTGTGCGGCGACGCCAATCTATGCCTTCATCTCGTTCGATGATCGGCATTACTGCACCCTCGCTCTAATGATACCCGACAGGTACTCAAGCGCCATCACGATGCCGATGATCAGCAAAAGGATAGCTGCCGCCGTATCGTATTCGTAGCGGTCAAACGCGGTATTCAGCGTGGCGCCAATGCCGCCTGCACCCACCAAACCAAGGATCGCGCTTTCACGAAAATTGATGTCGATCCGGTACATCGAAAGGCCAACCAAACGCGGCATCACCTGTGGTTGTACACCGTAGTTGATCCACTGCATCCAACGCGCGCCGGATGCTTTGATGGCTTCGGCTTGCACTTTGTCCATCGACTCGATGTCTTCGGCCAG
>ERZ1740067.1275-NODE-1275-length-17654-cov-9.747770_pt1 | contig 17654 bp, 13 predicted proteins | sample MGYA00581736_ERZ1740067 | MGnify/ENA primary metagenome ERZ1740067 (study PRJEB43018, sample SAMN04849236) | marine metagenome | isolation source: floating plastic debris | place: Pacific Ocean | collected 2008-08-27 | study: EMG produced TPA metagenomics... | reverse complement strand
GAACGCAGCGATGTTGACTCATGCGGACTGCCGATTGATGCCATGAGCAACTCGCGCGGAAGCTAGGGCGTTAGCCCGCCGCGCGTTCGTCAGGCCGTCCCGGGGCCTGGCGAATTCCCAGTTGCAGGATGTCGCCCAAATGTTTCGCGGTACATGAAGATAAAGCGCTGCTGCCTAGGATCAGTTCGCCACGCCACGGCCTGACGAACGCGCTCTGTTGAGCTTATGACCCCTTGCAGACTCACGCCGCCTTCCGTATATCCCTCTCAACAGCGGCGCGCTGGGGTCCACACCTGACGCTCCACCGGGAAATACGTACGGGCTGCGGGCCCGTTTTTTTGTGCTTGAACCTATGAACGCATTGATCGCGAAATCCGCCATGGATCGGCGTATGGCCGAGATCATAACCCCTGTCATCGAAGACATGGGGTTTGAACTGGTGCGCGTGCGGTTGATGGGTGGGAAATCCAAGACGTTGCAGATCATGGCCGAGCGCCCCGATGGTGGGATTGAGGTCGATGAATGCGCCGATATCTCTACCGCCGTGAGTGCCGTGCTGGATGTGGAAGACCCGATCACGGATGCCTATGCGCTCGAAGTGTCGAGCCCGGGGATCGACCGGCCTTTGACGCGGCTCAAGCATTTTGAAGAGTATGAAGGCTATGACGCCAAGCTTGAGACGTCTGAACTGATTGGCGGGCGCAAGCGCTTCAAAGGTGTGCTCGCTGGTGTCGAAGACGATGAAGTGCTGATCAACGTCGAAGAAGGCACCATCGGATTGAAATTCGACTGGCTGTCGGAAGCCAAGCTTATTCTGACCGATGAGCTGATCAAAGACATGCTGAAGGCCCGCAAAGATGCCGGGCTTTTGGACAATACAGAGACTGACCTTACAAAACCGATGAATGGGGAGGACGGCTAATGGCCATTACATCTGCCAACCAGCTGGAGCTTTTGCAAACCGCCGAGGCCGTGGCGCGTGAGAAGATGATCGACCCGTCGCTGGTCGTCGAGGCGATGGAGGAAAGCCTCGCCCGTGCTGCCAAGAGCCGCTACGGCGCGGAGATGGACATTCGTGTCAGCATCGACCGCAAGACCGGTCGAGCGACGTTCACCCGTGTGCGCACCGTGGTGGAGGAAGAAGAGCTGGAGAACTATCAGGCTGAGTTCACGGTGGAGCAGGCCAAGCAGTATCTTGAGGACCCCAAAATCGGTGATCAGTTCATCGAAGAAGTGCCGCCGGTGGATATGGGCCGGATCGCCGCGCAGAGCGCAAAGCAGGTCATCTTGCAGAAAGTTCGTGAAGCCGAGCGGGATCGCCAGTTTGAGGAGTTCCAGGATCGCGCGGGTACCATTATCAACGGTGTCGTGAAGCGGGAAGAATATGGCAATGTCATCGTCGATGTGGGCCGGGGTGAAGCTGTGCTGCGCCGGAATGAAAAGATTGGCCGTGAAAGCTATCGCAATGGCGACCGGATCCGCTGCTACATCAAGGATGTGCGCCGTGAGACACGTGGCCCGCAGATCTTCCTGAGCCGCACGGCGCCGGAATTCATGGCGGAGCTTTTCAAGATGGAAGTGCCGGAAATTTACGACAGCATCATTGAGATCAAGGCCGTGGCGCGGGATCCGGGCAGCCGCGCGAAGATTGCTGTGATTTCTTATGACAACTCGATCGACCCTGTGGGCGCCTGCGTTGGTATGCGGGGCTCTCGCGTGCAGGCCGTTGTAAACGAGCTGCAGGGAGAGAAGATCGACATCATTCCGTGGAACGAAGATCAGCCGACCTTCCTCGTGAACGCGTTGCAGCCCGCCGAGGTGAGTAAGGTGGTTCTGGATGAAGAGGCCGAGCGCATCGAGGTCGTGGTGCCGGAAGATCAGCTGTCTCTGGCCATTGGTCGCCGAGGTCAGAACGTGCGGTTGGCCAGCCAGCTGACCAATCTCGACATCGACATCATGACCGAGGCCGAAGACAGCGAACGCCGTCAGAAGGAATTCGAAGAGCGCACCAACCTCTTCATGACGATGCTCGATCTGGATGAGTTCTTTGCCCAGCTGCTGGTCTCGGAAGGGTTCACCAATCTCGACGAAGTGGCCTATGTCGAAGTTGACGAACTGCTTGTCATCGACGGTGTGGACGAAGATACCGCCAACGAGCTGCAGGCGCGGGCGCGGGATATTCTGGATGCACAGGCGCGAGAGGCGCTTGAGAAGGCGCGCGAGATGGGGGCCGAAGATAGCCTCATTGAATTTGAGGGCCTGACACCCCAGATGGTGAAAGCGCTCGCTGAGGACGGCGTGAAGAATCTCGAAGACTTTGCGACATGCGCCGACTGGGAGCTTGCCGGTGGTTGGACCACAGTCGACGGCGAACGCGTCAAGGATGACGGTCTTTTGGAACCTTTTGATGTGTCTTTGGAAGAGGCCCAGGACATGGTGATGACAGCGCGTGTGATGTTGGGTTGGGTTGATCCTGACGATCTTGTGGCCTCCGAAGAGGTCGAAGAAGACGCAGCCGAGGAGGACGAGGCCTGATCCGTCAGGCCTCGTGAGGCGCTGATATGGGTCGCGGCGGGCAACCCAAGGACCGGTCTCAAGGTCCCGAACGAAAGTGCATCGCCACGGGTGATGTGCTTCCGACAGCGCGTTTGATCCGTTTCGTGGTTGGGCCGGACGCTCAGATCTATCCGGATCTGACGCAGAAGCTGCCGGGGCGTGGGATTTGGGTTAGCGCGGATCCTGCGGCCCTGCATAAGGCGGGGCAAAAAGGGCTCTTTGCACGTGCTGCCAAGACCAAGGTGACGGTGCCGGAGGGACTTGTCGATCAGTTGGAGCCGATGTTGGCCCGAAGGGTGATCGAATTGATCAGCCTGACGCGCAAGGGCGGCCGTGCTGTCTGTGGGTACGAGAAAGTCAAAGACTGGCTGATGAAAGAATCAGCGCGCGTTTTGATCCAGGCCAGTGATGGATCCACGCGCGGAAAATCGAAGCTCAGCACGCCATATGGCGGCAATTACATAGGATGGCTTACATCTGACGAGCTGGGCAAAGCGTTTGGGCGACAAAGCGTGATCCATGCCGCACTGGGGGATGGAGCTTTGTCGCAACGTGTTGTAGAGGAAGCGGCAAGGCTGAAAGGCCTCCGCGTCTCGGTGGAAGATGACAGCCACCGGAAAGGGAAGAAGACCATATGAGCGACGACAACGGCAAAAAACCATTGGGTGTGCGTGGTGGGTCCCGTCCAGGGAACGTGAAGCAGAGCTTCAGCCACGGGCGCACAAAGAATGTCGTGGTGGAAACCAAGCGCAAACGCATCGTCAAGCCGAAGCCCGGCGCTGGCGGGGCGCGGCCTGGTGCGTCTGCGGGTGGCGCTGGTGGTGATGCCTCCAAGCGTCCTGCTGGGATTTCCGATGCGGAGATGGAGCGCCGTCTGAAGGCGTTGCAAGCGGCCAAGGCGCGTGAAGCGGATGAGGCCGCGGCGCGAGAGGCCGAAGAGAAGGCGCGTGAAGAAGAGCGCGTGCGCCGTCGCGAAGAGGCTGAGGTCAAAGAGCGCGAACAGCGCGAAGCCGAAGAACGCGCAAAGGCCAAGGCCGAGGAGAAAGAGCGCGAGCGTAAAGCCGAAGAGGAAGCCGCACGTCTCGCCGCCGCTGCCGCTGCACAACCGGCACCGGAAGACAGTACAACTGCGCCGCGCGCAGCCCAAAAGCAAGCGCCGCGCCGACAAGAGCCGGAACGTGAGCAAAAGAACCGTGGTCGCGGCAAGGGCCGCGACGATGGTCGTCGCTCTGGCAAGCTGACGCTGAACCAGGCTTTGGCCGGTGGCGAAGGTGGACGTCAGAAATCCCTCGCGGCGATGAAGCGCAAGCAAGAACGCGCGCGTCAGAAAGCCATGGGCGGATCGCAAGATCGCGAAAAGGTTGTGCGTGACGTTCAGCTGCCCGAGATGATCACGGTGGCAGAGCTGGCCAACCGGATGGCAGAGCGCGTGGGCGATGTCGTCAAATCGCTGATGAACAGCGGCGTGATGGCCACCCAAAACCAGACGATCGACGCTGATACGGCCGAACTAATCATTGAAGAGTTCGGTCACAAAGTGACACGCGTGTCCGACGCGGATGTGGAAGATGTTATTGATGCGGTCGAGGATAGCGAAGACGATCTGCAGCCGCGCCCACCGGTGATCACGGTGATGGGTCACGTGGACCACGGCAAGACCTCGGTTCTGGATGCGATCCGGAATGCCAAGGTTGTCGACGGAGAGGCCGGCGGTATCACGCAACATATTGGTGCCTATCAGGTGAAAACCGACGGTGGTGCGATCCTGAGCTTCCTGGATACTCCGGGCCACGCGGCGTTTACATCCATGCGGGCCCGTGGTGCGCAGGTGACAGACATTGTTGTGCTGGTTGTGGCGGCAGACGATTCTGTGATGCCGCAGACGGTTGAGGCGATCAACCATGCCAAGGCGGCCGAAGTGCCGATGATCGTGGCGATCAACAAGATCGACAAACCTGAGGCTGATCCCAACAAAGTGCGCACCGAGTTGCTGCAACACGAAGTAATCGTTGAGCAAATGTCCGGTGAAGTGCAGGACGTGGAAGTGTCTGCGATCACCAGGCAGGGTCTTGATGAACTGCTAGAAGCGATCGCGTTGCAAGCCGAGATCCTTGAGCTTCAGGCCAATCCGGGACGGGCTGCAGAGGGCGCCGTTATCGAAGCTCAACTTGATGTGGGTCGTGGCCCCGTTGCCACCGTTCTGGTGCAGCGTGGGACCCTGCGCCAAGGCGATATTTTCGTTGTGGGTGAACAGTACGGTAAGGTCCGTGCGCTGATCAACGACCGCGGTGATCGGGTCAAGGAAGCCGGGCCGTCCGTGCCGGTCGAGGTGCTTGGCCTTAATGGCACGCCTGAGGCTGGTGACGTTCTGAACGTGGTGGATACCGAAGCGCAGGCGCGCGAGATCGCGGAATACCGCGCCGGTGTTGCGAAAGAAAAGCGCGCCGCGGTTGGTGCGGGTGCGACGCTCGAACAGTTGCTTGCGCAAGCCAAGGAAAATGAGAACGTCAGCGAATTGCCCGTTGTGGTGAAGGCGGACGTGCAGGGCTCTGCCGAAGCGATCGTTCAGGCGATGGAAAAGATCGGTAATGAAGAGGTGCGCGTGCGCGTGCTGCATTCGGGCGTGGGTGCGATCACCGAAAGCGATATCGGATTGGCAGAAGCCTCTGGCGCCCCTGTGATCGGTTTCAACGTCCGTGCCAATGCACCGGCGCGGAATTCGGCCAACCAGAAGGGCATTGAGATCCGGTATTACAGCGTCATCTATGATCTTGTGGATGATGTGAAGGCGGCCGCGTCAGGCTTGCTTGGCGCAGAGATCCGCGAGAACTTTATCGGCTATGCCAACATCAAAGAGGTCTTCAAGGTCTCAGGCGTGGGCAAGGTTGCCGGTTGTCTGGTCACAGAAGGGGTCGCGCGTCGCTCTGCTGGGGTGCGTCTCTTGCGTGATGATGTGGTGATCCATGAGGGCACGCTGAAGACGCTCAAGCGCTTCAAGGATGAAGTGCCGGAGGTTCAGTCAGGTCAGGAATGCGGCATGGCGTTTGAGAACTATGACGACATTCGCGCCGATGACGTGATCGAGATCTTTGAGCGCGAAGAGGTTGAGCGTAACCTCGATTGAAGCGTCCCGCGTTTAACCTGAGACATCAGATAAAGTCGGGGCGGGTGCAAAGCTCATATTCCGCACTGAATTTCGCCAAAAGCTGTGGTTCAGGTTTTTGACGGAACTCTTTAGGGTGCTGATCCAGAAAGAAAAAAGAGGCGCTTCGGGCGCCTCTTCTTTTTCCGAAACTCCGCTGTCGGGGAACAAGCGGGGTCACGGTGGTTTAAAGTTTGATCAAGCCGCTTCTCGAACTGGGTTGCCTGAGAAGGTTTTATCCCCCACACGCACCTGAATGCGACCGCCTGGCAGCGAGCCAACATAAATACCCTGAACGAAAACGGAAGTTCCTAGTCGTATGGTTCTAAGCATTTTCCATCCCAAAGTGTGCAGTGTGTATAGTTCTAATACAATTTCTTAAATTTCGATGAATTATTTCGCAGACTAAAGCCAATCACGCAGAATTGAGACCAATGGGACATCTGCTGCTGGCATGGGATATTTTTGCAACTCTTGGGCGCGGACCCATTTTAATCTTTGTCTTTCGCGGCTTACCGGTGTCCCCTCCCATTTTCGGCAGGCAAAAAGAGGCATAAGAAGATGAAAATCCTCATATTTATGGCTGGCGAAAGTTAGCGGCGCAAGGCAGCTCTCCCACGTATTTATGCCCAGTTCCTCTTCCAATTCGCGAATCAGTGCGATTTCTGGAGTTTCGCCATCTTCGACTTTGCCTCCGGGAAACTCCCATAAACCGGCCATGGATTTGCCCTCCGGCCGTTGGGCAAGAAGCACGCGCCCATCCACGTCGATCAAGGCAACGGCGGAAACAAGGACGGTCTTCACGAGCGATAATCTGCGTTGATCGTGATGTAACCGTGAGTCAAATCGCAGGTCCAGACAACCGCGCGCCCGCCGCCAAGCCCCAGATCGACCGAGATGTCTATGACGTCATTTTTCATATAGGCGGCGGCGTCTTTTTCTTTGTAGCCCGGGTTGACCCAGCCGTCCTTGGCCACTTGTATCGGGCCGAAGGAGATTGCGATCATATCGCGATCCGCGGGTGCGCCCGATTTGCCGATGGCCATGACGATGCGGCCCCAGTTTGGATCCTCGCCCGCGATGGCGGTCTTGACCAGAGGCGAGTTTGCAATCGACATGGCGTGAGTGCGGGCATCGCGATCGCTTGAGGCGCCAGTGACGGCGATACTGACAAATTTCGTGGCCCCCTCGCCGTCGCGCACGACTTGGTGGGCCAGATCCAGCATGACGCGCCGCAGGCCTTCCATGAAGCCCAGATTGTTTTCGGTGACGCGGATGCCCGAGGCGCCCGTGGCGGCCACCAGCAGGGTGTCCGAGGTCGAGGTGTCACTGTCCACCGAGATGCAATTGAACGTCGTTTGGTTCAGAGCGGCGACCATGGATTGCAGCACGGGCTTATCCACCAGAGCATCGGTGAAGATGTAGACGAGCATGGTCGCCATATCCGGTGCGATCATACCAGACCCTTTGGCAATCCCGGCGATGCGGACTTTCTGGCCTTCCACGGTGGCCGTTGTTCCGGATCCTTTGGCAAAGGTATCGGTGGTCATGATAGCCTCAGCCGCGCCTTCGATGCCGTTGGCGGATAGGTTGCCAGACAGCTCCTTGAGTTTGGCCTCGATCTTGTCATGGGGGAGCTTTTCCCCGATCACACCGGTCGAGGCCGAAAACACGCGGGCTTCGGGGACGTCCAGGGCCTGCGCCACGGCGTTGGTCACGGCCTTGACGGATTTGCGCCCGTCCTGACCCGTGAACGCATTGGCGTTGCCGGAATTCACGATGATCGCCGCGCCAGCGTCAGAGGTGAATTTGATCTTCTCCTCACAATCCAGAACAGCCGCAGAACGGGTGGAGGACTGCGTGAAAACGCCCGCAATGGTCGAGCCCGGGGCAAGCTTTGCCAGCATCACATCTGTTCGACCGGTATAGCGGACGCCCGCCTCGGCACTGGCAAAGGACACACCGTCAATAACCGGCAGATCCGGGAAAGCCTCGGGCGCAAGAGGGGACCGTTGGGGCGCAGAAGCCATGATCAGTTCTCCAGAAGGTCCATCCGCGTGATCACATTGGGATCGATGTCAGAGACGTCCGCACGATCGACATCGGCGTCTGCTGTCAACTCTTCAATGTGGTCTTCCAGACGGCTCTGCTGCATCTGATCTGCCAAGGCGCCGCGCACGGCGTCAAATTCTGGCCGTTCCACAGCGCGCGTTTCCACAAGGTTGATCACGTGCCAGCCGAATTGCGTTTGCACCGGAGCGGAAATCCCGCCCGGCTCCAACGCGACAACGGCTTCAAAGAACGGCGCGACCATGTCGCCATCTCCGAACCATCCCAGATCGCCACCAACGGAGGCCGATGGCCCGGTGGACCGCTCATTGGCCAACGCGGAAAATACACCGCCGTTTTCCATCTCATTTATGATGTCTTTGGCTTCGTCTTCGGTTTCCACCAGAATGTGAGACGCGCGGTATTCCAGCTCATCTTCCACCTCCGGGTACTGTTCTTCGTAGGCAGCTCTAAGAGCGTCTTCATCGACTTCACCAGAGAGAAAAATGGCAATCGCTTCGCCCGCGATGATGGCGCGCTCTTCGTTTTCCAGAAATGTTCTGGATTGCAGTGACAGCTCCCCCTTGAAAGACTGGCCCAAAAGCGCTTGCTGCACCAACTGATCCAACAGACCGCTGAAGAGAAGAGCCGCCGGAAGCTGGCTGTATTCGGCAGGCAGGTTGGCGCGGGCCGCAATCACATGGCCCAGGGTAATCTCAACGCCATTTACCGACGCCAAAACCTGGCTTGGGTCGGGTTCTTCGGTGTCTTGGGCGAAGACGGCTGTTGTGGACAAGATCAGCCCAGTGATCAGACCCGTGGCCGCGCCCATGAGGCTGGTTTTCAAATTCGTTGTCATGCTTGGTCCTTCCAGGGGCACGGACCAATTCGGCAGTGCCCTCGCAACGTTGACAGTTATCTGGCGGACCCTTACATCGCCTTATGAAAAAAAGGCGGGTCTGCCGTCTTGCCTCCAGTTCTAGGGTCGCAAGTCAGCCGGAGCAAGCCATTGCCATTCACGAGAATGCGAAAGATCGGAGCGGAGAGCACATGCTGGGTTTCAAGACGGTTACGAAGAAAATCTTCGGCACCCAAAATGACCGTAAGGTCAAGGCCACGCGCCCGCTGATCAACCAGATCAATGCACTGGAACCAGAGTATGAGGCGCTGAGCGATCAGGGTCTGATCGACAAAACCGCCGAGTTGAAAGCCCGTGTGGCGGACGGCGAAAGCCTGGATGATGTGCTGCCGGACGCCTTTGCCAACTGTCGTGAAGCAGCGCGGCGCGCTTTGGGCCTGCGGGCCTTTGACGTGCAGCTGATGGGCGGGATCTTCCTGCATCAGGGCAACATCTCGGAGATGAAAACGGGCGAGGGTAAGACCCTGGTGGCGACCTTTCCGGCTTATCTGAACGCGCTGACGGGCAAGAACGTTCATATTGTGACGGTAAATGACTACCTGGCGCGGCGCGACGCAGAGTGGATGGGCAAGGTGCATGAGGCGCTGGGCATGACAGTGGGCGTTGTCGTTCCGCAGCAAACCGAAGAGGACAAGCGCGCTGCCTATGCTGCCGATGTGACCTATGCAACGAACAACGAGCTGGGCTTTGATTATCTGCGCGACAATATGAAATCGTCGCTGGAGCAGATGAACCAGCGCGGTCACTTCTTCGCAATTGTGGACGAGGTGGATTCCATTCTGATTGATGAGGCCCGGACGCCTTTGATCATCTCAGGCCCCGCGCAGGACCGCAGCGATCTTTACGTGGCCATCAACAAGGTCATCCCGGACCTGCAGGAAGAGCACTACACGCTTGATGAAAAGCAAAAGTCGGTGAGCTTCACCGATGAGGGCAATGAGTTTCTTGAACAGTCCCTGCATGACCGAGAGCTGCTGCCAGAGGGACAATCGCTATATGATCCCGAAAGCACGACCATAGTGCACCACGTGAACCAGGGTTTGCGGGCGCATGTGATGTTTCAAAAGGATCGCGATTACATCGTGCGCAATGGCGAGGTCGTTTTGATTGACGAATTCACCGGTCGTATGATGACGGGGCGGCGCCTCTCAGAAGGTCTGCATCAGGCGATTGAGGCCAAGGAAGGCTGCAAGATCCAGCCGGAAAACGTAACCCTCGCGCAGGTGACGTTCCAGAATTACTTCCGGCTTTATGACAAGCTGGGCGGGATGACAGGGACGGCCTCCACCGAGGCGGATGAATTCGCTGAGATTTACGGTCTCGGGGTGGTGGAAGTGCCCACCAACCTGCCCGTGGCCCGCGTTGACAAGGACGATGCGATCTACAAGTCAACAAGCGACAAATACAAAGCGATCGTCGAGTCGATCCGAAAAGCGCACGACAACCGTCAGCCGGTTTTGGTCGGGACAACCTCGATTGAGAAGTCCGAGATGCTGAGCCAATTGCTCACTCAGGCCGGGATCAAGCACAACGTTCTCAATGCCCGTCAGCATGAGCAAGAGGCGCAGATCGTCGCTGATGCCGGTAAGGTTGACGCCGTGACGATTGCGACAAACATGGCCGGCCGTGGGACAGACATCAAATTGGGCGGCAATGTTGAGTTCAAGATTATGGAGGCGATTGCCGCCGATCCGGAAAGCGATCCCGAAGCCATCCGCACACGCATCGAGGAGGGGCATGTCTCGGACGAGCAGGCCGTGAAAGACGCAGGCGGGCTTTTTGTTTTGGCCACAGAACGCCATGAAAGCCGCCGGATTGACAACCAGCTGCGCGGCCGGTCTGGCCGTCAGGGTGACCCGGGCCGAAGCGCGTTTTTCCTGAGCCTCGAAGACGATTTGATGCGTATTTTTGGCTCTGATCGGTTGGAAAAAGTGCTGTCTGGTCTGGGCATGAAAGAAGGTGAGGCGATCATCCACCCATGGGTGAACAAATCCCTTGAGCGGGCGCAATCCAAGGTCGAAGGCCGCAACTTCGACATCCGTAAGACGCTCTTAAAATTCGACGATGTGATGAATGAGCAGCGCAAGGTGATCTTCAAACAGCGCCTCGATATCATGCGCAGCGAAGATCTATCAGAGGTGATCTCTGACATGCGCGGTGAGGTGGTTGACGATCTCATCGACACCTATATGCCGCCCAATAGCTATGCGGATCAATGGGATACGGCGGGTCTTGATCAGGCTGTGAAAGAGCAGCTCAATTTGGATATTCCGGTCATCGAATGGTGCGAAGAAGAGGGCGTCGACGATGAAGAAGTCGCCGATCGCATCGAAAAAGCGCTTGAAGATATGATGGTCGAAAAGACCGAGACGCTGGGCGCGGAGGCGATGCGCGGCATTGAAAAGCAGCTTCTTTTGCAGACCATCGACGCAAAATGGCGCGAACACCTGCTGAAGCTGGAGCATCTGCGATCGGTCGTTGGTTTTCGGGGCTATGCGCAGCGTGACCCACTCAACGAGTACAAGAACGAGGCGTTCCAGCTATTTGAGTCGATGCTGGATAGTCTTCGGCAGGATGTAACACAAAAACTTTGCCAAATCCGCCCGATGACCGAGGAAGAGCAGCAAGCGATCCAGGCAGAATTGGACGCGCAAAGAGCTGCCCTCGCCCAGGCGGCCGAGGACGCGCAGGACAGTCTTGCGCCCAAGGCTGCGCCGGAAGGAGCGGCGCCTGGTTCTGTTGAGGGTGACGCCAAGACCTTGGGCAATCCGGGTCGAAATGCGCCCTGCCCTTGCGGTTCGGGCAAGAAATTCAAGCATTGCCACGGGCGATTTGCCTGACCATGTGCTCACCTTAAACACTCCATAGCTCTGCCTCATCCGAGCCACTTTTCGCATCTAATTTTATTGTGATTTATAGGTTTTGGAGGGCGCTATGATCAGTGCACGTCGGATATTGACCATCGTTGGAACGCTGTTCACGGCGTTGGCCGCCGGATTTATGATGCAATACATCATGTCCAACCCGGACGAGCGGGCGCAAGGCGTTCAGGTGGCCTCAGTGGCGCCGGCATCTTCTCAACCTGTCACTGATGCTGTGCCTGATGAACCCGTGCTGGCGCAAGCTCCGACACTCGACGACGCTGAGACATTTGACAGCGCGGCACGCGATGAGGCGGTCGCAGTTGAGGCGGTCCCCGCTCAGGAAGCCCCTGAAGAAGCCGCATCGGTTGAGCAAGACACTGTTGAGCTTGCGTCAACTTCCGGTGCGTCCACCGAGATCTTGCAGGAAAGCCCGGCACATGGCGACGCACCGCTTGCCCAAGACGTGCCGCAGCCGCCGACGGTTGCACCACAGCCCGACGCGTTGCCGGCGGATCCCCTCACATTGGCGTCTTTGGATGATACGCCAACCAACCTTGTTTTGCCTGGTGAAGAGCCGACGCCGTCCTTCATTTGCGATACCAAGGTCGTCGCCCAGACCTCGGCCGCGGCCATGGTGGACTTGATCATCGACGCTGCTTGCCATGCCAACGAAGGGTTTACCGTCCACCACAACGGCATGATGGTTTCGGGGAAGACGGATTCGCTCGGTCTGGCGTGGAGCACAGTGCCGGCGCTCTCTGAAAGTGCTGTCTACATCGTGACCTTCGCGAGCGGTGACACGGTCGTCGTGAATGCAGAGGTCATGTCTGTGCCGGATTACGACCGGGCCATCGTTCAGTGGTCGGCCTATGACGGATTGCAGGTGCATGCCCTGGAATATGGCGCGGCCTTTGATGATCCCGGGCACGTTTGGTCGGGTGCGATGGGTGAACTCGCTGACGCCGTAGCGGGCGAAGGCGGTTTCATGATGAGCATCGGCACGGCGACCGAGCTCAACACGCATATGGCCGAGGTCTATACATTTCCGTCCGGCACGGCGCCTGAAGGGGCGGTCGAGCTGAGCCTTACGGCCGTGGTGACAGAGGCCAATTGCGGACGCGATGTGGAAGCGCAGATATTGCAAAAATCGGGACCCGAGCCCATGAGCGCCCGTGACTTATCTCTCGCAATGCCGGACTGTGATGCGATCGGTGACTTTCTGGTGTTGAAAAACATTTTTGATGACCTGAGTATTGCGCGAAACTAAACGTCGCGAGCAGGGGTCATCATGACAACATTACGTGCGGCGGTTTTCGCCGCACTTTTTCTTTTTATGATCCCAACATGGGCTGCTGCGCAGGATGTGACGCTCACCTCACGCGATGGCAGCGTTGAGATTGCGGGTAATCTGCTGGGCTTTGACGGGGAATTCTACCGTGTTGACACCATTTACGGTGAGCTCACGGTTGATGGGTCTGGCGTGCTTTGTGAGGGCCCGGGGTGCCCCGATCTTGAGGCGTTCATTGCCAAAGTGACACTTTCTGGCTCGCCGACCGTCGGACGCATATTGATGCCTGCCTTGCTTGAGGCGTTTGCAATCCGCAACGACTACGCATTGCGCAAAGAAAGCATCTCCGACAGTGAGACGATCTATCGAATGTCAGATCGCGCGGCAGAGCGGGATGTGGGCGCGTTTACATTCCGGCTGACCAACGCTGATGAAGGCTTTGCCGATCTTTTGGCCGATCAAGCCGACATGGTTATGTCCCTGCGTGAGGTTCGCGACGAAGAGCGTGTCTTGGCCGAGGAGGCGGGCTTGGGCGATCTTACGTCGCGCAATGGCAGCCGGGTGGTTGCTCTTGACGCGTTGGTGCCTGTCGTGGCGCCTTCAAACCCGATCACGGAGTTGACGGTGACGCAGTTGACGCAGCTTTTGTCCGGGGAGATCGACAATTGGTCGATCCTGGGCGGCGTGGATGCGCCCATCGCCGTGCACGTGCTTGCATCCTCAACTGGACTGGGACAGGCGATGCAGGATTTGCTGTTAGAGCCAGCGGATGCTGATTTGGTGAAGGGTGTCGTGCTGCATCCCAGTGGACCGGATTTGGCGCGCGCTGTGGCCGCTGATCCCTTTGCTGTTGGGGTGACAAGCCAATCCGAGACAGGCAATGCTTGGGTGCTTGGCATTTCGGGGGAATGCGGGTTTACGCTGCGAGCCACGCGGAGAGGGGTCAAGACAGAAGACTACCCCATGACGTCGCCCATGTTCCTCTACATTCCGGCGCGCCGTTTTCCGAAACTGGTGCGCGAGTTTCTGGGCTATCTGCGCGATCCGTCCGCGCAATTGGTGATCCGGCGGGCGGGGTTTGTGGATCAGGCCCCCGAAGAGATCTCGATGGACGAGCAGGGCGATCGGTTTGCCAATGCCATTTCGCAGGCGGGGCAAGAGACATCGCTTGATGATCTGCAGGACATGGTGTCATTTCTGACGCCGCTGAAACGGCTCAGCACGACATTTCGGTTTGAGGCAGGCTCTGTCAATTTGGACGCGCAATCCCGTTCCAATGTGCAGCAATTGGCGCGGGCGCTGGAGATTGGGCTCTACAACGAGCGCAGGATTGTTTTTGTCGGATTTTCGGACAGCGAAGGCTCGGCTGACGTGAATGTGCGGATTTCACAGCGCCGCGCGGAGGCCGTTCGCGAGGCTGTCGTGGACGCGGCTGAAACGGACGATCTCAATCGTGTGTCACTTGAAGCCGCGGCTTTCGGAGAGGCTATGCCCATGGCCTGTGACGAAACATCGTGGGGTCGTCAGGTCAATCGCCGCGTCGAGGTTTGGGTGCGCTGAACTTTTCTGTTGCAGGCCGCATTCTTTGGAGAAAGCTCCACGAAAGACCCCGGACATGGGGGCTCTGCCCCGTCGCGCGTTGCGCGACCCCCGGGATATTTTTCGCAAGAAGAAGCAACTGGTGTCCTCCCGGTGTTTCTTCTGGCTTCAAATGTCCCCGGCAGAAAACTACGGTGAGGCCAGAAAGTTCTTTGAGGGTATTTCGAAACTGCTGGCCGAAATCTCGCACAGATCTCGCACGCGCTTCAGAGGTAGCCATCGGACCGAAAACTGACCTCATGCGATTTGCCGATGATCACATGGTCATGCAGCACTATGCCCAAAGCCGTGGCCGCAGCCATAACTTGCGCTGTCATGTCGATATCCGCCTCTGAGGGTGTGGGATCGCCAGAGGGGTGGTTGTGTACCATGATCAGTGCGCTCGCGTTGAGCAGAAGCGCGCGTTTGACAATCTCGCGTGGATAGACCGGAACGTGGTCGACCGTGCCTCGGGCCTGCTCTTCATCGGCAATGAGCGTGTTTTTTCGGTCGAGGAAAAAGACGCGAAACTGCTCTGTCGGCTGATGCGCCATGGTGGTGCGGCAGTATTCCAGAAGCGCGTTCCAAGAGGAGAGAACCGGTTTTTGCCTCATCCGCGTTTGGGACAGCCGATGCGCTGCCGCCTCGACGATCTTGAGTTCACACACCACGGCCTCCCCCACGCCGGTGATCGCCTGCAACCGATCAACCGGGGCGGAGATCACGCCATTGAAGTCACCAAAATGCTCCAGCAGCGCGCGCGCCAAAGGCTTCACATCCTGGCGTGGGATGGCGCGGAAGAGCACCAACTCAAGTATTTCATAGTCAGGCATCGCATCCGCGCCGCCGCCCACAAACCGATCCCGCAAGCGTTTGCGATGATCGCGCAGATAGGATGGCGCCTTCTCGACAGGGCGCGTGCCCACATCGTCACTGTCAAAGAGTGGCAGGCCTGCAGAGTCAGAAAAGGCATGAGAATTTCCCATGCCTTTACTGTCATGCAAAACTGGTTAGCGAGAGGTTAATTTTTCATCCCGTCCCAGAAGCTTTTGACCGATGAAAAGAAGCTGTTGCTTTCAGGATTGTTGTTCTCGCTCAGCTCTGAAAACTCACGCAGAAGTTCCTTTTGGCGCGACGTCAAATTGACCGGTGTTTCAACCGCCAATTCGATGAACATGTCGCCCAAAGCACCACCGCGCAGAGCCGGCATGCCTTTGGAACGCAGGCGCATCTGACGGCCAGATTGCGAGCCTTCGGGGATCTTCACGCGGCTGCGTCCGCCGTCTATCGTGGGCACCTCAATGTCACCGCCAAGCGCGGCGGCGCTCATGGATACGGGCACGCGGCAAAAAAGGTTACTGTCTTCGCGTTCAAAGATCGCGTGGCTCTGCACTTCTATGAAGATGTAGAGATCGCCCGCAGGGCCGCCGCGCATGCCGGCCTCGCCCTCGCCGCCGAGGCGAATGCGCGTGCCGGTTTCGACGCCAGCAGGGATGTTCACGCTGAGCGAGCGGTCTTTTTCCACGCGGCCCGTGCCGTGACAGCCTTTGCAAGGGTTGTTGATGATCTGACCAAGACCACTGCATGTGGGGCAGGTACGCTCGACAGTGAAAAACCCTTGCTGCGCCCTAACTTTACCCATGCCAGAACAGGTCGGGCAGGTTGTGGGCTCCGCCCCACCCTCGGCCCCGGTTCCATCACAAGATGCGCACGCCACTGAGGTGGGCACATTGATTGTTTTCTGCAGGCCCGAATAGGCGTCTTCCAGTGAAACACGAAGGTTGTAGCGCAAGTCAGAGCCGCGCGCGGCGCGTTGGCGTGCACCGCCGCGTCCGCCGCCGCCCATGAAATCGCCGAAGAGATCATCGAACACGTCCGAGAACGCGCTGGCGAAATCGCCTTGCTGGCTGAATCCGCCGCCTGGGCGGGCGCCCGCGCCGGTTCCGCCTTCAAAGGCTGCGTGACCGAAGCGATCATAGGCGGCCTTTTTTTCCGGGTCCTTCAGAATGTCATAGGCTTCGCCCGCCTCTTTGAAGGCAGCCTCGGACTTTGGATTGTCCTTGTTGCGGTCGGGATGCAGCTCTTTGGCTTTGGAGCGATAGGCTTTCTTTATCTCGTCCGAAGACGCACCTTTGGAAACACCCAGGACATCATAGTAATCGCGTTTTGCCATGTGTGATCTCCTTAAACGTGGATCTGGCATAACGTCAATCGGGGGCCGCGTGGGCCCCCGATCAACTGTGATGCGGTGTTACGCACGCTTATCTTTGTCGAGATCTTCGAAATCGGCGTCGACGATGTTTTCGTCGCCCGCGCCCGCCTCATCGGCCGCCATCGGCTCATCGTCGCCCTCATCCTGGCTGGCTTTGTAGATGGCCTCACCCAGCCGCATCGCGGCCTCCGTGACGTTCTGAATGCCGGCTTTGATCTTTTCGCCGTCGATATCGTCTTTTTCCAGATCGTCCTTGAGCGCGGCAATGGCCAGCTCGATCGCTTCGATCGTGGTCGGATCCACCTTGTCGCCATGCTCTTCCATCGACTTCTCGGTGGAGTGGATGAGGCTTTCCGCCTGGTTGCGAGCCTCGACCACTTCACGACGGGCCTTATCGGCTTCGGCGTTCTCTTCGGCGTCTTTCACCATCTTGTCGATGTCTTCATCCGACAGACCGCCAGAGGCCTGGATCGTGATCTTGTGCTCTTTGCCGGTGCCTTTGTCCTTGGCCTGAACCGACACGATGCCGTTGGCGTCGATGTCGAATGTCACCTCAATCTGAGGCAGGCCGCGCGGCGCGGGCGGGATATCTTCGAGGTTGAACTGGCCGAGGATCTTGTTGTCGGCGGCCATCTCACGCTCACCCTGGAACACGCGGATCGTCACGGCGGACTGGTTGTCTTCGGCCGTGGAGAAGATCTGCGACTTGTTGGTCGGGATCGTCGTGTTGCGGTCGATCAGGCGCGTGAAGACACCGCCCAGGGTTTCGATACCCAGCGACAATGGCGTCACGTCGAGCAGAACCACGTCTTTCACGTCACCCTGCAGAACACCGGCCTGAATGGCCGCGCCCATGGCAACCACTTCGTCGGGGTTCACACCCTTGTGGGGCTCTTTGCCGAAGAATTTGGTCACTTCTTCAACCACGCGGGGCATGCGTGTCATACCACCGACGAGGACGACCTCATCTATGTCACCTGCGGAGAGGCCAGCGTCTTTCAGAGCGGCTTTGCACGGCTTGAGAGATGCCTGGATCAGATCGCCGA
>ERZ1740067.1274-NODE-1274-length-17657-cov-6.031701_pt1 | contig 17657 bp, 18 predicted proteins | sample MGYA00581736_ERZ1740067 | MGnify/ENA primary metagenome ERZ1740067 (study PRJEB43018, sample SAMN04849236) | marine metagenome | isolation source: floating plastic debris | place: Pacific Ocean | collected 2008-08-27 | study: EMG produced TPA metagenomics... | reverse complement strand
CAATGGCCTCGGGAATTCCGCCTTGATGGGGTGCCAGCGTTCAATACACGCCGGATTGGTGCCAATTATGACTGGCTGGTTTCCTCGGATGTGCCTGTCCTCATGCTGTATGCTGATCCTGGGATGATCTGGACAAAGAAAACGAGAGGCCCCCTTGCTGAGGATTTGCCACGTATGGAGATGGTCTCCATCGGCTCCGGTCTTCACTTCTTGCAAGAGGTCCAGCCGACCAAGATTGGTGAGACGGTTGCGAGCTGGGCTGAAACGGTGCCTCAAGGCGAATAGCGATCTCTCCCACCGGCTAAGAACGGCGTGATCTACAGCGCGCCGCCGCCGCTGATCCACAGACCCACCGTCATGAGAGAGATCAATAGGACCGCCCAGACGATAAGGTTAATCCGACGGGACCGTTTAGCATTCTGCTTCTGTAGCCATCGTCTCGGCCGCACACCCTTCCATACAAAGACGATTTGGGTGGAGAGGATGACGCAGATGATGTTGAGCAGCACGAGGATCGCGGCCATAAGGGCGTTCGTGGTGTCGCCGGCACCAAGATACATGGCCGAAGCAGCGGAAGGAGGGAGGAGGGCAACCGCCACCATCACCCCGACGAGGGCAGATGAAACGCCTCCCGTCAAGGATAGGGCCGCCGCGGCGCCCGAGGCGAGGGCTAGGGCCACCACCTCAGGGCTAATGTCCGTACGCGCAATGAGTTCTTGGCTATCAAGATTGACCGGTAGCAGAAGGGCTAGAAGGAAGACAGTGCCAAACCCGATGGCAAGACCAATCGCGGCTGTTTTCGCCGCCTCTACCATCATCGTGCCGGAGCCCAGTGCAGAGCCAAGGCTGAACCCCAGGATCGGTCCCAAAAGCGGCGCAATCACCATCGCGCCGATAACGACCGCGACATTGTCTTCATTCAACCCAATCGCGGCCACGATGGCGGACAAAAGGGTGAGGACCATGAAGTCGACGCTAAGGCGACTGTTGCGCATCACCTCTTGAACCAATGTCTCTCGCATGGCCTGTTTGGGAGACGGTTTTTTATCATCACCTTCATCCGTATCAGTATCTGTTTCCTCCACCCGTGGGAGAGTGGCCTCGACATCGGTTAAGATGAGCCGCCACTGATCCTTGCTGGCGAACATCATCTGGACCGCGTCCATGAGGGACTGCCCGTGGCCATCGGCCAGAAGAACACGCACCACCTCCCGTTGGCCGTCGGGTTCAACCTCCCGTGACCAGTCGATAGGGTCGGCGGTCTCTACCGCATGCTCGACGCGTTTGCGGTAGGAGGTGGGGTAGGCAAGATAGATGCTCTTCATCGTGCTGGCTTCGCTACGGGTGAGTGAGGGACGAGATGAGCGTCTTGCCTCAATCCTTACGCAGCGTCCAATGGCTTGTCCTGAAGCTGTTCGGTGTTTTCCAGCTGTTTGACGAGAAGAAGAACATCGCCTGTGTAATAGGGCGGGCTGGGATGGTGCCTCACGGGCTCACTCGACAGGAGCTTATAACCAAATCGCTCATAAAGCCGAACGGCCCCCACGTTCTGACCATAAACCTGGATGCTCATCCTGCTGAACCCTTTCGCCCTCGCTAGCGCTTCTGCGGCTACTAAGAGTTGGGTGCCAACACCACGGTTTTGCCCTTCGGTGAACACGGCCAGCGCGTTGATATACCATGTGTCGACTGATAATTTCTCTAGGGCCACAAAGGGCGCAATCGGATCCGGTAAATCATCGGGATCGTCGGTTGGTGCCTCGGTGATTGCATAGCTCAGTACCATGCCGATAGGGCGGCCGTCTGCTTCGGCGATAAGGGCGTTTGTATAGGAAAACCCACCGCTTGTGCGTTTTGCGCGTTCCGTACCGATCTCCAGCGGGGTTTGTCCCTCGACGCAGGCGCGTGTCCAAAGCCAGTGCGGAATGCCTTCGCCGGCCATGTTGATCAATCTAGCAAGGCTCTCAGCGTCAGCACTTGTTGCTACACGGATTGCCGCAGGGTTTGAAGCACTCATTTTTGGATTCCTTTTGAAATAGTTTGATCCTGGCCCGCAATGCAGCCGACATGGCGGTGATCCGTACCGCAGCAGCCGCCCATGACGCGGATGTTAGGAAGGCGCGAGAGGAGATCCACGCTCAAAGCGCCAAGCTCTGCCGGATCGCCATCGTCCAGGGTGGCGGCCTCGTCCAACTCGGCGTGACTCATTCGTGAGGCGTTTGAACGAATACCGCCAATCCGAAGAGTCCATGACGCTCTGGTGTCAAGGGTATCGCGGAAGTGATCCGGGTGGGCACAGTTGATCATATAGTATATGGGACCATGATCGGTCGCTGCATCAACGTCGGCAATGGCTTCGCCAAGTGGTTGGCCGGACGGTAACCGTCCATCCGTCTCCAAGGTGAAGGCAATTGCAATGGGTACGTCTATTTCTTTGGCGGCCTGTACGATACCAATCGCTTCCCCTGCATAACCAAGGGTCATCGCCGTTATCAAATCGACGCCGGCTTTCCCCAGGGCGTGGATTTGGGGGGCATGGATCAGCAGCGCCTCTTGCGCTGAAATCTCTGTATCTGGCGCGTAAGCATCTCCAGCGGGTCCGACCAGCCCGTTCACCAGAATTTGGCATTCATCAGTCTCATGCTGTTCCCTCAATTTACGCATGAATGAAACGGCACGGCCGTTCGTTTCTATCACATCCTTCAGCGTTTGGCCGAGGGGGCCGGCCCAGGCTGTCCCTGCACGCCAAGTGGGGGCGTCTAAGATAAAGCCGCGACCGGTTGACTTTGCGATGCTGATGAAGCGTTCGAAATATGCGGTGAGATCATGTCGACCTTCCTCCGTATCCAGTAGAACGGCTGCGGAAAAACAGGGTAGGTCATAGCCCTTCTCGAAGATGAGATATGTTTCTAACCCACCGTCCGACAGAAAGAAGCGACGGGCTTTGATAAGCTGCTGTATCCGCATGGAACGCGTCCTCACTCGTTGAGGAGAAAGAGGTAGCGTCGGGCACCCCGGCCCGATAGTTGTCTCATGGTCTGGTTGCGCCGTTCTTATTTCCGACGTAATTTCAGGGGGTAAGGGAAACAAAACGCCCGCACTGACCGGGCAGGCGGCGTCAACTGGACCCGTGGTCCAGTAGAGAGGCAAGGAAAGCAAGCGGTGGATCAGAAAGTGAATACGCGGACCCGAATCCTCGACATCGCAGAGGCCGCTGTCCTGGATAAAGGGTTTGAGGCAACCTCCATCGAAGAGATTGTTGCGGGGGCCGAAATCTCACGCGGCGGCTTTTTCTATCATTTCAAAGACAAAAACGCCTTGGCCCGCGCCATGCTGGAGCGATACATCGAAACGGAGGAAAAGCTCTACGATGATTTATTCGCCCGTGCGCGGGAACTCAATGACGATCCCTTGCACTGTATGCTCATTGGGCTGAAGTTGCTGGCCGAAATGCTTGAGGAGATGCCGACAGGCCATCCGGGCTGTGTGATTGCGTCAACGGCCTATCAAGACCGGCTCTTCGATGAGGGGGTACGCGAGCTGAACCGTCAGGCCATTTTGGGTTGGCGCAAAAGGTTCCGAGGGATGTTTGAAGAAATCGCCAAGATCTATGAACCGCGCGAGCCGGTCAATATGGATGCCCTCGGCGATATGGTATCCGGTGTTGTGGAGGGCGGGCTGGTTCTGCAACGTGCCTTGCGCGAGCAAAAAAATGCATCCGAGCAGATCATGCTCTTTAGAACTTATTTGAAGTTGCTATTCGCCCCTAAAATTTAGGGCGTATTGCGATCGTAGCATTTGCCGGACCCCACGGCTTGGCCGTGGGACCAATCTTTTACGCATTTTATGATTATGCGTCAGGTGTCCCCCGACGCCAGAGGGGGAAAGGGTCTGGCAGTGTGGGAGCAGACTCTGGTAAGTACGGATAATCCTCTGGCAGCAAGGCAGCATCAAGGCGTGCCTTGAGCGCCGGCCAGTCGATCCCTGCACCGATAAAGACGATCTCCTGCCGCCTGTCGCCCAGCGGCTCCTCCCAGTTCTGTTTAATGTATGCTTCGACCCCTTCGCCGGCGGGCCAGCGCTCGCGCGGAACGCTTGCCCACCAATTGCCGAGAGGGACGACGCTGGAAAGAGAGCCGGCCAGGGAGAATTCCACCACCCAATCAGGACGCGTTGCGATCCAGAAATGACCTTTGGCGCGAATGACCCCGGGGAGTGGGCCGTTCAAAAGCGTGTGGATGGCCTCTGGGTCGAAGGGGCGACGCGCCCGATAGACGTGGGAGGTCACGCCATATTCTTCGGTTTCAGGGGTATGATCCGCATAGCCGTAAAGCTCTTTGGCCCACATCGGATGCTTATGCGCCTCCTCGAAGTCGAAAAGACCGGTATCGAGGATCGCATCAGCGGGGACATCTGAATAGTTGGATTCGATAATCTTCACGTCCGAATTCAAGCTGCGGATAATCTTCCGGGCGGCGTCTACCTGCTCGGGCTGGGCATCATCTACTTTGTTTAGGATAACAATGTCGGCAAATTCGATTTGATCTGTCAGCAGATGGACGAGGGTGCGCTCATCTTCTTCGCCCATGACTTCACCGCGATCACGAAGAAAGTCATGGCTTGAATAGTCTTTCAGCAAGTTCACCGCATCGACAACTGTCACCATGGTGTCAATGCGCGCCACGTCGGAGAGGCTTTCCCCCTCCTCGGTGCGAAAATCGAAGGTCGCGGCAACGGGCAAGGGCTCGGAGATCCCTGTCGATTCAATCAGCAGGTAGTCAAACCGCCCCTCAGCCGCCAGGCGTCGAACCTCAGCCAGGAGATCATCCCGCAGGGTGCAGCAAATGCAGCCATTGGACATTTCTACAAGGGTTTCGTCCGTACGGCTCAGCTCTGATCCGGCGCGAACCAAGTCGGCGTCAATGTTCACTTCAGACATGTCATTGACGATCACGGCGACCCGGCGACCATCGCGATTATTCAGCACTCGGTTGAGTAGGGTGGTTTTCCCTGCACCAAGAAACCCAGATAAGACGGTAACGGGTAAGCGTTGGTCAGTTTGCGCGGAAAGGGTCATCAAGGTCGTCCTTAGCCATTGGGGGTGATAGCGTATTGCCGTGAGAGTTAGTACCTTGTACCATTGAATGCAACATTGTTGCATTCAATAATGAGCAGCGCTTATGCCAACGTCTAGGGTCTCTTCGGAACAAGGCCTCGCCTCGGCGATTGCCACTTGTCGTCTACGGGGCGCGCAGGTCACCCCTTTGCGCGAGGCGGTCCTGGGCGCATTATGGAAAGCTGAAAAGCCCCTTGGGGCCTATGAGCTGCGTGACCAGCTTTCCCAAGAAGCGGGCCGTCAGATCTCCGCGCCAAGCATCTACCGCACGCTTGATTTCCTCTGTGACCACGGGGTGGCGGTACGGATCGAAAGTCGCAACGCCTATACCGCGTGTACCCATCCTCAGCATGATCACGCCTGCGTTCTTTTCGTTTGCAACGCTTGCGGATTATCGTCCGAAATTGAGAACCAACGGCTTGAACGTCTGCTGGCCGCCGATGCAGAGGCCCTCGGTTTCTCCATCGACCACCGGGTACTTGAGCTTTCCGGGGTTTGTGGTGATTGCCGTCGTTGACGAGGCTTTCGCCGATCCAAGCTGATGACCGGGGCCTATCGTCAGGTTCGTCCGCCCAAACCCATCCTTGTGCAGATTTTTTACCAGCCGAAGCGGACCCCCGCCCGGGCACCATAACGACCGCTTCCATCGGCGACGCCGATGGCTGCGTTAAAACTGGTATGAGTGTTGATCCGCCCCGCTGCGCTAAAGGCGACGCTGTTTGACCCGTCATAGGTGCCCACATTGGCGGTCACGGCGAAGAGCTCATTTTGTTGCAGCCATGTACTGCCCGCTAAGGCCATGGAGATCGCGACGCCGTCGTTCATTTCACGGATTTGCTCTCTGTTAAGGGCAATAGCATTTTCGAGGGACTCAAGCGACTGGTCGAAATTATCAAAACGCGCGGTAAGATCAGTAATGGCAAGGCTGTTTTGATTGATCGCCGTTGTGTTCTGATTAATTTGCGCCTGGGTCGCGCCGCCATCGGTGGCCACGTTGCCATTGGCGTCGGTGGTGACCAATTCTACCGAACCGGACTGAGCCGAGCGACTGGCGGATGAGGCGAGGCCAGAAACGGTGAGCGTGTTTGCGGACGTTCCAAGGGCGATTTGATTGGCAGCGGAGGTTTGCGCATTGGCCCCGAGTGCCACTGAGTTCTGGAAAGCAGCGGACGATTCAGCGCCAATGGCGATGGCTCCGGTTGCGGTCGCTTGGGCACCAATATCGTCATCATCCGTATCAGAACCGATAGCGATAGCGTTGTTGCCACTCGCGAGGGCATTCTCCGCGCCCGCGAAGCTTTCAACGCCTGTTGCGACGGCATCATCGCCCACCGCAGTGGCCCCCTCGGCCCCTGCCACGGCGTTGCCGCCTAAGGCGACGGTATCGTTTTCTGCGGCTTCTGCGAGCACGCCGACGGCCACACCGTCAGAGCCGGTGACGGCAGAGCCTGCCCCAATGGCGGTACCGGCTACCGATCTGACCTCAGCATTCGGACCAATTTCGACCCCGCCGGGTGTATCAATGGTCACCGACCGGCCAATCCCGATTGCGTCTTCGCCATCCACATTGGCGCCGGGTCCAACCGCAATGGCAGCGCGCTCACTGGTTTGGGACAAATCCCCGACGGCGATGCTGCCGTCCCCCGTTGCGGCCGCCCCGTTCCCGAGGGCCGTGGCGCCAGGTGCGCTGGCGACGCTGTCCGCGCCGATAGCGGTGGCGAAGGTTGCCCCGCTCGCCGCGGCATTGGCGCCGCAGGCCAAGTTACTGTCCTCACCGGCATTGCTGGTGGCGCCACCCGTCCCGTCGGCGATACCGTCGCCGTCAATATCGAGGATGCAGGTCTCCGCCTGCGCGGGCGATGGCAGTGCCATTGCGCCGAGAGATATTGCCAGTCCTAGTGTCGCCGTTGATCGAAAGTTCATACCCATCATTCGCTCCCAAAAGCATCCCAATCCAAGAGTTTACTCAATAGGACGAGGGGAGGGATGTCTACAGCATCTGTCTGATTGAATCAGACAGATGCTGTAGAGTCTTCGTTTGTCGCGCGTGAGCCGACTTTCTTTGATCCAATATGATCGTCCGGCGCGCTAGGGCGGGGGGTGCCTGCGGTCTTCGTCACGGGAATTTAATGACCGGAGGCTGACTTCAGTCCTCACTCTTGTGCCGTCCGAACAGTCGCCGACAAAGGGCGTCATTGGCTTTTCTGATTTTGGCTTCTAGCTCGGCCTGCCGCCGTTTCTCTCGGCGCTGCTCACGAGTACGCTCATTCATACGGGTACGGGGCATCGGCCAGCCCTTTCGTCTGGGATGAAAGAAGGGGAACCTCGCGCGGGGGGTCGTCCAGCGGAAGGGTATAATTACTGTACTGGACGATGAGGATTCCTACACCGCCCCACGCGCGAGCCCATTTTGGGATCCACCCACGGCCTAAAAGGAAGCTCACGCGGGCCTGTGCCGTCACCATGCGGATTGTCTCCACAAAGCACACCAAAATAAGGCAACAGGCGACAAAGCGACGGTACCAAGTCGTCCCGGATCCTGTTGCGATGATTGGGAGTGTAGGGCGGGCAGAGGGAGCGGGGATAAGTCTCCCCATCCAAGCTTATAGATCCCGGACAATCGCGTGCGCGATTTCCGGGATGACAAGAGAAAGCAGGGAGTGAGCGCAAGAGGGTGTCCCGTCCCCTAAAACTCCGGCTTCGGAAATCTCTCCGGGTCCGCCAAATCCGAGAAGCGTGTCCGCTTCGCTTCGAAGGCCAGTTTCACGGTGCCGATGGGGCCGTGGCGCTGTTTGCCGATGATGACTTCGGCTTGGCCGGCGATCTGCTGCATTTCTTCTTGCCAGGTAATATGCTCCGGTGTGCCCTCTTTCGGTTCGGCGCGGCCAAGATAGTATTCCTCACGATAAACGAACATCACCACGTCCGCGTCCTGCTCGATCGAGCCTGACTCGCGCAAGTCCGACAGCTGGGGCCGTTTATCGTCCCGCTGTTCCACCTGGCGCGATAGCTGGGACAGGGCGATGATGGGTACGGCCAATTCTTTGGCGAGGGCTTTCAGCCCCGTCGTGATCTCCGTCAGCTCCTGCACCCGGTTCTCACCCGACTTTTTCGAACCCGCCAACAGCTGGAGGTAATCGAGCACGATGAGCCCCAGACCATGCTGACGCTTTAGTCGCCGGGCGCGCGCGGCGACCTGGCCAATGGTCAGGCCGCCAGAGTCATCAATGTGGAGGGGCAGGTCGTTCAATTCATTCGCTGCCTCATAAATTCGTTCGAAGTCGGACTGATCAATATCCCCCCGGCGAATCCGCTCAGAGGAAACCGCTGAGATGTCCGACAGGATCCGACCCGCCAGCTGGGCGTCGGACATCTCCAAGCTGAAGAGGCCGACCACCGCGCCTTCCTTCGCTTTTATGGAGCCGTCCGCCTGACGTTCCGGCACATAGGCGCGGGCGGCGTTCACCGCGATGTTGGTGGCAAGGGCCGTTTTGCCCATGGAAGGGCGGCCCGCTAAAATGAGAAGATCAGAGGGGTGAAGGCCGCCCAGCTTTTCGTCGAGATCACGAAGACCCGATGAAATGCCGGCAAGGCCGCCGCCGCGTTGATAGGCGGCATTGGTATGCTCAATGGCTTCGGCGAGGGCCTTCTCGAACGAGCGGAAGCCGCCCTCATATTTGCCAGTCTCGGCGAGGGTATAAAGCTGCGCCTCAGCATGGGAAAGTTGCTCTTGCGGATCCTCGTCAATGTCCGCGGTACTCGCCCGCTCAATCATTTCCGTTCCAAGGCGAATGAGGCCCCGGCTGGTGGCAAGGTCGAAGATGATGCGCGCATAGTCGGGCGCCCCAACGGTGGAGGGCACCGAACGGGCAAGGGTGGTCAGGTACTGCTCCCCGCCGACTTCACCAAAGGCGGGCTCTTCTTGCAGATAGGTGTTCAACATCACCGGGGAGGCGATGCGCCCACGGGTGATGAGCTTTTCAATTGCGTCGTAAATCATCCCATGGACGGGATCGTAGAAATGTTCCGTCTTCAGAAAGCCAGAGATGCGATAGAACACCTCATTATCGAACAGAATGGCGCCTAGGACCGCCTGCTCCGCCTCGATGGTGAAGGGCTCTTTTTTGGGGGGGGGCTCTGCTCCCGTATGGGGGCCAGGGGCGGGATCAGAGGAGGGGGAAGGGATGAGTGCGCCGTCTGCCATATTAACCTCTATGCCAAACTGATTCGGGCCCGCCCAGGAAAGGATTTACACAATGCGCACTCGGTGCGTGAGCTGTGGCGACTAACCCCCTATTTTCCAAAAGAAGGCGCCTTTGGGGGGAAAATGTAGCGGTCCGTGACCTCCGTCACAGCGTAACCTTACCTCGTCGCTTACCTTACTTTCACCGGAGAGAGAGACCGGTACCGAAAAACGGAGGAGGAGTGGTGAAATGTATAAATTGGCCAACATCGTCACAGGAAGCGTCGTCGCAGGCCTCATCTTGACCGTTGCGGTGGTTTTCATCGCGGCCATAGGCGATTACGGCCCTGCCATGAAAATCGCGGATATGGCTGACGGTGAGCGTCCCTGGACGGCTGCGCGCATGGTGGATGTGCGGGACATCGCTGACCCTCTTACTGATGCGCTGCAAGAGCCTGCCGCGATCCCCGTGGTGACTGAGAGGGGCCAGGAGGCCCTGGCGGAGTAAGGCTGAGGCTTCGGGCCTGACACGTTCACCGCACCCTAGATCATGTGATGAAGGGCGGCGGTAGGGCATAGAGGCGATCCGGCGCTGATTAGACCCCTTTTCCTGATCCAAGAGGGTTTCTGATCGCCTTTCTGTGCGATGTTCCTTCCGAGTCACCGAATATTAGCCTGTTAAGGTTACCGTCCTTCCCACAGAGGCCCTTTAGGGCGTTGCGAGATATGGGACGGGAACGATGGACCATTATGACCTCATCGTGATTGGCAGCGGGCCGGCAGGCCGTCGCGCAGCCATTCAGGCGGCGAAATTCGGCAAAGATGTACTGGTGATTGAACGAGGTCGCCGCGTCGGCGGCGTTTCGGTCCACACCGGGACCATCCCATCGAAAACCCTCCGGGAAACGGCGCTCAACCTCTCCGGTTGGCGGGAGCGGGGCTTTTACGGCCGCTCCTATCGCGTGAAAAAAGACATCACGGCGGATGATCTGCGCGCACGGCTCCACATGACCCTCGGTCACGAGGTAGAGGTGTTGGAGCACCAGTTCGCCCGCAACCGTGTCACCACTATGCGGGGGGAAGCGAAGTTCACTGGCCCTAAGGCGATAGAGGTGACAGGCGAAACAGGTGAGGTGAAATCCTACACCGCTGATCGCTACCTGATTTCCGTAGGGACGGTTCCTTTCCGGCCTGATTATGTTCCCTTTGATGGGGAATGTGTTCTCGACAGTGATGAAATTTTGGAGCTGGAGAACCTGCCGCGGTCGATCACCGTGATTGGGGCCGGTGTGATTGGGGTGGAGTACGCCACGATCTTCAGTGCGCTTGATGTCCATGTCACCCTGGTCGAGCCGCGGGATTCTATGCTCGATTTTATCGACTATGAGTTGGTGGCGGACTTTATGCACCAGCTGCGGGATCGCGGCGTGGTCATGCGCTTTGGCGCGAAGGTGACAGAGATTGTCCGTCACGCGGTCAATGACTGCGAAATCACGCTCGAGGGCGGACGGAAAATCAAGTCGAATGTCGTTCTTTTCGCGGCTGGCCGAATGGGCGCAACACCCAACCTTAACCTTGCGGCGTGCGGATTAGAAGTCGACCACCGCAACCGGTTGAAAGTGAACCCAAAGACCTTCCAGACCGACGTTGAGCATATTTACGCCGCAGGCGATGTGATTGGGTTCCCAAGCTTAGCCTCCACATCCATGGAACAGGGGCGGATCGCAACTTGTCACGCCTTCGGTCAAAAGGCGCACAAGCCGCCAGCCTATTTCCCCTACGGCATTTACTCCGTTCCCGAAATGTCCACCGTGGGCATGTCCGAGGATCAGGCCAAAGAGAATAAAATACCCTACGAGTGCGGTATTGCTCGCTTCCGGGAAACCTCCCGCGGGCATATTATGGGCCTGAATAGCGGTATGCTGAAGATGATCTTCTGCCTTGAAAGCCGTCAGCTCCTCGGGTGCCACATTGTCGGTGAAGGCGCAACGGAGCTGATCCATATCGGCCAAGCGGTCCTCAACCTTGGCGGCACGTTGGAGTATTTTGTTGAGAATACCTTCAACTATCCCACATTGGCAGAGGCCTATAAGGTGGCAGCGCTTGACGCGTGGAACCGGATGCCGAAGCTTGACGATGGTGAGGTCGAGAACGATGGGGACGAGGAGCCTGAGGCGTTGACGGCGTAGCGTAGTTACGGCGTATACTTCTCTTCCCATATAAGGCCGGGCACGCTATGCTCGGCCTTATATTTTTCGGGATCGTAGTGCGGTCTCTCCTCCACTATCCCGCTATCGAAGAAAAGTGACCCCTCCAGATGAACGGACCAGCCCACTTCCAAACCCTCAAACGCACCGGCAAGCCCAATGATTATTTGCTTGCCCCCGACGGGTTGTGCGAAGCGGCGACCCCCGATGGGGAGGCGCGCGCCTTTGACGAGACACCTCATTCCCTCTTTAAACGGATTAAAGAGATCGTGGAATCTCAAAAAGGGATCATTCAATTGTCGATCGAGGAGGAGGCCTTCACGCTATCCTATGTCGCGGTGACGCCGCTTCTTCGGTTCAAAGATGATGTGACGTTAAAAGTGCTTCCCGCCGGTGATGGCGCACAGCTTGCGGCCTATTCAGCAAGCCGGGTAGGCTATTCGGACCTTGGGACAAACAAAAAGCGGGTGGAGGGTCTCATCGCCGCTCTATTGTGATGGGCCAAATTTCCTTTGGGCGAAAGCACCGGAAAACGGCGCCGGGCTTGCAAGGGGCGTCGGGGATGGTTGGAGATCGCGCCATGAAGATTGTTGGTTTTGGGGTGTCGTTAATGGCGGTGATGACGGCGTGTGCCGTCGAGCGCTATCCCCTACTGGAAGAGGATGGGCGTTATCGCACGGCGCCACCAACTGAGGTTGCATCCGCTGAAAACGCGACCCCTGTCGGTGCTTCGCATGCTCAGGCGCCGACCAGTGTCGCAGAAACGGCTGTTTCAGAACAAGACACTGCAGATCCAATCGAACCGCGACCTGATGGCTTTAAGCCCGTGGAAGGCACCATCACCCCGCCTCGAATTGAGGGGGAGGCCGCGCCGCGATCATCCCAAGCCGTGCCCGTTGATCTTGTGGCGGGGGACACGGTCCCCATACCTCAAGCCTCAGGGCCTCAAGCCCCAAGTTCGATGCCCAAGGCGTCGATGGCAACAGCCGCGTCAGTGGAAGAGGCGCTGCGGGTGGCTGCCGAACAGGCATTAGCGACGGTCAACGCCTTGCGCGCGGAAAAGGGAGAAGCCGCTCTTGCGCTCAGCATGCAGCTCAATGAAATCGCGAAAGCCCATGTGGTGGATTTGGCCGCGTGGGGCGAGGTGACCTCCCTTAACCAATCCGGCGAGGGGGTTGGGGTCCGGCTAAAGAAGGCGGATTACCTGCCTAAGGTGGCCGGCAGCCTTGTCGCAGGTGGGTATTCCGATTTCGACGCTGCGCTTGCTGAGTGGCAAACGAGTGAGGTGGAGATGAGCCGCCTACTTATGCCGCAGGCAGAAGAAATGGGATTTGCAATTATCAGCGACCGGCTGTCTCGCTATGGCACCTATATTGAGGTGATCATCGCGGCGCCCGAAGGCGATTAAAAAAACCGTATACTAATCGATAATAGCCCAAGCACTTCGCCCGTGCCGCCCACGGGTAGGGGCATGGGGCTTAAATCCGTATCGTCCGCCCAATATTGCAGCATTGGCCCCCCCTCGGCGGTAACCAGCCCGAACACCCCTTGGGTGGGCGCGGTCCGGGAGTAATCAAAGACGAACAGCGTCTCACCGGGGAACGTGTCTGAATAGACGCCAGATTCTACGAAGGTGGCGAACATCTTTTTGGTGTAGGCTGTGAGGGGGATAAAATCGACCGCCATCCCATCAAGGCTACCGTCGGCCAGCCGCTCGTGCGCGGTGAGCAAATGGGCGGGCAGAACCGGGACATGGTAGATCCCGCGAGACAAATATCCGGTAGAGGGGTTGCGAGTGCTCTGCCCGCTTTCTCCTTCACCCCCCGCCAACCAGCCAAGGGACACGTTCAATGCCTCGGCCAGTTTCGCCAGCATCAGCTGGCGTGGGTTGTGCACATCCGCTTCCCAATTGGCCACCGTGGGCTGCGTCACTGAGAGGCGCGCCGCCAGGGATTCCTGGTTGAGGTTCAACGCCTTTCGCGCGGTCCTGATCCGCTGCCCGATTGTCGCGGTTTCAGCCTCAACAGGCAGTTGTTTTGGGGGGGTAATTTTGATCATGTTCGCATGTGCAATATAGGGTTATATTATATCATCTCGCAAATATGGGGCCATATAGGTTAATATTGCCCCTTTTTTTCATCCTTTTTTAACCTCATACAAGCTGAACCTATAGACAAGCTCGTTTTGCACTGGTTAGATTTTTGCACCTTGTAGAGGAGGTGTATATGTCCGACTTATGTTCCAACGACGGGGCGTCTCGGCTGCAAACGCTTATCCAAGACTATTGGAGAAAGAAGGGGTTCGACGTCCATGTTGAGCTCGTTCATCAGGGGTTTGTCTCCACGATGCGTTCGTCACGTTTTGATGTTCGTAGTGACATGGTGAATGGCATGCCGCGCCGATCTGGCCCGGTGACGTCCCACTAAGAGGCCGTCATTCATCATCCAGTACTAAAGTTTAGAGTAACAGTTCAGTGACCGTGCCGAACAGCGCCTCGAACCCATCGAAGCGCTGTTCTTTTTTATTGAGGGGCGTGTCCAGCTCCCCATATCCAAAGCTGGCATAGGCAAAGGGGACGCCCGCGGCCTTCGCGGCGCCCCGGTCGGTTTCCGTGTCGCCCACCATCACGGCGTGTGTGCGCCCTGTCCGCCTCATGATCTCGGTCAGCGGCAGGCCAGACGGCTTGCATTCGGTCAGGGTGTCGCGACCAAAAATCGGATCGAAGGGAGCCTCAAGGTCGAGGGCGCGCAAAAGGGGATAGGCCAAGGCTTCAAGCTTGTTGGTGCAGACAGCGAGGGCCGCTCCTTCGGCTTTTAGGGTCTCAAGACAGGGAAAGAGGCCGGGGAACGGCGCCGATTGATCAGCGATATGGTCGGTGTAGTAGGCTAAAAACCGCGCTAGCAGACCACTCGCCTTTTCGCCCTCGGGATAAGGTCGTCCACGGAGGGAAAAGGCCGTCTTCATCGCAACGACAGCGCCGGTGCCAATCATCGGGCGGATCGCGATGGGGTCAACGGGCTGTAATCCCTCGCCATCCAGCACATGATTAAGAGCGTTTGTCAGGTCCGGCGCGCTGTCCACCAGGGTGCCATCAAGGTCAAAGATAATCACGGTATCGGAAAGAGAGCCTGCCATAATGGCGCGATAGCGGGTCTAGCGCCACTCAGCCAGCGCCGTTTCAAGAAATATTCCCTCGTCATAGTCAAAAACACTTCGTGTGTTTATGGAGGGCGCGCCTCAAGCTACCTACAGCATCGGGCTGTCTGGCTGAGTGAGACCGATGCTGTAGTATTTTAGTTTTTCGCGCGTGAACCGACTTTCTATGGCCCAGTGTGATCATGCGGCGCGCGAGTGGATGAGTGAAGGAGACCCCATGACCGCAGCGCCCCGCCCCCTTGCCAGTGTTATCTTGGCGGCTGGTCACGGCACCAGAATGAAGTCAAGTTTGCCCAAGGTGCTGCACGAGGTGGGGCGTCGACCCATGGTGCATCACGTGATGGCGACAGCGCACGGGCTCGGCGCCGCACGTCAGGTGGCGGTGATCGGCAGCCAGGCACCCCAGGTGGGGGATGCCGCCCGCAAGTTTGACGGCGACGTGGCGGTCGCGGTGCAAGACCCCCCGCAAGGGACGGGAGATGCGGTCACGGTGGCGATGCCAGCCCTTGAGGGGTTTGATGGTATTGTCCTTATACTGTACGCAGATACGCCGCTCGTGACCCCTGAAACCTTAGCGGCGATGGTCAAGACGCTGGAGGCGGGCGCTGCCCTGGCGGTGCTTGGATTCGAACCTGAGGAACCGGGCGCCTACGGACGGCTGATCCAAAATGCTGATGGGGACTTGGCGCGCATCGTGGAGGCGAAGGAAGCGAGCCCTGAAGAACTGGCTGTGGGCTTGTGTAATTCAGGGGTCATGGCGGTGACCAGTGAGGCGCTGCGCACTTACTTACCACAAATCGATAATAAGAATGCGAAGGGCGAATATTACCTCACGGATCTTGCGGGTCTAGTAACGGGCGCCGGCGGACGGGCAGCTATTGTGACCGGTACCGCCGAGGAAGTGTATGGGGTGAACGATCGGGCTGAGCTGGCCGCGGCCGAGGGCATTTTTCAGCGGGCCCGACGGGCAGAGGCTATGGCCGAAGGCGTCACATTGCGTGATCCTGAAACGGTCTATTTCGCCTATGATACAACGCTTGGGGCTGATGTGATTGTGGGGCAGAATGTGGTGTTTGGGCCCGGTGTGACGGTTGAAGGGGACGCTGTGATTGAGGCCTTCTCCCACCTTGAGGGATGTACGCTGCGCGCGGGCGCGACCGTTGGTCCTTTTGCCCGTATTCGTCCGGGGACAGATGTAGGGGAAGGGGCGAAGATCGGCAACTTCGTTGAAACGAAGAAAGTGACCTTGGGCAAGGGCGCCAAGGTGAGCCATTTGACCTATCTGGGGGACGCCAGTGTCGGCGCCGAGGCGAATATTGGGGCGGGGACGATCACCTGTAATTATGATGGGTTCAGTAAATTTCAAACCACCATTGGTGCGAACGCTTTCGTCGGGTCTAACTCCTCCCTCGTTGCGCCGGTCACCATTGGCGATGGTGCCTATGTCGGGTCGGGCTCGGTCATTACGAAAGACGTTGAGGCCGATAGCTTGTCTGTGGCCCGGGGTCGGCAAATGACGAAAACGGGGTGGGCGGCACAATTTAGGGCCAAGCAAATCAAGGCCGGGCAGCCGAAAAAGAAGGAAGGCTAACTATGTGCGGTATTGTTGGCATTATCGGCAAAGAGGCAGTGAGTGACGCGCTGGTGGAAGGCCTCGCCCGGCTTGAATATCGTGGCTACGATTCAGCTGGCATTGCGACGATTGCAGAGGGGCGCCTTGACCGTAGGCGGGCTGTCGGAAAATTATCCGCTTTAAGATCAGTTTTGCATGATAGCCCTTTGCCCGGTGTCGTGGGGATTGGTCACACGAGATGGGCCACCCATGGGGCGCCCACGACAGCCAATGCTCACCCCCATGCGGGGGAGCGGGTTGCGGTGGTGCACAATGGCATTATCGAAAATTTTGCGGACCTGCGAGCTGATCTCTCTGCTCACGGTATGAACTTCGAGTCGGAGACCGACACGGAGACGGTGGCAAAGCTCATCGCTCAAAAGCTTGGCGCGGGACAGCCCCCTCGGGAGGCTTTTGCGGCCAGCCTGGGCCAGCTTGAAGGGGCGTTTGCCCTCGCTGTCCTTATCGAAGATGAACCTGAAACCCTTTATGTCGCTCGCCGGGGCAGTCCGTTGGCCATTGGGCGAGGGCAGGGGGAGATGTTCGTGGGCTCTGATGCCTATGCCCTTGCGCCGTTTACGAACAAAGTGACTTACCTCGCTGACGGAGATTGGGCGATTGTCACTCGTCAGGGGATGGAGGTTTTTGATAGCGCCGGCGCGCCGGTCAAACGCGATGAAAAGCTCTCCGATGCGTCAGCAGCGCTTGTAGATAAGGGCGAGCACCGCCACTTCATGGCGAAAGAGATCCATGAGCAGCCTGAGGTGATCAGCCATACCTTGGCGGCTTATATCGACCCCGTTGCGCGGCAGGTCCGGTTGCCTGACGAGGGTATCGATTTTAGCGCCATTTCCGCGATCACTCTGTCTGCCTGCGGCACCGCCTATTATGCTGCGCAAACGGCAAAATATTGGTTTGAGACCTTCGCCCAGTTGCCGGTGGAGCATGATATCGCGTCCGAACTGCGTTACCGCGATGTTCCCTATAGGGAGGGGGGGGCGGCGCTTCTCATTTCGCAATCGGGTGAGACCGCAGACACGCTGGCCGCGTTGAGAGACGCAAAAGAAGCCGGGCAGAAGATTGGCGCTATCGTCAATGTCCCTGAGTCCACGATTGCGCGGGAGGCGGACGCTCTTTACCCGACCTATGCGGGGCCGGAGATTGGCGTGGCGTCGACTAAGGCCTTCACCTGCCAGCTCGCGACCCTTGCCTGCCTTGCCATCGGCGCGGGCCGGGCGCGGGGCGTTCTGTCAGCAGAGGAAGAACAAGCGCTTGTGACTGCCCTCTTAGAGGTGCCGCGCCCTATAACCGCAGACCATTATGCAGCCCGCTCCAAAGAAGAAAAGGCGGCCGAATTAGAGCGCGCGCCAGATTAAAATTAAT
>ERZ1740067.1273-NODE-1273-length-17666-cov-10.430470_pt1 | contig 17666 bp, 19 predicted proteins | sample MGYA00581736_ERZ1740067 | MGnify/ENA primary metagenome ERZ1740067 (study PRJEB43018, sample SAMN04849236) | marine metagenome | isolation source: floating plastic debris | place: Pacific Ocean | collected 2008-08-27 | study: EMG produced TPA metagenomics... | reverse complement strand
GCTAGACTTAGGATTAAACCAAATAAAAGTTCTTAAAATATTGAAAAAGCGGGCGTGGTGGAATTGGTAGACACGTCAGACTTAGGATCTGATGCCGCAAGGTGTGGGGGTTCGAGTCCCTTCGCCCGCACGAAAAGCCGAAGAGAAATCTTCGGCTTTTTTATTTCAATATTTGACCTTAAAATTGGACGGGTACAACATAGGTACAACATTTTTGGTTTTTTTCTTCCTTACTTTATTTCCAAATCTTTTACTTCCATTTGTTATTATTTCATATTTTTTCTTTCCTCATTTCATAAATTTTGATGAATTGATGCCTTAATTAGGAGTTTTATCATACAATATCTACGCAAGTTAAACTCGTAAAATACTTCCATCAAAAGACTACGGCATAAAGCCACTACTTTTTCCTATACTCATTTATTCCGTTTCCTTTTGAGCTAAGATTTTAGCTTCCGTTTGGTTTCTGCTCAAATATTGTTTAATCAAAAATTTGAGTATTATGACAACAAAAGCGAGTACCTCAAGAAAGCGCAGAAGCACAAAGGCTACTGCCAAAACTGAAGTGAATAGAAAGAAAATACCAGCACTTCAAATCCAAAACTTGGCCATCGGCAAAATTAAGCCTGACCCAGACCAACCAAGAAAGACCTTTAATGAAAAGTTATTAAATCAACTTTCCGAAAGCATAAAAGAACACGGTGTGCTGCAACCCATTACCGTGAGACAATTGAATGGACATTATGTTATCGTTATGGGTGAAAGACGTTATCGTGCCAGTATGTTGGCAGAAAAGAAGACGATTCCATGCATTGTTAGAGAATATGAGAGTGCTGATGTATTAGAAGTTCAAATCATCGAAAATCTGCAACGACAAGATGTTGAACCTACCGAAGAAGCTGAAGCGATAGCCTATTTGTCCGAAAAGCATTCCCCTTCTGAAATCGCAAAGCGTTTAGGCAGAACGGATAATTTCGTGAGACAACGGCTGAAGTTGGCAGGACTGATTGAAGGTTTCAAACACTATGTGCGAAACGGTCAAATGACTCTTACTCTGGGAATAGCAGTTGCACTTTTTGAACCAGAAGAACAACAGATGATGCTTGAGACCATTGGTGATAATTTCAATGCCAATAAAATCAATAGGATGATTCAAGACCAGACGTTTGATTTGGAAACTGCACCTTTTGACGTTTCAGATAAAAAACTGATACCTAAAGCTGGTGGCTGCGGTGACTGCACTTTCAATGCAGCCAATCAGGGTAACCTTTTCGGTGATGGTAAAATGGTCTGTACAAAAGCAGCTTGTTTTGAAACAAAGAAGTCAAAGTCACTTCTGAACCTTATTGAAAAATGCAAAACGGATAACATTCTTCTGATTCCTGAAATCCGAAAGTATTGGATTGATGACGAAAATAATCAAGCTGTTATTTCACTTTTAGAAAGTAAGGGCTTGAAGATTCATCTATTGGACGATGTTGAAATCATCGAAGAACCGTTAAAACCAACATTGGATTCCGTCAAGAATGAACATAAACATTACAATTATTCTGAAGAAGAATTAAAAGCTGAATTTCAAGAAGCTATCGAAACTTATCAAGAAGCGTTAGGAAAGTTTAAATCTGCTGAGGCAAATGACTTTAAAGAAGGTATTGTATTCCATCCTAAATCCTATCAAAGTAAGGAAGTTTTCATTAGAATTATCGAAGCGTCTGAAACTGAAACAAGTCCTAATTCGGTTTCATATGACAAGAAGAAGATGGCAGATTGTACACCCGAAGAACAGATTCTCAAAATCAATGAGCGTGAAATGCGGAAGAAACACATTGAGAACAACAAGCAATTTGAGGAAGTGGTACAGATGGTTCGTGAAAAGGATTATATCAATACTAAGAAAACGCTTTCGGTTGATGAATTGGTTGCATTCTCGATGTCACTATTTGAAAACAATGTTGATTACGTAGGTCGTCAAAAGCACTTTTCCAAATTTTTAGTAGGGACTTCTAAAATGACAGATGTTGGAATAGTTGAACATTTCAAGAAGAATTTCAAAAAGGATATCTTCCACAAACTGATTCGCTATATGCTGACAAGACAAGTTCATTTTGGAGAAAGCAATCACATCAATAATCTGACGAATATTTCATTTTACAATGCAATGCAGGGTTACTATAAATCTAAGATTGCAGACATTGAAAAGACATACACCGAAAAAAGGAACAAGCGTGAAGCACGTTTGAAAGAGCGCATCGCAGTTCTTGAAAAGAAATTTCAGGAATTGAACGATTAGCTTTTGTTGTTCAAAGAAGAGTCGGCATTCGTGTCGGTTCTTCTTTTTTTATTCTAAACTTGAATTAGATTGATTCAATCAATACACCGCAAAGATAAACTTGTAAAATACACCCATCAAAAGACTACGGCATAAAGCCGTTGCGCTCATTCCTTCACTAATTTATTCCGTTTCCTTTTGAGCTGTGATTTTAGCTACCGTTTGTGTGCTGCTGAAATATTGTTTAATCAAAATCTCAGCATTATGGAAGACGTATCCAAAAACCAAAAAATTTCCATTCAGGAAGCAGAAGAACACTACCAAGCAAGTAAGAAAAACTATTGCATTGAAGGTAGTGAAAGCCATTTGGCCTATTACCGAGAAAAGTTCCCTCAGCACTATTCAATTTTACTAAATAATACTTCACCTAAAACCGTACTAAATGGAAAATGACACAACATCACAGCTCGATTTTGGATTCGATTGTCCGCCATTACCAGAAAAAGTAATGGCAAAGGAATCCAATAAAAAGAAAAGCAAAGATTTTGTTTTTGACCTTATGGATTGTATGACCAGTCCAATCATAGTTTTTGAATCTGCTTGGAAAGATAGTATTCCCGAAGAGATGCTTAAAAATGTGAAACTCTCAAGAATTGTCTCATCAATTCAGAACGAAGAAATGGCTACCTATACCGAAGCTTTAGTATATATGATGCCCAGAACATACGAGGCACCTTTGCCAATGGAATGGATGAACATTTATACCTGGTTAGGATTGCAATATGCTTCACAATTCAAAAATATAGAACAGGTGGAAGCTGCTTTAGAAATTGCACCAAAAGAACTGTCCGATTATGAAAAGGGTCTTTTGAACAGCCTTAGAAGATGGATTTACCATAAAAGGCGAAAAGCTTTGAAGCTAAGTTTGAAGACTATAAAGCCGAAAACTGACAATGATGCAATAGTTAAACAAAATATACTTTTTTAAAATTTAGGTTTTCCGTATTGATTTCAAAAGACTTTTTGGATAACCATGTTTTAATCTACAACTTGTTTTATTAACACCACTCAGCACATTCCCCTTCATTCCACGGTTTTCTTCTGAAAAAATCAGGAAACCACTACACTTCGGGAAAAGAGCTTCATTAAACAATCTTGGACACAATCCCCAATTTTAGCTTTCCATTCCGCTAACCCTTCCCGCTTGGGCTGGGAAGGAACGCCTGTCCTGAGCGAAGTCGAAGGGCTTCATTCCTGAGCCAAAATTGGGAATTAAGTCCGCCTTTTCAGCGGAAAGCCATCGCCTTGATTTTCTTAACGGTATTTATGGCAAGGTCTTCTTGAGACCTTGCTCGAAAATACCTAAAAACCAAACCGCTGTCTTACACATTTTAAGGGGTTTATAATGGATAAAGCCTTTGTTGTTTTTCGGGGCGTCGAAAAACAGGACGCGCATAACCAATTCTAGATTAAACCCAATCGCTCACTTCGCTTAACTGTCGGTACGCTCAGGTCGCAACCGGCTTTAAAAGAATTGCTAATGCCCTTATGGAACTTGTCAAGACCAAGACAGGTTTCTGTGAAAAATAAGGTATCTACTTCCTTGAAATTCCTAGGAATTTACTACGTCGCAGACACACCTGATTTTCCCCATAAAGTCTTGACAAAACCCACCTCACCCATTGGTGCCTTGCACGGAAGAAATCAAACAAACACCCCTTAAAATTTAATCACAGTTTAATGGAAAAGGGAAATATTAATCTTTAAATCTTTAGTTATGAGTACGATTAAAAATCATGTACAGTTAATTGGAAATGTTGGGCAAGAACCAACCATTACAAACCTTGAAAGCGGAAAGAAAGTAGCCCGCTTTTCACTCGCTACCAATGAGAACTACAAAAATGGTAATGGCGAGAAACAGACGGACACCAACTGGCATACTATTGTTGCCTGGGGAAAGACTGCGGAAATTGTAGAAAAGTACGTAGTGAAAGGAAAAGAAGTAGGTATTGTTGGAAAGCTGAAAACAAGAACCTACACCGCTGATGATGATACCCAAAAGTACGTCACAGAAGTCGTTGCGAATGAACTCCTATTAATGGGTTCAAAAGACGACAAGTAATCAAAAAGAAAGAGGGCGTACCCGTCGAAAAGATGCGCCCTCTTTTTCATTATCCAAACTTAAAATTAATGAACAATGAAAGTACAAGTTAGCGAAATCAAAGAAGGATTGCAACATTTTCATGGAACGGAAATGTTCTATTCTATCCCATTATTAAAGACACGTTTTACAGATGGCTTAAAATATCTAGCAAACGTTGCAGATTGTTTTTGGCTCATTACGGACACTTCGGTAATTGCAAAAAGTCTGATGAACCGAAGCGAGTTTATCACAATTGACTTTAAAAAACTGTCAGCGGAAGAAAGACTAAACAAAGGTTTTGATGCAATCATAACTTATTCGGATGGCAATAATACTATTTTAGAAAAACAAGGGTATCGAGCCACCGATTTCCCATTGGATGAACTGCGGTTATTTTTTGTAAATAACACATTGATGTTACCAAACGAATACTAAATCTTGAAGCTATGATTTACATTAAATTTCAAGATTTGAGCGAGGAAAAACAAGAAGAACTTTTACAAGTTTCGAGAGAACACGTTATACATCTTTATGGGGAATCCATTCGGAAATATGTTGAGGAAACAGGTGCAGATTATGAAAAATTAATTGACGAAGAAATGATTAAAAATCTATATACATACGATTATGTTTTCAATATCTGATACTTTAATTTTATACGTTAAGCGCCTCTAAGATTTTAGAGGCGTTTTCTTTTTCCTGTGATATTAAATGATTAAAAAAATTGTATCTTTATTTCGCTGAAAAATAGCAACAAAATTTATATAGCTATCCCAATTTTTGACTTTCGCTGATAGCTGTATCCATTCATTTTTTAGGATTGAGAATTGTCGAGATTCCCAAAAAAGCAATCGACTTTTTGAGTCGAATTGTATGGAATTTTTGTCCTGCGAGCGGGACGAAATGGAATAGCAAGAGGGTAACACGCTGCGCGGTGTTACGTATTCCGTTTTTATCGTAAATCATTGATTTTTAAGTGTCTGAAAACCAATCGGATTTCGAAATTTTCTACGATTTGCGTCAAATGCCCTCAAAACACCTGAAAATAGGGATGGATTTACGTCAAATCTTCAAAAAAAGCGAAAGAAAAATGGATTCATTCATCACTATTAGGTTTAAGCGGAAAACCGCTAAACGGTTTCAGGAATTTTCTAAGATGCACTTTAAAACGCACACCGAAGCGATGGAAGCCATCCTCGATTTTTTCTTCTACAACGAGATTTCACCAAAGGAAAATTTAGGCCCAACAGGGCGAACCATCGAGGCTAAATTATTGAAGCGTATTAATGCAGTCATTGCCATTATGCGTGACGTAGAAAAGACCCAAACCAAACCCACGGTTGCAATGTTGCAATCCCTTTTTGAGATGGATGAACCTAAAAAGAAATCTTTGATTTTGGAAAAGAAATTTACTGAAGAAAAGAAGGAAGTAAAATTTCAAGAGAAACAGAATAACCCAAATCAACTTTAAAATTCTAATCTATGTACATCAACATCACAGCACAAAATTTGGGAACAAATTATAGTCAGAGCTCTGCCGATTTTGTGGACTATCTCGAAAAGGAAAATGAGGGTTTGGAAAAAGAGGAAATGGAACATTTTTTCAATCAATATGGCGATGAGATTTCTGCAAAGGAAGTGGTCACGGAAATTGATGGTAACACGGCTAAGTTAAAAAAGAAAGAACCGAAATTCTATTCCATAACGGTCAGTCCATCAAAATACGAATTGCAAAAGCTTCAGAACAGCAGCGAAGATTTAAAACGATATACCCGTGAGCTCATGAAAGACTATGCAACCAGTTTCAATCGGGAAATTAATGGACGACCAATTAATGTTGATGACATTAAATACTTCGCCAAAATTGAACACCAACGCACTTTTAAAGGAACTGATTTTCAAGTGAGGGAAAATCAACCTTTTGCAACAAAGATTCTTCAGCTTAAAACAGAGATTCGTAACATTCAAGATGGACGAGTTGAGGGCAATATCAGAGCCTTGCAGAAGCACATTGAGAAATTAGAAAGAGATGCACCACATCAATTGAATGGAAAACGCATCGTCCAGGGAATGAAAAAGGAAGGCAATCAAAGTCATATCCATATCATCGTGAGTCGAAAGGATGCATCCAATTCCTTTAGTCTTTCCCCAGGAAGCAAACACAAAGCATCTGAAGTTGAAATGCACAGTAAGAAAGTAAAACGAGGCTTTGACCGTGACCAATTTTTTGAACGAGCAGAAAAGACATTTGATAAAACTTTTGGCTACAGCCGTAACTATGCCGAAACCTACAAAGCCAAGAAGGATTTTGTGAAGAATCCAAAACTCTATTTCGCTGCTTTAATGAAATTATCTGCCAATGAAAAGGCAATGGCATTTAAAATTATGGGTAAATCGGGTGTGCCTCTAATTCCAAATATTCCAACCAGTAAAGCACAGTTAGCGCTTAAGGTTTTTAAGCGATTACGCAAAGGTGCTGAAATTGCTGTGAAATCAAGTTCAATTGGTATCTAAAGCATCTTTCCTATGAATAATACAATAGCATCAAAAATGGAATCAGTTTTATATGAACCCAAAATAGAATTATTGGTGACCGATTGCATGGATTATATGAAAGAATGTGATGATGGACAGTTTGATTTGGCCATTGTTGACCCACCGTATGGAATCAATATTCATAAAATGAGTTTTACACAAAGTCGTAAAGGCGGTTTAGCAAAAAGACGAGATTACAGTTCAATAGGCGATTGGGATAGGGCAATACCTGAACTAAATTATTGGGTTGAACTAAAGCGAATCTCAAAAAATCAAATCATTTGGGGTGGCAATTATTTCCCTTTGCCTCAATCAAGAGGGTGGATTTTTTGGGATAAGAGAACCCAAGATAAGTATAACGTGGATTACGCGGATGGTGAGTTGGCATGGACTTCCTTTGATAGACCCATGCGCTGTTTCAGATGGTTGTGGAACGGGATGCTTCAGCAAAATATGAAAAACAAACAACATCGTATTCACCCTACCGAAAAACCAAAGGCGCTTTACGAATGGTTATTAATGAATTATGCTAAAAAAGGTGATAAAATTATTGATACGCATTTGGGTAGTGGCAGTATTGCAATGGCCTGTTGGAATATGAAATACGATTTAGTAGGAATGGATATCAATCCTGAATACGTAAAAGCAGCGAAGAATAGGCTTGAAGACTATAGGAAGCAATTAACACTTTTCTAATGATAGAGACTATTCCTAAAATATTGATTTATGTAGTAGTTCCAATTATGTCTTTGGCTATACTGATTTATGCTTTTTACAACAAGGAACCGAAAAAGAAAAGGGATAAAAAGTATAAAGTAAAATTCCAAACCAAATCAGGAAAATTTAAAATTGAAAACATTAAACGTGGTGCATCCGTAATAGGTTCTGCAGGAAGTGGAAAGACCGAAAGTGTGGTCTATGGATTTCTAAAACACTTTTGTGAAAATGGTTTCTGCGGTATCATACACGACTATAAGGATTTTGAACTGACTGAAATGGCATATCCGCTTTTTAATGAAGGTAATATTCCAATAAAGGTCATTTCATTCGATAGGATTATCCATCGTGTCAATCCCATTGCACCGAGATACCTAGAAAATGAGGAAAGCGTCAACGAAGTGTCCAGGGTGTTGATTGAAAATCTTTTAGAACAAAGAGAAAGTGGAACCACCGGAACAACTAAATTCTTTAATGATGCCGCCGAAGGACTTATAGGCGGATTGATTTGGAAATTGAAAACTGATTATCCGCAATTTTGCACCCTACCTCATTTGATTGCCATTTATCAATTGTTGGATACCGATAGCCTGGTCCAATTTTTGGAAACCAATAGCACTTCTAGGGCAATGGCAGATGCCTTTATTAGCGGAAAGGATTCCGAACGTCAGACTGCAGGTGTGAAAAGTACTCTTGCGAATGCTTTAAAACGCATCAGCACCCAACGGATTTTTATGGCTTTATCTGCTGATGAAGTATCATTAAATATAAATAATGAAGAAAATCCAGCAGTTATTTCAGTTGTGAACAACCCCAAATTTGAAACCTCATATTCACCGGTTATCGCTACCATAATCCACACCATTACCAAGCAAATGAGTGTACGTAATTCCAAACCGTCATTCCTATTAATGGAAGAAGCGCCTACCATTCGTTTATTAAATATGCACCGTATTCCAGCGACGCTCAGAAGCTATGACATTGCAACTATTTATGTGATGCAGGACAAAATTCAAAATGATATGATGTATGGTGATAAAGCGAGTAAAGCGATATTGAGCAACCTGTCCTATCAATTTTTCGGGAAGGTTAATGACCCGGATACAGCAAAGTATTACGAGCGATTTTTTGAAATCATCAAAAACCCAACGAAGAGTGTAAGTAAGGCTGCCAACATTTTTAAAACCGACACACGAATCACTAAAGGTGAGAGAGAAGTTTCTAAAAGAAGGGCTGACATATTCTTTAGGCTTAAACCAGGTGAGTTTGTGACATTTGCCGACGGAGAGGATAAGAAGGTTCAGTTTCGGCTATCCAAAATTCAAAGGCAACTTCCACAGGCTACTAAACAATTTTCGGATACAGATTTAAGAGCGAATTTTGAGCGGGTTTATGATGAGGCGAGGTCAATATTTAATTAATTAGTTGTAAAAACCCTCATATTGAAAACAACCCTTTTCCATTTCACTGTAACAATTACTTCTTTTTTCAATCCTTAGAGTAAACGTGATTTACAATGCCAAAAATCTTTACACTTTTCTTCGCTCTTATTTCGATAGTAACAATTGCCCAAAATGAAAAAAAGGCAAACGATTCCAAATACAAAATCCTTTCCGATGAAATTCCGGTTTGGCTAGACGAATACGATGTGCCTGCTGTTTCGGTGGCGATTGTTGATAATGGGAAAATAGTGTATCACCAAGCATTTGGTTTGCAATCCCCTGAAAAACCAGCGACAAATGAAACCCTCTTTCTCAGTGCATCTATCGCCAAACCAATGACCGCAGAGGTGTTTCTCAGATTGGCCTCATTGGGAAAAGTAAATCTTGATGAACATATGGCAAACCATTGGCTGGATCCTGATATTGCCGATGACCCGCGTGCCAAACTGCTCACACCTAGGCACGTGTTGACACACCAGACAGGTTTTAAGAACTGGCGAAGAATGACCGATGGTAAATTACGATTTGAACGTGACCCTGGGACTGAAATGGGTTATTCTGGCGAAGGCTTTTTGTATTTGGTTCGATTTCTAGAAGGTAAACTGGGCAAACCTTTTAACCAACTTGCAGAAGAAGTTTTATTTGAACCAGAACAAATACAAAACGCATCTTACGTGTATCAAAAACGGTTTGAGAACAAGATGGCGTGGGCTTATTTTCCCGATGGTAACTGGCGGGAGTCTAGAAAAGTGGAGTCGGCCTTCGGAGCGGGTGGATTGAGAATTACTGCTGAGGATTATGCCAAATTCATTCTCAGTATACTAAACGAAGACAGAGTCACCTCTAAATTAAGGACGGAACAATTCTCAATTTCCTTGAATCAATTTTCCCATTGCCAGAAAAAAGCAACGACACCTGATGCCTGTCCCGAGAATGCGGGCTTTGGCTTGGGATGGTATGTGTATGGATTTGAGGACGAAACAATAATAGGCCATACCGGTGCCAATATGGGGGAACGAACCCTGGCCGTCTTTTCACCAAAAAATAAAACTGGCCTTGTGGTGATGACAAACGGCGCCAATGGCAATGAAGTTATCTACCGAATAGCAGAAAACATAGGTGTACACCAAGGCTTTATTGAGCTCGAAAAACCAAAGAAAAAGTAATAACAAAGCATTTTAAACACTATGAAAAAACAAATTGGAGCTTGCTTGCTTATAGCCTTTGTGTTCACAACTTGGGCACAAGAAACGAAACACACCATCTTTATGGATTTGGCCCACGGACAACGAATGTGGAATGACCCGAAAGACCCAGTGCAAAACATAGGTTTTGAGGAATCCCAGAGAGTCCAATATATGAACGATGAACTATCAAAAACCTTAAAGCCCCACAAAGGCAAAGTTTCCTTTCTCAAAAAGGAAATAAGTTACAATGACATAGCAAAAGGAAGCCTTTTGATTTTGCACGTTCCTTCAAGTGAATATTCAAAAAAAGAAGTTATGGACATCAAAAAATATATCAACCAAAGCGGTTCTTTGCTTTTGATTATGGAGGCAGATTATTGGACAGATTTGGAGAAGACCAATGTCAACGATATTATTAAGGACTATGGAATCCAATACGGAGCACAAAACAAGGATACACTGGCTGGCGGATACGCAAGGAAAGAAGGCATCGTTCCCAAGAAACTAAAAGTTACCTACGAACTGGGTCGGTCCATAGAAGGAGGTGAACCCTTTGCATTTAATAGCCGTACTAACGAAGCGTTTGCAGTTTATAAGGAATTGGACGAAGGAGGCAGGCTCGTTGTGTTAGGCGACGCAATGGCCTCATTGTATATGACAGAGTGGAGAGGTATAAGTGATTACCAATGCCAAGAGTTTATGGATGCCATTTTTAAATGGCTTTTGAGGGAATAATTTACCCAAAACTTCTTTAAAAGAAGACTTTTTTAAAACGGCCCACGTTCCCTCGGTCCTTTATTGGTTACTTTCCATTGACCATCCGCTTTTATTAATTTAAGAACACCTAGTTTTTCATCATAGGAAGTATTGTATTGTACCCAGCAGGTGTCACCTTCAATAGATTCGTTGAGGATAGAAAACGTAGCATCGGTATCCGTAGGAATGTACCCTTGAATCATTTGCAAACTTTGAAAGCCATCTTCAGTTGTGTGTTTTTTTAAGCTGCTATCGTCCTTTGAATGCAAACTTTCTAAAACAGTAGTTGCAGTTTCTGAAGGCGAAAGTGTCTTTTGTTCCGAACAGGAAATGAATAGAATTAGTATCGAGCAAATAAGTACATTTTTCATAGTTAAATCAATTTGGGTTATTTATTATGCGATGTGGTATTTTAAGCTTAATATCACGTTCACCATTTTTTTCGTTGAGTTCCAATACAACGCGTCGTTCATCAGATATTGAAAATTTTGGAATCACATATACCAATCTTTCAGTTGTGCCTTCATTTATTTTTGCAGGCAATCGATGCCTGTAAAGCGGTTCTTTATAGATGCGTTGTAAAGACTTTCGTTTCCCTTTTTGCCGAGTTTCAACAGATAGGTTTAAGAAATTCAAATCATAATCCATCGAACTATTGTTTTTGATTTCGACAACGACATACAATTCCTCTTTATCAAAAACAAGGTTTTCTAGGCTCAAAACCACACCATTATTTCGTTTTCTTTTAAGAGTATTATTGTGTTTTTGGCCTAAAAGATAAGAGCAAAACCGTTCGTAATACTGGCGCTTACTTAACGGCACTTTCGGAATAACTTCAATCTCAGATGTATCTTCAGTAATCCTATTTTCATTTCCAATACTACTAGATTCTGAAATGAAATAATTCAGTTTTGACAGCTTCGCCTTATACTTTACAATATACGAAAAAATTGCCCCATTTTCATTGATTACCAGTAGATTACTTTCCTTCCCAGGCTTGGCTTGCAGCAACCCTAAATACTGTTCTTTTTCACGATTGAATGTAAACACAAAATTATCCGAACCTGTAATTCCCTGGCGAATAGGCTCAGGAAAAAACAGGGCTACGTTTTTGGTGTCGTTGGCATAAATGGTATCGAGAACTACTGGTATTTGCGCTTTCACGAAAGCAATTTGACAAATCACCAAACTGGTAAGAATATATTTTTTCATAAGAGTGAGTTTTTAAATGCCCATTATGGGCTCATAGCTTTGGTTTTAGTATGAGTTTATAATTATTGACCACGGTGACTTTTACCCTTCGGTTGTTCCGTCTAAGTACCCTAGTAATGCCACTAACTTGTGGTAAGCTGGGAATATTGACTTGACCCATCACATCATCCATAACTTCATTCGTAGCTTCTGCACGAAAATTATTTTCCACATAAATACCCTCGCTACCATCCTGCAAATCGAATGCCTTTAATTTTGTAGGATGATGGTTAATGTTTTCAATTTCAATTAAGGCACGGTTTGGCTGAAAACTGATAAAACCAAAAACTGGTGTGTTCTTAGGCATAAGTTTTCCATTGATTTCAGCGGCTTTAGTCAGTCGCATTCGTAGTCGGCTATTAGCTTTTACCACTTGTTCACCATCGACAACTACATAGATGGTTTTATCGGTATTCCCGATGATGGAATTTTCATTCACCTTTGGGGAAGCCGCAAAGAACAACTGATGTTCTAGACCAATTTCTTTAGCCTCGATTTCCTGTTCTTTTCGGCCATCCGAAGAATCAATAGTTATTGCTTTCTCTTTGATAGGTTGAGTTTTGCTGATGCGCCTAGTGCGCCTTTCTGAATATTGAATCCTGTTGGCTTTGTAGATGCTGTCCACAATCTGCTGTTTTTTCTGTTCGGGCAAATCAGGATTGTACAGACCTGTTGAATCCAATAACTTTTCGTCATAAATACTGGGTGCGGTACTTTCCCTAACTTCCTTCAGGTCATTGATAGCATCCAGTTTAGAATCGTATTCCTTCTGGTCAAGTTCCAATTCGGGAACTAAGGTTTGTTTAAGCGTGTCTGTATCTGAATCTTCATCTTCCATTAGCATTACCGAATAAGAAATAAGGAAGAGGAAAATGATAGCAAGTACACCAGCAAAAATGATTTTATTCTTTTCTATTTTCATAAGAGTGAATTTTTAAATGCCGATTACCTGCCTACCGTTAGGCAGGTCGGCTCAATTTTCATTGTTCAGCTTTTTTAAAGTGTTTTCGAAATAATTAGTGATTAATAGCCCGTGCGGATTGTTTGGAAAGTTTCGGTCCACCATAATTAAATTTCCTGTTGAAATGAGTTCATAGGTATCGATGACCGACCCACGGTTGATTTCAAAAATGGTTACCGTCTGGAAAACATAACTTCCGTTTTGTTGCTCAACTTGAGAATCAATGCTGAGCACTTTTTGAACTAGGGAATATTGTAACAATCTATTGTAAACACCATCAGCCTTTTTCTGTCGGTAGAGATTATCGACAGAACTGTTTGCCAACCATAGTGCCTTTTCAAGATTTCGCTCGTAATTGCTGGCATCGATATTATAGAAATAGGTATGGAAGAGTTCCAAATGTGCAAGCGCTTCAACCCTAAAATTTTCCTTTTGTGTTACAAGCTTTAATGGGATAATACTACCATCGGTATTGATGGCAAAAGCACTATTTAGCGCATCCTTTTCGGTCTTAAATGCCATCCAAATAGCAAAACTGCTGGACAGTAAAGAACAAATAACGACTGCCAAAACAATAAAGCGGTTCAGCTTTAAGACGCTGTAAATATTTTTGTAAGGTGTTTTCATAATTAGTTGGTAAAAAGTCTAAGCGTAAAAGATGTAGCACGTTTATACAATTTGAATTTCAAAAACACGATAAAGCCAACCGAACCTAATTGAACAACTGGTGCAAAAAAGCCTTGGCCAACATCAGTTCCAAAGAGACCTGTCCAGAAATTCGTGTTGATTTCAGTATAAAGCGTATTGACGAAAATGTTGACCAGGAAGAATGCCGGCACCAACATATAGACTGCTGCATACAATTTGAAAAAGGTATAAGCCAACGAACGGAACTTTTCAAATACGGCCAAACTAATTACCAGAGGAAAAAAGGCTTGCATTATGCCCAACAGGAAAAATCGTTCGGCTAAGAATAATGGGTAGATGAAAAGGTCCAATAGCCACAAAATAATTCCAACGATAAAAGCCAGAATCTTAAAGCCAAACAGAGGTGTCACTAAGGCTTCATACAGTAAAGCCATTGCTGCTTGAGCTGCTTCGATAAAGTTGATTTCTTCTTCGATTGGAATATCCTGCATCTGCAAAGGAAGCAACGCAGGGGCTGTACCTCGATATTGCGATTCAATCGAAACCAAAATAGCATCGAAGAAGCCTAAAACTTGCGTTGAGAAAATGACTATCAATACAATCGCAAAGTTTTTGGCCAATTCCCCTGGACTCAATCCCCAAGTGTAGCCATCGTTATTGGCAATACCTTCATTGTATTTCTTTAAAATATTGACCAGAAAAAACAACACGGCAAGCGTTTTCATTCCGGCAATGGTGTATTGCGAAAAGCTACTGTTCTGTATGGTCTGAAAGACCGTGTCGATATATTCCAGCCCTATTGACATTGATTAGTACTCGGTTTCGCGGTTATTGATTTTATCCTGCATTTTCCTGAAGGAAATAATATCCTCATAGCGTTTGGTTTTGGTGCGCACCCTTGAAATCATTTCTTTGGATTCCTGTTCCTTGGTTTTAAGGATTTCTGAACGTTCTGCATCGGTCATTTTTAGGAAGTCGCTGGAAAGGATGTCATCAATGAATTGTGCTGTTTCAAGCGAATTGTCCAAGAGTTCGGTAAATGAGTTTGAAATCCTATTGATTTCTTTAGGTTTGATATAAGGCGAATTCAGAATATCCGAGAGGTCATTTTGAACCAGACTGAAAAGTTGCTGATGATTTTGGGCAATCTTACTGACAGCGTTGAGATTTTGAACGACGCCTGCTACTTTTTCGAGATTTTCTTTTTGTTGCTTTAGAAATTCGACGGTTTGTAGCAATTGTGAGGTCTGTTTTGCCGATTCAATGAGCGACTTTGCCAAACTGATAAAGTTGGTGTTGTCATATACAGGCATTCCCTGGCACGCAGCGCGTGCAGGCAATAAAAAGATGATTGCTGTTGCGATGATTAAGATTTTTGTCTTCATAATTATTGTGATTTAGATGTGAATTGTTTTATGGCTTCTTCCATATTATTTGTCTTGTTAAAAATGGCCATTATGGTCTCGTTTTCTTTTCCATCGGTCAGGTAGGCGGCATACACTTCCTTCGGCACTTCCAACCGGAAGATGTTGCTTTCCTTTCCGATTTTGATAAACATTTCGGTATACTTCCGTGGTCCGGAAAGATTGTTCTTAATGGATTTGAGTTGATTCAGGTCGTGGCCCGATAGGTTGAGACGTTTGACCAGTTCGTCATAGCCTTTTTCATTATTTAAGCTGTAAATGACCTGTGTATTTTCAAGAATACTTGCCGAAGTGGAATTGTTAGGAAGCTGATTTATGGATTGTAGAATGATACCAATTGCGCCGTTCTGTTTTCGGATAGCTTGATAATAGAATTCGACACTTTCCAGTACGTTGTCAAACTTCAACTGCTTGGCAAATTCATCAAAAAGGATGATACCTTTTTCGGCACGATTCCGCCAAATCGTTCGTTGAATTGCTGACTTAATGAGCTTGAGCATTACAGATAGGATTTCCTTATTGTCCTTTACTTCATCAAGTTCAAAAACGATAATACGTTTGTCCTCAATCTTATATGTTTGGTCTTCGCTGACTTCAAATAAAAAACTATATAGACCATCGCCGACGTACTCAGACATTACGTGCAAGAAGCTTGTAATATTGAAGTAGTCGGGATGGATTTTTAAGGTTTCCAGAAGGCCTTTCTGATTCCTTTCTATAAAATTGTAGAAACTATCCAGCGAATGATTTTCAGAAGTGCTATCGTAATAATGGCGCAGTATTTTCTTTACTGAAACCGATTGCGCTTTCGTCACTTTTAAATCTGAAGCAAATAATTCAAAGAGAAATACTGATAAATCCTCTAAGCGCTCTGGTGTTAGGTCATTTTTATCACTAATAAAAAATGGATTAATACCCAGATTCTTTCCGCTTTCATAGCGAAGCACGGTGTACTTTTCAGGATAGAGCTTGGCGAACTTGGTATACGAGCCACCCAAATCGATAATGACCAGACGAACACCACTTTCAAAATATTGACGTAAGATGTTATTAGCCAAAAACGACTTGCCTTCACCTGTGGGCGCGAAAATGGCAAAGTTTCGAGCCTTAATACGTTTCTTTCGTTCATCCCAAACATCTTTGAGAACAGGAATGTTATGTTCACGGTCATTGAAGATGATTCCCATGTCGTCAGATTTATAGTTGGTGTTATTGATGAACAGGCAAAGCGCATGCTTCAAATCGGTGACGTACAAATCGTTGTTTGAAAAGTTGGAAGAGAAACAGCAAAAGCTGTTCAAGATATAATTCTTTCGTTCTTCACCTCTTGGGTAATATGGGATGATGTCCAGTTCCTTAAACTCGGTTTTGATTTTTGAAGTTATGGAATCAAGGTTCTTTTTGTCTTTCGCCCAATACACCACATTGAGATGACCACGGATAATCCGTGCATTGTCATCAGCATTGATTTGGTCAAGGATATGCTGGATTTTACCAAGTACCACCTTATTCTGCGAACCGAAGTTGGAACTTTTGTTAAGTTCCTCGATTTTCTTGTCAAGTAGTTTGCGCCATTTTTGTTTGTCATCCAAATACAGGATTTGGTTGACGATATGATTCTCGTTCAGCGTAAGCCCCAAGCCATCAATAAACCCTTGGTGAAATACAAAATCGTCAGAAGTGAATTTCTCATTGGTCTTGCTACTCTGTACACTTTCGCCAAAGCACAGCTCGCTATTAATGGCCAGGGCATCAAAAAGGTTATCGCCTATGGTGACGTTTTTCTTTTCGAGTAATATATCAGTATCAAATCCCTCACTAAATCCGTTGAAATAGTTCGTGGTGAGTTGCTGTATGTCTTCCGTTTGAAGCGCAACAAAATGCATCTTTCGGCTGTTGTTGATGAATGATACCGAATCGCTTACCGCATTGGCAAAAACCTTAATATTGTCATCCATCTGCTGGACAATCCCCTTGGAAACCTTTCGAAACGGATTCACATATTTAGAATTGTTGAGGGCTTTGTTTTTGGTAAGGATGAAGAACAAGTAACATTGGTGCTCAATATATCCACGACCTTTAAAATGATTGTGGGTTGCCTTTTCAAGAAAGGATTTACTAGGAAGCTCTTCTGAAGAATAGGATTTCTTCAAATAGACATCTTGTTTATGCACTACTGTTCCTACAGGTAATGACTTCAATGCCTGAAACCAGGCACCGTGTATGTCTTCAAAATCTTTTTCAGATAATGAATAGATTTCTGGCAAGTTCCCTTTAAAGCATACCACGACATTGCCGTTGTTGGCAAAGACGATATTATCCTGAATATCTGC
>ERZ1740067.1272-NODE-1272-length-17673-cov-6.356283_pt1 | contig 17673 bp, 12 predicted proteins | sample MGYA00581736_ERZ1740067 | MGnify/ENA primary metagenome ERZ1740067 (study PRJEB43018, sample SAMN04849236) | marine metagenome | isolation source: floating plastic debris | place: Pacific Ocean | collected 2008-08-27 | study: EMG produced TPA metagenomics... | reverse complement strand
GTGTAATTTTTCTAAACGATCTACAATATCTGACAATACAGTGTCCATATGTCTGAGAGTTAATGGTTCAAGAATGGGTTAGTCATAAAATTCAATGAGGGCTTTTTCTACCACCTTCCATCGGCCATTTTCTTGAATTGCCCTACCGGGCTTGAGCACTCTTACCTTAGACTTTACCTCTAAGTCGGAGCCTTCGCGATAGATGTCGTTGACATAGGTACAGGCCCCAATGAGTATGGTATCTTCTTTTTTGGTAGCAAAAGCCGACTGCTCTACAATGAAGTAGAAGTGTGCCTGATGACCCGTAATTTCCAGTACATAGCAAGATTCAGGTAATTTGTGTTGGGTTACCCGGGCAAAATACTTGCGATTGGGGGCCTCTGCATACATTCGGGAATCGGGCATGCGAGGTTTTACGGGGGTGATTGAAGGATTTGGGATTGCGGTAGATGAGTGATCCTTATTCCCTGCATCCTTCAAATTATTTACTTTGGTTTTTAAAGCTTCTACCTCCTCTTGCAAATCACTGATGCGTTGTAACGTTTGGGTAGAGGGGTTGCCATTGCTTCCCGCACCACTCAAATTATTTGCCTTTTTTAACGCTTCTACCTCCTCTTCCAAATCACTGATGCCTTTGCTGGCATCTAAGGGCATACTTTGATATACTTCTTCGATTTTTTGATCAAATAGCTCCACCAAAGCTTGTGGAGTCAAAGGCGATGATTGATCTTCGCCAAAGGGAGTGGTAAAGCGTCGGATTTTTTGAGATAATTTGCGGAATAGAATGAAAAGTAATATGCCTATACTGGTGGTATACAGTAATAAAATGGCGAAGGAGAACCAGTCGTCAATGATTGCTTGATACCAATAAGGACATCCGTTATTTTTCCTTGGGCCTTTCTTGTCTGGACATTGATCAGCTTTATCTGGGATGCCGTCTCCATCTGTATCCTTGGTTTTCTTTCCTTTCTTGAAGGAGGCCCAAGTATCAATGATTGTTTGATACCAAGTTTTTGTATCACTATCTTTTTCTCCTTTCTTGTCTTCGTCTTTTTCTCCTTTCTTATTTTCGTCTTTTTCTCCCTCTTTGCCTTTGCCATCATCAATTTTAACCTGTACTTTTCTCAGTTTCTGCATCATACTTATGAAGAATACTTCAAGTTCAACCAATTTCTCAAAATTAGCTTTTAGATTTTGAGTAAATTCTCCTGCTTTTTCATTCAGTTTTTTTGCTTTATCCTCCAAGGATTTTATAGTATTTAACTCTGCCTCTATTTCGCCATTTACTTTATTCCTATCATATCTTCCCGTAGTATCTGCTAACTTTTTATCCCAGACTACAATTTTTGCAGAAAGGGGTTGTATTTTTTGGGCAATATTTATTTTGCTTGCGTTGTTGCTTTGATTAAAACCAGTCAATTTTGCTAAAACTTGAATTGCGAGGTTGTTGGCTTCTACTACTTTTTGCTTTATCTCTTCTGTATATTTATTTTTCTGTTGTGCCAGAGTTTTGACACTAGCCAAATAAGTATTTACAAATGCAACCTTATCTTGTATAATTGATATTCTTTGGTTAGCACTCTCAACATGTCCTTGTATTGATTGCACAGCCTTTTTTATCTTATCAGTTTGCCCCAGTACAACACTCCCCCCTAATATTGGCAATACGCTTGATAGAAAGACATAGCCCAGCCATGTCATCCAGGATTTTTTTGAATGAGATTTCATTTGAATATGTATTTTGAATGTTTTTGAATATAGATAAGTAAGGCAGGTACACTTATCAATTTTACCTGCCTATGAAAGCCCGCAAGAAGCCTAAATTTTACTACCTCCCTCGCCTAATTTGTGCTTGGCCAGTTCGTCCAGCAACCCATGAATGGCTCCTTTGATGGGGTAAAAGAAGGCGGTTTCTCGTATTTCGTCAGAAGGCACCAAACCTCCACTGCCTTCTCCTCGGCTAATTTGCAAGTTGACCCCTCTTTTAAAGTCTTCGGCCGCTTTTGAGAGTAAGTAGTCTTTTACTTTTTTGGCATTGAGGTTGAAACCAAACTTGCTGATGAACTTCATTTGGTCAAACAAATCAAAAAACAAGTCAATAAACTTTTTATACTCTGAACCCTCCAAGTCAAATGTAGCATCCAACAAATCTTGGTAAGTAACCTTATACTTATCAGGTTGCTTTTCCTGGCTGGCTTGTTCTTCCTTACCAGGTGTTGCCCACTGTAGATTTTCCCCCAGGCACAAGTAGGGTTCTAGCCCTCCTTCAAAAAATTTACTGGCGCTGAGATTACTATATAGGGCCCCATTGCAGGTCGCTTGTTTGGGACCATCGTGAGGGGGATTGTCAATAATGGTGTGAATTTTTACCCGATGGTCTTTGGGGTAGTTTTGAATAGTACGGGCAAAAATAGCATTGGCAATGTCCTCGATATCCTCCAGGTTGGGCGAGATCAATTGCATAATCTTACTGCCATTGCCACTGAAACACAAATCAGAAGGCACGCCCAAATCCTCTTTTTTGGCATTAAACATTTGCGAAAAATGATAAAACAGCGCCGAATAAAACAGCAAAAAAGCGATCTTAAACTCGGGGTATTGGTCAAAGTTTTGGCTGAATGCCAATTGGCGGGTAGAGAGCCAAAAACTAATGACATCGGGCGAATTGAAACCTTTTTCAGGATTGAGGTAGTTTTTATTGATCAATTCTAATTCTCGGTAGCGCCTTTGTTCTTCGTCGGTTTTAGCACTTCTCAAATTTTCAAGTTTGTTTTTCACATCTCCCGAAAAAGCTCTCACAATGCCGTTTTTTAGCGATTTGGTCAAGTCATTGCCATTGCCAAACAGCACATCCCCAGCAAAAGTACACGAAGAAGCCATAGATACATCATTGCTTTTAAATACCAGCATATCGGTAGTTCCTCCCCCTATATCGATCGATAATACCGTATTGCCCGAAAAATCGCCTTGTTTTTTGTGTACATAATAAGGCGTTTCGGATTCGGTAATTTTTACCGGGCGAATGTTGACGGTATTAAAAATTCGGGCATATTCATCGTTCCAAATCTTGGACAAATGATTTTGGATGTATTGGGGCATACTCAAGGGAATAAACCAATAAATCCGGGTACTGCTTGGATTCCCATTATTAATGAGCACTTTGTTTCTAATCAAGAACAAAATCTCTTGAATAAAAACCTTGATACGATTGATGTGCTGATCGCCGTGGGCGTTCCATTTCAAATTGGTAAATACCTGGGTGCCACTGGAAGACCTCCCCCCCGCCTGATCATACCTAATATTGAAAGCCAATGGAATATTGGCATTACCCAGCAAGGAAGGCTCGGCCTGATGGGCTTTGCTTTGTACAATGGCAGTACGCATCGGAAAGACGTACTCTTCCCCAAAAATACTGGGTACAAACTCAAATCGTTGCCGATCGATCATGGCTGGAATAATGCTGGTATCATCTACCTGTTTTTCATCATATTTTTTGGTTTCACTCATCCCAATCATCCCTTCCACGGTTACCTTATCAAGCCGCACGACTTGCATTTCGTCTTCGGTAATGTTGAAAGGTCGGGGGTTGTGGTCATTCTTGGTATAAGCCACGTGGGTGTTGGTGGTACCAAAATCTACTGCAAAAGAAAACCGGGCCGTACCTACCTCTACTTGCTTCCACAAAGGAATAATCAGCCCTTGGGCTTGTATGCCCGCCAGAGGTTGGGTATCTACTTGAATAATATCAAAAGTAGTATTGGTGACTTCATAATAATCCGACCCTTCCCGGTCATCCAATACTTTGGTAAGGCGAGATGTTTTACTTACCCCAGTGGTATTGGTCATATCTACTTTACCAATAAGGTGCTCTTCCTTGTAAAACTTCAAATCTACTTGGGCACTGGCCTCCCTTATTTGCCCATCTATACAAGCTACTTTGTAAAAATTATTGTATTCTTTTTGATTGGTCTGAAAAAATGGAAATATCATTACCCCAAAAGGATAGGAAACAATGTGGCCTTTGCCTGAACTGTCATTTTGAATTTGATCCACCGTAGGGTGCGACCTTTGTACTTCATAAACCCGTTTAAATACCAATACTTCTTGCCCGGCTACGCTGGTATTTTGGGTGTTGTGACTCTTGATCTTACCAATCGGAATTTGTAAGGATACCTCTACTCTTTCCATAAAACCATCCATATTTTCAACCAATAAGTGCTTCTTCAAGTCTGCTAGGTCGAAATACTCAAAGTACTTTGGTTTGATGGGCAGCAGATACGAAAAATCCTGGTTGAGTGAAGGAGAGTCACAAGTCAAAAAATTGGCTTCGTCTATTTTGTAAGGTACTTTTACCAAATATTCTTCCAGAAAATCGCTGATGGTCAACCAAGGATACTTAATCCCCTGCGCAGGTAACACCCTGTCCTCCAAAATTTCAGGAGCATAATGAGGGACCTTGATCTCTTCATTCCACAAATTGGGCCCCACATAAATTTTCTGATGTCCTTCTGGTTGGGTTTTGAGTACCAAGGGTCGGCGAATACGAGGATTTTGTTTGACCTTTTGGTCCAATTTGGCAGAGCGGATAAAAAACTCGCATTCATCGGTTACTCTAGGCTCATTTTTTTTGACCACAATTCCTGTTACATTTCCTTTTTGGTGAGTAGGGCTATGGTCTAGCAATATCAATTTTTGTTGTTCCTGATTTAATGCTGGGTTGGGGTAATCTTGATCAAAATTGACCTGGCCACTGGCCCATACCGTAGTTTTATAACGCGTACTTTGGCTTCCAATAAACTGAATGTACTTGAAAAAATGAGAAAAATGCTCGTGTATTTGCATATTTTTGGCAAACTTATGCATGTACTCCTGAAACTCCTCGCTTCGGTCTTCCAGCATTCTGATTTGGTGAAAATAAAACTGGTTACTTCCCTGGATAGACAAATGAAATGAAATATCATCGGAGGCACTAAAAAAACCAGTGTAAGGACTGGTGCCCGCAAAAACAATTCCTTGGTGGGTAATGAGATAGATATTACTGATAGACTGGGTGTGAATGCTTGCATCGTTTTTGAGGTACAAATTCAAAGCATCGCCAAGTAGGCGAAATTTTTCATTATTGTTTTGCTGTAAAGTGGTGATTTTTTTAAAATCCCACTTATAAAAGTCTACTCCTTGTTTTTGATAAATATCCAGATAAAATATAATTTCCCACACGTCCAGGCAATCAGACACCGCCCGGTGATAAATAGTGGGGTTATTTGTATCCATTTCGGGATGATTTAGTACAAACTCGAAAGCATCATGAAAAAAATACATGCGGGCCAATGGAGAAGGATAAGACGCAATCTTCTGGTCAATTTTTACTCCTACCTTATTCTCGATGGCGTCAATTCGGTTACTTTTCCAGGCGGCATCTTCGTGCCAGCACCCACTGGGTTTGTTATTATCTACAAAGTCTTCATGTAGGCGTAATTGATATAATTTATATTCAAGTTCTTGATTATTCATTTTTTGTCTTTTTTTAAGAAAAATTCAACAGTAATTTACCTTAGTAATGAAGCTAGTTATCGTCCTCAGGTTTCATCAATCTCGGTCATTACAAATTCATGTTTGTGCTTGAGCAAGAAACCATAAACGCCACGATAGAGTAATTCTATCAATCGAATTTGCTTGAAGTTGTCTCCCTCGAAGTCATGGTTAATATTATACACGGGCAACATCAAGGCATCAATCAAATGAACATACTTGATAGGAACTCGTTCTACATTTACCTGCACTATGTCAGTTTCACCTACTTTGTATTTGGTGCCATTAAAACGCCCTTTGGTTTTGCTTTGGCCAATAGGATTCTGTAAGATCAAATCATTCACTGGGGTAGCATCTCCTCTATCTATGCCCTTGGTGCCAGTTTGGGGGTTGGTCATAAAAGGGGTAAATAAGTGGTGATTGGATTTTTCTCGTTCTTCCAAATCTTGCAGTAGCGTTAAGAATCTTCCAAAAAAACTTGATAGCTTCTTATAAAACTCAGTTTCTTTGAATGATTCATCTACCTTGGTTCCACTAAATATATTGCCCTTTTTTTCAATAATTTTAATTTTGATATAAGGTTCAGGGGCGTGCAGTGTAGGCATCACTTTCTTGAAAACAATGCTGGATAAATACAGCATGGTGAGGGGTAATTTAAGCCAACGACTGCTAGGAGTATTATTCTCAAAATGTCGAAAATAGATTTTTTTTTGCTGAGCATCTACTTTCACCCCATAACGAAAGTGTTTGGTTTCTCTGGCAGGTAACTCAGCATTGGTTTTAGTCATAAAATGAAAAAACGAAAGAGCTCCAAATAACTCAGAAGGATGAGGCGGATTCTTTTGTTCTTTCCCTCCTTCTTCGTTGGGGTACAGGTCCCCTTCCTCCAGACGATCGCCAATAAAATACATGGCATTGGCCTCCTGTACATTGTGTTCGTAATACTTGAGCCCTGCCTTGGTTTTGGTAATAAAGCTATCGGAGTCAATCTCGCTGGCTTTATCGGGTTGGAGCCTAAAATATGGGGTTACGATTAAGGCTCCGATCTTGATCTCTTGCAGTATTTGGGTTTTATTTTTATTGATATTTACTGGGTTGCGCAAGGTTTTGAGCAGCCAGGGTAAACCTGAGGCCCCAGTTCCCCCAAAGATAGACCCAATAATGAAAATGCGATCTTCACTTGATACCGTATTCAAGAATGTACGGAAATCGGGGTTATTCTTTAGTTGGCCAAAAATAACCGTTCCAATATTTGGATTGCCTTTGAAGCCTTTATTGAGTGGCATATTCAATTCGTCCTGGCCATAAAGTAGGTTTACCAATTGATCGGTACCAAATAGATCCTCTTCAATAGATAAATATTGAAAGCCAATACTATCGGATAAAGTATGCTTACCCACATTTTGGATATTCATGTTAAAGTCTTGACTCTTGGTAGCTGAGTTAATATCCTTTAGTTTTTTCAACTTATATCGGAAAAACTTATGTTGTAATTTGTCCTGCTTGACATCTTGAATCGCATGGTGTATATGGTGGTATTCCTCGAGTAATTCGGTGCAGGAATTCATATTTCCATTGTGTTGATCCAAGTCTATGATAATGGGCACAATATCCCAATCACCTAGGGGCATTTCTACATTGGGATAACCCGATTGATCGTCATAGGCGCTGCCTGAGGCCATCAAAAAGGTGAGTTTTTCGAGCACACGCGATCCAGTGCCCCCAAAAGCGAATACGAAACATCTTGGCATTGTTATATATAATTTTAGTAGAAGAAAAGTTTAAAAAGGGATATCTCTTAAATGCAGGCTACTCCGCTTTAAAAGGACAGAGTACATCAATAATATGAAGGTGGCCAGGCCAGCATTGTAGAGCGAATGTTTGAGGTTGGTCACGGTCTCAGAATTAAGGTTTGGGCAACCGTCACCTGACAAAGTATAGATTGCTAAGAAGCTGCTAATCGCCACCACTAAAAAATTGATGAGAGCCCAGCCATACCAGAGTCTTTTACGTTTGGCAGGATGGCTGTTTTCCACAATGGGTAAATGCACTTTGTAAAAAAATAAGGCTGGAATAGTGGGGGTAATCAGAAACAACAAAAACAGGATGAAATATACTGAATGAAGCCAATCAATGGCGATTTGTTCACCCCAAGGAATTGTATAGATTCCTTTGGCAAAGCCCAGCATTGACTTATATTTATTGATCTCTAGGGGAATTTCAAACACTGGGCTGTCCTGATAGATAAATTCAAAGGCATCTAATAAAATATCTAACCGGAAAGTATACTCATGCCGAATCAGTGAGTCAACCCTTGGTTCCTCGTCTAGCTCTTTAAAATTGGGATATAATATTTTTACCCAATCGTTGTTTGATTTCACTTTCTCATTTAACTTCAAAAGATACTTGCCTTTCACCTGCTCATCAGATTTGGAAAAATTTATATGTAGCTGAATTTTATTGCCCACCTGATTAACTTGGCAAGTGACTCCTTTGAGAGGAGTATGATCCAAATGGGTAAGTACAAAACTTTCAGTGAGTTTTGCCAGTGACAATGATGCTACTTTGTCAGATTCAATCTCAATGGTACAGTGCAATTGGTCGTTGGCAATTAATTGAGGATTGCATTGTTCTGGAACCTGTAGCAGTCGTTGATAAGCTTTTTGCCGAAAATTTTGAGCGTTTTTTAACTTATCTTCAAAAACCATCAAGCGTTGTAGCGCATTATCATAGCTCGAAGGTGCAATACTTAGGGCAAAGAAATTACGTTTCCCTTGATGGTTAACTTCTGTTTCGTGGGGTTGAGCATAATATTTCCCGTTAAACGCAAACCGATACTGAAATAACCCCATCGTATAGTGTTGATCGTGATTGCGGGCCAAGGCCGTTTTAATGCGTGCTTTTTCTTTAGTCAACTGATTACCAGGAGCTGAAACTACCCCATCGGTAAAAATCAAAAAAGCAGCTCGAGGATTGGCTTTCTGCATTTTGGCAATAGAATCGAGTGGGATACTGTACAAGTTATTAGATCCATTATAAAAACTTGGATTAAAAGCTCTTTTGTGGAAATCGTCAAACTTATCAGATATTTTACTTACATTATTCCCAAACTGATAAAATGTTAACTCAACCTTTTTCTTATCTAAGTTAATATAGATATTACTGATGAGTTCTATAGCATCGCTGCGATTGGTATTGAAAAAACCCTGCATAGAGGCGGAATAATCTAAAAATACAAATACCTTTTGGGGGTATTGTAAAGACACATCATTTACTGAAAATACCAACTGGCGTTGGCTACACGAATTGATTAACAGGAAACCAGCGAATAATAAGAGGTGGCTGATAGACCTTATCATTTGATTAGTTACTTTCATACATTCAACTTGGAGAGTTTATAAACCATATAAAACCATTATTTACGAAAGCAAATAGCTTAAAATTGACTAGTATTTCGCCCCAGTTTGTAATGATTTATACATCTCCTAGAAAGTATGGAGGTCATCCTCTGTTTTGAGGATACTGGCTAAAAAAAATATTGCCTGAGCGTTTTTTATCAACGGTCAGGCAAACTTATTTAAGAATACCATTATACGCATCCTCTACTTCAAGCATATTGCGTATCAGTAATATGTGGGATGACTTAGTTGTTGTAATAGGCCAATTATTTTAGGATGCTGGATATTTGTAAAGTAAACCAAACGTTGCAAATCATCTTTTGCTACAGGAACCAAACTAATCAATTCAATCAGTTCTTCAGGGTCGTGGGTCAAGGGTTGCCCGTGATACAAATAATAATCATACAAAATAGCAAGTAACAACAGGTAATACACTGGCGACTCGGGGCTTTGTTGCAGTGCTTTGCTGAGTAAGCCTTCAATCTGGTTCAAAACTTCACCCGACAAATTATATAACTTCTGCTCAGCTACGATTGCCAAACAAGCATAATAATAGGCCTGAGCCAAAGTAGGCTTATACTCTATCGCCCTCAGAAAGCTTGACAAGCCATCGGTAAAGTTACGTTGATAAAGCAATACTAGGCCCAACTCCATATAAGCCCGACCATCTTTTGGATTGCGTGCTAGTTTTTGTTTGATGTAAGCCAGATATACCTCATATTCAGCAATGGCGTTACTCAAGATTTCATGGGTAAACAAAGGGTTGAAAGGTTGCGCTAGGCCATCCAATAATCTCCAGTTTAGGGTTTCTTTGTAATCGGGTTGCACATAAAGCCCCCAGGCAAAATCATTGGATAGTTCACTCATTGTTAAAGAATAACGAACGGATATTTTTCGGTAAGTATGCTCGTTCTGCATTTCGCTCAAACGAATTCTGGCTGTTTCGAAAGCATCCTCGAGGCGAGCACCTTTGGCCATAGAATCGTAAAAATAATGGGCAAACTGTCGAGCTTGTTCGTCTGCAATAGATTCACTGGTGGCAATGACTGCCGGGATACCTGCCTGCCATAGGGCTTCTACATGCTGAAGTGTAGCACAGCCATTCAAAAATACCAACTTTAAATACGGAGCTTGCCCCAATAAGTCATCATAGATATCGAGGAGTATTTTTTGTTGATCGAGTAGCAAGTGATCCTCGGCAGCGTGCCCAGCATAATGAAACATGACAATTCGGTCGCGTAGGTAATCCCATTTTTTACTCAAAACCTCGGAGTGATCCAAGCGGGTCAAATCCATTTCAAATTGTCCATCAAAATGTGAAGGAGTTAACTTATCTGAAATTTGTTGAACTTCTTCAGGCACTTGATGCAGTATATTAGTGGCATCATTGGCGTAGCAAATTTCATTCAGGGGAGTCGTTTGTTTGTCCATAAATCTTAGGGGTAGCGATTAAATTATTATAAAAAAGCTGGCCAAAAGGACGCATTATAGGATGATTGATGGAAGCGAAGATATCCTGTTTTTTTATGGCCTGCCTCCCCTAAACTATCCTTTTTGTTCTCCCTGATTTTAGGTAGAAAATATCATTACTTTTAAGGATTTACTTGGAAACTTTAATGATTGTCGTTATATTCCTTTTTTTACTTGTTTAACTCAATAACCATCCAACAAATGAAAACAATTCACCAATTGAAGTCTTTGATTTGGGATAAAAGTCAAGTGCTTACCACAATAACTTAAATGAGGAAACAACTCAGAAGAATAATCTGGGTACTGCTAAATAAATTAGCATTTCAGTTTTCATTGTTGCCCAATACATTTGAGGAATTTATTGGGTAAAAAATCCTCTTTTAAAGCCTGGGTTTTTTCTCATTTTCTCAAATTTGCCACTGATCTCCTCTAAACTATGGATGAGCTAATCCTTAGTAAATAGTAGGCGTAAAATCATATATAGTGTGGGTTTTATTCCAAGTCCTAATCCAGACATTTGTAATAAGTTTAAATAATTATTCACCCAAAACAATTACCCAATGCAAAAACTAGATATTGTGCAACATAAACCCTTGTGGTACTCTCCTGATGCTTTGTATCACATGCCTGGAAATGAGGAAAATCAATCCGGTGGAGATACAGGAAGTGGTGGAAGTACAACTAATCCAGCGGTAGATAAACCGGGAGGTGATCGCCCTGATGAAGGTGATAGCAGTCAAGGCTAAATGTTATCTTTCTTGAGAGCATAGTATTGACCTCCTTCGGGAGGTTTGCTCTTTTCTTAATAAGTAATACTTCAATAGTGAATCAAATGACTACACCTTAAGAAAAAATGGCGAAATAATAAGGGAATTATTCCAAAACCTTAATCCTTGACTTATGAAATACCTCAACATTATATGTAGCTTTTATTGTTTTTGGTTAATCAACAATCCAATCCAAGCTCAATCTAGCGCTTTAAAAGACAGTTTATTACGAATTCTAAAAACCAACCAAGACGACACCCTCACCGTAGAGGCTCTCAATGAACTGGCCTGGATATACCGTAATAATGATTATCCCAAATCCTATCAATACGCCACGCAAGCACAAAACCTTGCTACTAAAATCAATTATCCTTTGGGCTTAGCCACTGCTTATAACCGTCAAGGACTTATCCACCAAAATAAAAGAGAATATGATATAGCCCTTGGTAAATATCAACAAGCTTTCAAGATTGAAAAGCAAAATAAGCATCAATATGGCATTGCTCGCTCTCAAAATCTATTAGGTATCATTTTCTTACTTAAAAAGAAACATAAAAAAGCCATTCCCTATTTTGAGAGAAGTATCCTAACCCTTGAGAAAATTGGGCAAAAATCAAGCATCGCTATTAAGAAAATTAACTTGGCAATATGTTACGAAAAATTAGGTGATATAAAACATTCTATTCAACATTATTTAAAGGCACTAGAGATTTATAAAAATAGCCAAAACCAAAATCAGATTGGAAAATGTTATCTAGGATTAGGTATCCTTTACAGAAAATCTAATCGTTTAAGGGATGCCAAAAAGAATCTGACCACTGCTATTGATATTTTCTCAAAAAAAGATAATAAAACATTTTTGGCCAATGCTTATCAGGAATTAGGCTTATTTTACCATCGAACACAAAGTTATGATCAAGCATTAATACAATATCAAAAAAGCCTTGACCTCAAAAGAGAATTAAATATTCAATCAGATTTACCAATGATTTTGAATAATATTGGCTTTGTTTATTTAAAGCAATTTCAGTTAGAAAAAGCTAAACTTGAATTCTTGAAAAGTCAAAAATTAGCAATTGAGCAAAAAGATACTTTGGTTTTCGCTTTGGTAAATAATAACTTAGGCTTGATCTACAAACAAGAAAAAAATTACTCAAAAGCCATTGAGCATTTCAAAAAAAGCTTGGTCTTTGCTCATCAAGTATCTGATAAATATACTCGCCGGAATGTATTGGAAAATCTAAGTTTTGTGTATGCCAGGGTCGAGCAATATGATTTGTCTTATAAATATTTTAATCGCTATAAATGGGCGCGTGATTCGCTGGAAAACAACTTCCGACAAGCTATGGAGTACAAAGAAGAGTACGAAAATGAACGGCAGACCAACGCCTTGTTGGCCAAAGAGAAAGAAACCCAAGAAGCCAAATTGGCTCGACAACAATTGCTCAATTATGCGTTGGGGATTGGGCTGGGCTTGGTAGTATTGGCTGGGTTGGCCGTGCTCAAAAGCTGGCAAGACCGCCGCAAAGCCTTGGCTAGTAAGCAACAAATAGACCGCCTATTGGTAGAGCACGAGTTGGTAGCTCTGGGCAAAATGCTTGAGGGTCAAGAAAGCGAGCGCAACCGCATTGCTCAGGATTTGCACGATCGATTGGGTAGTTTGCTTTCTATGGTCAAACTGCATGTAGATGCCCTGCCCCAAACTCCACAGATGTCGGTGATTGAAGAAACCTCACAGTATCAGCAAGCTTCCAAATTACTAGACGATGCCTGTCAGGAAGTACGCGATGTAGCCCACGATATTGCCTCCAGTGTACTGCGCAAATATGGCTTAATCCCAGCTTTAAACGAGTTAAAACTCAGTTTGGAAGATGCGGGTAAAATGTCGGTCAATTTGGTGGTAGTAGGGTTTGAAGAACGTCGTTTGCCTTCTCACTACGAAACCCAGGTATACCGGATTACTCGAGAACTTGTCGGTAATGTACTCAATCACGCTGAAGCCAGTCGTTTGGAATTACAACTTTATTGGAAAAATGGTAATCTGCACCTCAGTGTCGAGGACAACGGTAGAGGTTTTAACCCTGAGAAACTTAATGACAAAAATGGGTTGGGAATGAAGGGCGTCATAGGCCGCATCAAGGCCTTAAGTGGCACCTATGAAATAGACTCTAGCGAAGGTAATGGCACTCGGGTGTTGATGGACCTTTCAATAGAAAAATTAGAACTATAAATTACTTAGCTATGACTAACCAAAAAATCAAAGTAATAATCGCCGATGACCACCACCTTGTATTGGATGGTCTGGAAGCACTAATCCAGCGTACTGACGATATAGAAGTACTGGAAATGGCCTACAATGGCCACCATGCCCTCAAACTGTTACAAAAATATAAAGAGGAGGTAGACATTGCCATTCTAGATATAGAAATGCCGGTAATGGATGGGCTAGAAGCTACCAAAAAAATTATGGCTAAGGATCAGCCTTTTGGAGAAGTAAAGGTGCTCATTTTGACTATGTACAACAATGAAACTTTTATAAAAGAAATCATCCAAGCAGAGGCCAAGGGCTACATTCTCAAGAATCGCAGCAGTAAAGAACTCATCAATGCCATTCGGGCTATCTATTATGGAGGTGAATTTTTAAGCAAGGCAGTCACTGATACCCTCATTGAAAGTGTAAAAAGCAAGAAGTCGTTGCAACATATTGATAAACTCACGAATCGAGAGGTAGATGTGTTACGCTTGATTGGTAAGGGGTATACTACTCCAGAAATCTCCGAAAAATTGAGCATCGCCCCTAGCACCGTAGATACGCACCGACGTCACTTGATAGAAAAGCTAAATGTTAAAAACTCTAAAGAATTGGTGAGGTATGCGGTTGAAAAGGGTTACTAATTCATTTTCTTTGATCACTCTAAATATGATATACTATGTCCCAAAAGCTCTATGCTCTGTTGGTAGGCATCAACGAATACCATCCAGAAAGTTATAAGATAGGTAATTTAACCGGTTGCGTAAATGATGTAAATGCCATGGAGCAATTACTTCATAATAAAGGTTTTGGATTCTCGAAGACCAAAACTGAAACATTACTCAACCAACAAGCAACTCGTAAAGGAATCATTGGTGCATTTAAAAAGCATTTGATTGCCAACGCAGGGCCTGATACCACTACCTTGTTCTATTTCAGTGGTCACGGATCTCGTCAAATAGCCTCTGAAGTATTTCATAAATACAGCCCCTTGACTGACAATGAATATATCAAAGAAGAAACCCTTATCTGTTATGATAGTCGGGCCCGTAGAAATGGAAAATTTCTTGAGAAAGATTTGGCCGATAAAGAACTCGCAATATTGATAGAACAAGCTGCTCGCAAAGGAGGGCAAGTGGTAATCATTCTTGATTCCTGCAATTCAGGTTCGGGTACCCGCCTTACCCAAGACCGTCCAGAGGTTCAGCAGATTCCGGCTCAAGCCAAAACAATAGAAGATCGGGCCGATAAATCAGAAGCACTCAAGCGAAGTTATTTAGGTGATTATTATAAAAAAATGCTTAAAAAAACGGGGCAAGCCATTGTGCCCAAAAGCAAGCATTTGTTGTTAGCGGGCTGCAAAAGTGGCTGGTATTCCTACGAACGTAACCATGAGGGAATGCAAAGAGGGTCGTTTACTTATCACCTGGAGAATACGATCAAAGAAAACCCTCAGCTTACCTACAATCAACTGTTTAAATTGGTATATAGTAGATTGCAAAAATATGAGAATATACAAAAACCAGAAATCGAGTCATTCAAAGACTTTAATCCAGATACTTGCTTTTTGACCAAAAAAACTGGTTTTGAAAAACGTAACCGACATCTGGTACGAAAAGTAGAAAATGGATGGCAAGTAGAGACAGGCTTTCTCCGTATGCCCATCGAGAAAACGTACACCAATATTCAATGGACGATATTTAATAATCTCGATGCTGAAAAAATTATAGCGGTGGCCAGCACAGAGCATATCCATGCTGACTATACTCAGGTTAATCTTCAGTGCGGTAGTTTAAACAGTACCCAAGAATATTGGGCAGAAGTGGTAGGCGTGCTGAAAGGAAGCCAGGAAGTTGGGTTAGTTGCACCTACCCAAACCATTGGCGAGTTAGAAAAGGAGCTATATTCTCCTTTGGTAAAGCTTGTACATCAAGAGGCACGACTCCACTATCAGTTAAAAGTATCTCCAAAAATGTATAGTATATCCAAGCGAGGAAAACTTCTTGTACGGGATAAATATGATACATCAGCCATTGTATCTAATCTTGAAAAAATAGCTACTTGGGAGACATTATTGGATAAACAAAACCACCAAACCACCTTAAATCAAAGTGATTATCGGCTTACTTTAGAGATAGAAAAGCACGGTTCACAAATAATAGTGGATAAGGAGTCAAGAATACGTGCGGTTACGAGCAAGGGTATTCCTATTCGCCATAACAATAAGAAATACCAAGCTGCTCCTTACAAGGTTTACGCCGAAAACCTGAGTGGGCATTCGGTATACTTCACTCTTTTGTGCCTCAATCCAGATTACGGTATTAGGGTATACGAGCACTTGGAAATAAATGGTAGCAAGAAAATGCTGCTGTTTGACCAAGGCTTGTTCACAACATTAGGACAAGCAACAACAGTGAGTTATCTAAAACTCATTGTAAGCACCAACAGACTGGTTAGCACCTTGTTTAACCAAGAGCCTATTACTGGGGGGAGGAGGATAAGCTTGACCAGAGAGGAGACGGAGATAGTAGCCCCTTCTGACGACTGGTTGACTAAGACTGTAACCTTGATAGTAGAGAAGTAACTTTATGATATAAGTGATTTGGCTTTCCAAAAACGGGTACCACTACCAGATGGTACCTGTTATCGGAATATAAACAATGTGAGTTCAATACTTTCCTTTGCTAAAACTTCCTTAAAAAGAAGGTAAATAGGTTTTACAGACCTAGTATCCGTGGACCTAAGTTATTTTGCTAGGATAACAGCTTTGTCACAACGAATGCAAGCCCGTTTCAAGAAATCTTCTTGATAATGGAATGGTGATTTTGTATTTGTTTTGGTGGCATTTTTGGCTACCATACTATCACCAAACTTATTGTGTTGATCCTAGAAAAGTACAAAGCAAGATGATTGTAACTACCCCTTCAATATATCCCTCACTGAATCTGGGTTATAATAATACTTGTGAGCCAGGATTCTACATAAAAAACGCTGGTTACCTAATGTTTGCCACTTGCGAAATGTTGCACGAATCTCGTCGTGGCGTCTTTTCACACCATCCATCCAATCTGGTGTTTTTAGCTTCTGACTAATTTCAAGTAATTCCATTACGTTAATTGGGCTTTCTTCAAATGTATTACTTTGTACTTTATCAAGGTGACGATTGATGAGCTGATATACACTTCGAGGGCGATAATAATACTTGTAGGCCAATACTTGACAAATCGACTCCATACACCCATATTCAATCCGTTGAAGGTATTTGAAATTACGAAGTAGATCTTCCCGACGTCGGTCGGCAGGCGCCAAGTCTTCACGCTTATTGCTGGCCTGTTCGATCAATGTTTGCATAGTCTGGATTTCTTGTGGCTCCAATGCTTTTTGCATGATCTTGTCTTTGGTTAATAGTTGATTTTGATTTTACTAAAGTAACGAAAAATATTCAAAGGTTAACTTGTTTAATATCAGGTGATTAAGTGTTTTTTGGTGCAAAAAAATGCTTAAAATCGATGTCTTGTTTCTTCACTTTTGCTTCGAATGTTCTTTGAATAAGCGTATTTAGTTTGATCTATGAAACAATTACCGATTTACAGCAGGAGGTTTCTGATGTTAGGACTATTCACCAGGATGATCAGCGCTATCTATTGTCATCAATACATTTGCCACAGAAAATGGGTTCAAACTGTTTTCCAAAAATTCGTTACCAGTAGACTTACTGAGAAGCTCAGAGGTGAGTTGGGTGGGGATGATGGCTGATATATACGTGGATCAAATTGCTTGGTACCTTCACTACAATCTCAAAGAGCTATTGGTCTTTAGGCAGCTGAGGAAGGCAGGTCCTAAAGCAAAAAAACTTGAGGGAAGTAAGTCGCATGACTTACTAACCCCCAAGATCCTTCAACCAGCTATGCATTACGAACGTAACGAAGTTTTTGATTACCTGCAAGTACTTTTAGAAAAAAACCAAAAAAATGATCATTGCTATTTTATTCTTAGCAATGATAAATCATTATAGGCCGACCAGCCCCCGAAGGAACCAGCCAACCTGGCATCAATCATCATCCTTCACTTATACGCTTCATATGTTTACCTGCCAGAGTAAAACCTGGCGCGTTGGCAATCCTTGATTTACAACCCTCATTTTTTTGACTGGGCAACAACAACAAGCACTTGATCCCCGACCCCAATTTATCTACCAGTTGGATACTCCCCCGGAGGGCCATGACCCATTCTTGCACCACGCCCAGGCCTACTCCGG
>ERZ1740067.1271-NODE-1271-length-17699-cov-7.270914_pt1 | contig 17699 bp, 16 predicted proteins | sample MGYA00581736_ERZ1740067 | MGnify/ENA primary metagenome ERZ1740067 (study PRJEB43018, sample SAMN04849236) | marine metagenome | isolation source: floating plastic debris | place: Pacific Ocean | collected 2008-08-27 | study: EMG produced TPA metagenomics... | reverse complement strand
AAAAAAATAGGGCTGATTTTAGGCCCACTGTTTTTCTTTATTTTTCTAAACCTGCCTTTTGAACTGATTTCAGAAAAAGGAGATACTGTCATTGCCGTGGCCCTTTGGATGCTTTTTTGGTGGATTACCGAAGCGGTCTCCATTTCAGTAACCGCCTTATTACCATTACTATTGTTTCCATTATTAAAAATCTTACCTATTGCAGAAGTAGGCGCCAACTATGGGAGTCCTATTGTGTTTCTCTTTTTTGGCGGCTTTGTTATGGCCTTGGCTTTGGAAAAGGTTAACCTCCATAAGCGTATCGCCCTTAATATCATCCGATTGACAGGCACTACGCCAAACAAGGTCATCTTGGGTTTTATGATTGCTACTGCTTCGCTGAGCATGTGGATCAGTAATACGGCCAGCACCGTGGTCATGCTGCCCATCGCACTATCTGTCATCAACCTTTTAATCAATGATGAAGATGGCTTTACGAAAAGTGACCGGAATTTTGCGTTGAGCGTGATGTTGGGCATTGCTTTTTCTGCCAATGCAGGCGGTATTGCCACCGTTATCGGAACGCCTCCCAACTCAGTAATGATAGGATTGTTGGAAAATGAATACAACATTCAAATATCTTTCTTGAAATGGATGACTTTGGGATTGCCTTTTTCGATGCTACTCATAGCCATCACGTATTTGGTTTTGGTAAAATGGATGTTTCCCAATCGGGATTTGCAGTTCAAAGCTTCCAAAGAAGTGATACAACAAGAACTTCGAAAACTAGGACCGACCTCGGGAAAGGAAAAAATGGTTTTGTTCATTTTTGGGGTTACGGTGTTCTTATGGATATTCAGAACGCTTATCAATAATATATTTCCGGGATTAGGACTTTCAGATACCATGATCAGTATCTTTGCGGCCATTTCCCTTTTCGCCATACCCTACGATTTCAAAAAAGGTGATTTCATTATAGAATGGAAAGACACTTCTAAATTGGCGTGGGGCATCTTAATTCTGTTTGGTGGCGGACTCGCATTGGCCAAGGGAATGTCTGCCAGTGGTATTGTAGACCTCGTGGCAAATACCATTGCGCAAAGCGAAATCAGTGTTCTTTTTACCGCTTCATTGCTAATTCTTCTGATGCTTTTTATGACGGAATTAATGAGTAATGTGGCTTTGGTAGCTGTTTTGGCTCCTGTTGTAGCAGGAATCGCGATAGGATTGGACATACCCATCCTTTATTTATTGATTCCGGTCACCATGGCCAGTAGTTGTGCCTTTATGCTACCCATGGCCACACCACCCAATGCTATAGTCTTTGCCAGTGGTCATGTCAAAGTACCGGAAATGGCAAGGGTTGGGGTAATATTGAACTTAATTTCCGTAGGGCTCTTAATAGTGGTATTTCAGTTTGTGATACCCTTCCTCTTTTAAAACAAAAAAGCCCCATATCGAGGCTTTTTGTAATATCATGGTATAAACGCCACTACTCAAAATCTTTCTTATCTTCAAACTTAAGCTTTGTAATTCCTTCAGGAGATTTTGAAAGGTCAATTGGCTCCAAGTGACCTTCCTTTATGGTAATATCAGTAAATACCAATTGCTGTTGCGCAAGTTGCCGCAATCCATCAAAATCGGAGAATTTGTTATTGGCCAAATAAAGTGTTTTAAGTTTTTTCATTTTTTCCATACCCATAGGAATGGTTCCTTCTAAATCATTATTTGCCAATGCCAAGATTTTGAGTTTCGATAGTTCACTAATGCCCACAGGTAAGTGGCCCTTGAGATTATTGTTGTTTAAATTCAGCTCTTCAAGATTCTGCAACTTATTTATTGCTCCTGGAATATTTCCATTTAAATCATTATTGGCAAGATTGACTACTTTCAGGTTATCTAATTTTCGAAACAGCCCAGGTACTTTTCCCTCAATACTATTTCCAGACAGGTCTAAGGATTCTAAATGTCTTAAGTTACCAATGGTGATAGGTATTTCACCCTGTAGGTTGTTATTGGACAAATTTAAAGCAACCACTTTACCTTCTTTTATGGTGACACCATGCCATGTCGAAATGGGCTTGGTCTGATCCCATTGGTTGGTCCACTGATGCCCCTTAGTCTTCGCCTTGAGTTCCAATAGTGCAATAACCTCGCGTTGGCTAATCTCTTGTTGTGCTTGTACTACAATAGAATTAATAAATAATAAAATGGCCATGTAGCACATAAAAGTAGTAGTTTTCATAGTCAATTTGGTTTGCTTTTATTTTATCTTACAATTCAGGAATTTCGTGCGAGTCTCGGTAAATTGCAATTTTATGTGGTGTATTTATCATACTTCTAGGACAAAACAGGCAAACCTGTGGTCATCATTTTAACAAATCTTATCCTTTTCGATGAACCTACAGTAAAAAAAAGCCCTGGTATTCAACCAGGGCCATTAGCCAATGTGATTATTTTGAATGAATCCCTTATTTTACAAAAGGATTAAAATCGTTGGGAAGATATTCCGTAGTATCAAAATCTAAGTCAATTCCATCGTCTTCGATATAGTGTAAACCCTCAAAGGAAGAGTTTTCTTTGTATGGGTCAAACGACTCAGGTAAATATTTACCCGTATCAAAACCCAATTCAACCTTCTCTTCAACTTCTATATATGGCAGTGAACTTATATTGAATTCAGCTGTACGAATCTCGGCAGATTTTGCACTCAGCAAAGGCAAAAACAGGGCCCCAACAAAGATTAAAACAAGATATTTTTGATATTTCATAGCTTACTTATTTATTTAAGATATAAAGGTAGTACGACAAAAATCAGCGTTTCGTATGCTTTTCATTTTCATTAACAACCATAAATATTTATGTAAGAAGAGTATTGTCAATAAAAAACAAGAAACGTTACATAAAAAACAGAAAAAAAAAAGCCTCAGTTAGCTATTTCTTATGATTTGTTCCTTTTTTGTGCCGATAACACTTCATCGATTTTTACGTTATTTTTTTGTTAACCAGCGAAATAAAATGTCTCCTGCGGTTTGACAACAAAAATCCCGACACGATGGTCGGGACTTTCTGACTAACTAACTCAAAATTTGATAAAATGAAAACATCCTACCTAGTTTGATCCGATGTAGGGATCAAAGTCTTTTGGGAGATATGTAGCGGTATCAAAGCCCAATTCAATTTCTTCGTTTTCTATAAAATTGATTGCACCCACTACTTTCAATGTATTTGCATAGGGATCGAAATGGGCTGGTAAATAGGTTTTGGTATCAAAACCAAAATTCCACTCCATTTCTTCCATATCTATAAAAACCATTTTATTATCATTGATATAAACCTCGTATGCATTGAATCCTTCTGGTAGATACTCAGCAGTATCGAAATTCAAATTAACCTCATCTTCTTCATAATAATAAATAGCACTGATTTCATCAGTAGAGGTGTATGCATCGAAATACTCCGGTAAATATTCAGAGGTATCAAAGCCTAAATCCCATTCATTTTTATCCTCAATAAATTCAACAGACTGAATATCAAAGAAGTTCTCATATGGGTTAAATCGCTCAGGAAGATAATCTTTGGTTTCAAAACCTAAATCAATTACTGATTCTTCCTCAATGAACTCAATGTCATTTAAATTTAACTCATAAGGTGTATTGTCATCATATCGCAATACATAAAGAGGAGTCTTTTTTTCAATTACATCAGCCTCTATTCTCAAGGCAGTAAAACCATTTTCAAAGCTACGGGTGGTTTCTTGACTTGTCTTTATCACCGGTACCGTACTTTCTTGCGCATCTACTATGGGGCTACCACTCATAAATAAGCTCCCATAAATTAATAATAACTTGTTCATTTTTTCGATTGATTTGATGATTGATGTTAATGTCTATAAGACTCTTCAAATTTGTAATTGTTACACTTGCATATTTGATTTTAACAAAACTTCGATGTTTCCTTACGCCAAGTATACTGGGCCGTTTCAACTAAACTATTAATGAAATGCAGGAATCCCAACGGTTATTGTTTGCAAGATTTTTTTTTAAATCATTGAGAATTTTAACACTTTAAGGTGGTGCTTTTTTGCCTTTTGAACGGCTATACCCTATTCAAAAACATACAAAACGATATAAAAACCACGCCGTTTTCTAATTTGAGATAGCTTCTTATCAACCTAACTAGGCAAAATGGTGCAGAAAGCGCTGTACCAAAAAATTGTGACCTAATCGAATTCAACTTTATCGACATCTAAGGGCACCCGGTCTACACTTCTAATAGCGGTTTTAATCAACTATTCAATTTTTCATTTTCTTAATCGATATAAGCCATGGCACCTAAAAATCCTATAATTTTTATGATGGTATTTCGTCGATTTCGCCACAGGGTATTTCGACATACCTTCAAAATTGGGTTGTTTCACAACAAATCGTAAAAACACCTAAATCGTTTTCGTAACTTACGCTAACCAAATCTTAACTTATGAAAGCCTATAAAATAAGAAGTCTTTTCTACCTTACGTGTTTCATCTTTGCTGCAGTTGTCTATTATCAAATAGAAGAAGACAAGAAATTACAAGATACATTGCTCAATTCTCAAACCGCTGATTTACAGATCGAAGATGAGACAAGCAAAACTGACGAAGACAAGCCCACTCAAAACAACAAAAAGTAGCCAAGGTTGTCTAGAAGCCTCTTCTGTTAAAAACTTCACAAACCTTTCACGTATTTTAAACCTTTATGGTCACATCTGGTCATAGATGTAAATCATAAAGTAATAATACCATGAAGAAAATTAAGGCAACGCTGTTATTGGCCCTAATGACCGGGGCAGTAACTTTTGCACAAAGGGGTAGTAGTCCAGACCGACATCAAGATTCGTATCATAGAGACCTCACAGTGGAGCAACTGGCAACACTTAAAACCAAAAAAATGACCCTTGCACTTGACCTAACAGAAAAACAGCGGGAACAGGTTTTTGATTTCAATGTAACAGAGGCTGAATTCCACAAAGAAAAGATGGAAGAAAGAAAGGCGAAGAAAGCGGAGCGTGAACATTCCAGACTTACTTCAGTAGAACGCTATGCCATGGAAAATAAACGTTTGGACCATATGACAGCAAAACAAGAGGGATTGAAAAAGATTCTTAGCGATGAGCAGTTCAAGCAATGGAAAAAGATGATCTTGCAAAAACACGCAATCGATAAACAACAACGGCAAAAAGAACGAAGGGGTCGATAGATTTTGATCGATGATGAAACCAAACTCCTGTTAAGCAAAATAGCAACAGGAGTTTTCTTTTGTCAATAGAATAATAGTATTTAACAAACTTAGATGTTGGGCTACTCTAGAAAAGTTTCACTACTTTCATGTGAGTTGAAGCCTGCCAAACACATTTTACCGATAATTGTACTGGCTCAATTCTGTTGTACCTCGCTGTGGTTTGCGAGCAATGGAATTATGGAAGCCCTCACGAATAACTTTGGTTTGGCCATTTCAGCTCTGGGTCTTTTGACCTCAGCTGTTCAGTTTGGGTTTATATCAGGGACTTTAATGTTCGCTATTTTCAACATTACCGACCGTTTCTCTCCCTCCAAGGTCTTTTTTTTCTGTGCTGTCATTGGGGCGCTAAGTAACTTCGTCCTCATATGGCCAAAGAACACATTTTTCACCTTAATTGCCTTTCGTTTTCTTACGGGTTTTTTTTTAGCCGGAATATATCCCGTGGGTATGAAAATAGCGGCAGACTATTTTGATAAGGGTTTGGGGACCTCATTGGGGTATTTGGTCGGTGCATTGGTAATAGGTACCGCATTTCCCCATCTCCTAAATACTTTTGACCAAAGCCTTTCATGGAAAACCATTGTTTATACCACATCAACACTCGCTATAATTGGCGGTTATGTTATTTGGAGGTTTGTTCCCGATGGCCCTTTTCGAAGACCAGGGCAAACGTTGCAATGGAATGCTTTCTTCACTGTATTTCAGCGTAGAAGTTTTAGAACTGCGGCTTTCGGATACTTTGGTCATATGTGGGAACTCTATAGCTTTTGGACGTTCATCCCAATCGTTCTGGCCACCTTTGCTACCTTTAATTCTTCGGTAATTTCGATTCCATTTTGGTCTTTTGTTATCATCGCTGGTGGCGGACTGGCATGTGTAATCGGCGCCCATCTATCCCGAAGGTTTGGACCAAAAAAAATCGCCAGAACGGCCTTATTATTGTCTGCCCTATGCTGCATGGCCCTACCCTTGCTATTTCAAGTTAAAAATCTGGGGGTCTTTTTATCCTTTATGGTTTTTTGGGGAATGGTCGTCATCGCAGATTCCCCTTTATTTTCAACATTAGTGGCCAAAAATGCTAATCCCGAACTAAAAGGCACGGCCTTGACCATCGTTAATTGCATTGGCTTTGCCATAACTATTTTAAGTATTCAGGCATTAAGTATTCTTATGCAGTCTTTTGATTCTGTCTTCGTCTATCTGGTTTTAATCATCGGGCCAATATTTGGTTTGTTTCATCTATTTAGGAAGAAAGGACAATAAGCCTTAATTTAGGAGAAGTCATCTTCATCAATCAAAATCAAATAAGTACATGAAAAAAAGTTCGTTTCCCCTTATATTCTTTTGTGCCATTATTGGCAGTGCCCAAAACATTTATCGAACGGCTTGTCAAGGCAATATCGCAAGGTTGGATAGTTTATTGAAAGACACTTCCATCAATACCCAAGACCAAAGGGGGCGGTCACTGTTGCACTGGGCCATAGCTTGCAATAGAAGTAACGTTTTTGAACATGTCTTGGAAAAGGGAATCAACCCCAATCTAAAAGACAAGGAAGGGGTAAAGGCGCTATTTATGGCCGTCCGATTTCAAAATATGTCTTTTTTTGACCGTTTGGTTTCCTTGCAATCCGATTCCAATTGGAAAACAAAACAAGGCGGATTGCTCTATGAAAAGGCCATTTTAAACCATGATCTTAGTTTTGTAAAAAAATTGAAAGAAATAGGTGTGCCTTTAGATGTGAGGGGGAGCAAGAAAAGTACTCCTTTGGAAATTGCATTACGGATTCAAGCGGATACAATTGCCAATTGGCTTAAGAAAAATGGCGCCAATGAAAGTTTGATACGAACATTTTCACCAGAAGGACCTTATTTAGGGGAAATTCCCCCTAGGGATGCATCCAAGATTTTTGCTCCTAACTTTATCTCTACCGAGGAATATGAGTTTGGTTCAATATTTAACAAAGCGGGAGATGAATTCTATTACGCGGTAGACCTTGGTGGCCGCAACGTCATTCGATGTACCAGTCTCGAAGATGGTGTTTGGTCCGATCCGGTTACCATTTTGTCACACGAACGATATGGCTATAATGATCCTTTTTTATCTCCGGATGAAAACCGGTTGTATTTCATTTCAAACCAGGCGTTGGATGGGGAGGGAGAAACCAAAGACATCGATATTTGGTATGTGAAAAAAGAGGGGAAAGGTTGGTCAAAACCTATCAACGCAGGACCACAGATCAATTCTGAAAAAGAAGAATATTATATCTCGTTCTCCACAAATGGCACCATGTATTTTGCCTCAAACAAGAACCAATCGCACCATGATATATACTACTCTAAATTTGTGGATGGGGAATTTCAAGAAGCCGTAAAACTAAATGAAACCGTCAATACCGATGCCTATGAGGCTGATGTGTTCATAGACCCTGAGGAGAAATACCTCATATTTTGCTCACAACGCGAGCAAGGCCTTGGTCGCGGTGACCTTTACATTTCTTATAAACAAAAAGATGGGACCTGGTCACCGTCCGTCAATATGGGCAATAGCATCAATACCGAGGGGCATGAACTATGTCCCTTCGTAACGGCAGATGGTAAATATTTATTTTACACCAGTAAGCAAGACATATATTGGGTCAGTGCCGAAATCATCGAACGATTGAGATAGCAAAACAAGTCAGCTGTAAAATTGCCTAATTGTTACCCCATATGAATTTTGTGACCTTATGGAAACAAAATTTGTATCGAGAGGCTCAGATACCACAAAATGTTCTCAATACGATTTCCTGACGACCAATCACTCGAACCGACCATTAGCTTATTATCTAGTTGCTTGTTAAGGATTTTATAAATCAGGTAACACAGCCAAAAAACCACACCATTCAACGATAGCGAAGGCCTTATGACAATCAATGGCCGTAACTATTAAGAACCGCGTTCATAACGACCATTAGCTAGGTCAACGTTCTTTTTAATTTTTAAATCATTTCACATGAAAACAAGACAGATGTTATCCATCCTTACCATACTAACCATCTGTTTGTCTACCCTTGCCCAAGAAGAGCCGCACTGTATTTATGAAGCCTGCGGCTTCGAAGCAGGGCAAATTGTTTATCTTTTTGGAGACCACGTTCAGCTACGGGAAGCCCCCACAACGGAATCAAAAGTCTTAAAAACCCTTCCTATGGGCATGCACCTGGTCGTTCAAGAACGTCATGAAAATTCATGGCGCTATAAAGGCCTCGACCACCATTTTTACAAAGTTGATTACAAAGGGATAGAGGGATATGTTCTAGGGGGACTACTCGCTATAGAAAAGAAGACCATTAATGGAATCACACACCTATTCGGTCAAGCCAAGACCGGTGATAAAGAGTAACTTTTGATTCGTAGCATTAATGGCGATGGGCATTTCAAAGAAAAATCAATACGATTGGGCAATGGTCAATTTTTACTGACCCATCTTGGTACAAAAGGCCTAACTGATATTGATGGTATTTTACATATCGACTATATCGCTGAAGATTGTGGAGACGAAGGCGGTGGCATTTACCTCTTCCAAGAAGAAGGTCAGTTGCGCCAAGTGGCCCGATTATCTCAAGTTTCCGATGCTGGGGCCTACTATTTTTGGGAGGAGTTCATTTTTCCCGAAGATGAAGAAGGTATTGCCGGAAAAATCCTTTACCAAAAAAAGATGGGGGAATACTTCGATGAAAAATCAAATTGGAAAAAGTCAAGTATCGAAACCAAAGAGCTGGTTTGGACCAATAACAATTTAGGTTTGGCTCAGCAATAAATTGTCACGTCGAGCGCAGCCGAGATGATATTGGAGCCTTAAGTATCGTTCTCGACTCCGCTTGATGTAACATTAGACAGACATTTAAGAAAGTTTTCCTTTAGCAACTCAATAACAGTCCATTTTGAGCTGTTCTTGATGCTCAAACTCGCTTAAAGGCTTGCCCAGAACTTCTTGCGAGATACCTTCCAACACTTCTAAAACAGACTGCTGCATGGCAAGAGCGCCGCAAATCATAAAAACGGCACCTTTTTCCAATTTAATGGCTATTTGTTCTTTATCCCGTTGTAACAAATCTTGAACATATATTTTAGTAGCGTTTTCTTGCGAAAATGCTAGATGTAATCTGGCCAACTTCTTTGAAGCTTTGAAACCGTTAATATACGTTTCATAAATTTCCCAAGATGCCTTCGTTCTGCCACCCCAATATAACTCAACAGGTACTCTTTTTTCATTTTCGTCAATAAGTCCAAGAAATGGGGCGATTCCTGTTCCATTTCCAACTAAAACCACCTCAGGCGCCTTTTTTGGAAAATGAAATTCGGCATTTCGACGAATCCCACCCTGCAAAGCTTTGCCAACACTTACATCACTTAATAGTTTGGAAACGATACCAAACTCATGTTTTTTAATACTTAAAACCAGTTCTCCTTGATATTTGGCCACAGAATACCAACGTGGTCGGCCATCTTCTTCTGGAACAAACTCCCAAAGATCCCCCGATTGAAATTTGACCTTCTTTTTAGGTTCTAGATGTAAAATATAGGTGTCATCACGATTTAACCCCGTCTTTTTAACAACCTCATAGGGTAACGTTTTGGCATTTTTTCGTGCTGTTTTTAAGGGTTGTATGTTTAAAAAAGTGCCTGTAGCACTCCCCCATTGCTTCGTCCAATCGACAAACGCCTCAAAGGATTGATTGTTGATTTTATATAACGATGTTGCTTCTTTAAACGATGTAACACGTTCCAAAAAAAGATTCAAATCAATGGCGAACTGACAATAGCTCGGATACGTCAATGAACCAAAACCGACTACACTATACCTTATGGGCTGTTCTTGCTGAACACTGCTCAATAATGAACGGATATTTCGAGCGTTGGTCGGTGCTTCGCCTTCGCCATATGTCGCTGTTAAGAATATCAACTGTTCTGCCTTTTTATAGGTCGTGTAAGCATTGATTTCTGAAACAAAAACGCTTTTTCCCGCTTCTGTCAACCCCTTTTCCAAAGCTTCTGCAAAAGCATAGGTAGAACCGGTTTCCGAACCCACCAAGATAATATGGCTACAATCATCTTTATGCAAAGAAGTCCCAATCAACTTAGTACTTCTTATACGTCTTCGCCACATCACGAATCCTGTGTAAATAAAAAACAAGATGGACATACTTGCCAATAACAATACAAGTGACCATAATAATGAACCTTGACCAGTGTGAAGCAAAAGACTCCATCGACTTAATAAGAAAGAAAAGGGGTAGGCCTGCTCACTTAAAATTTCACCTGTGTATTGATGTATTAGCAACTCCCTATCCCGCAGGGCAACCTCAAAATAATCCTCTGGAAATTCTGAAAAAGGAAAGGTAATTTTTCGGATGTCATCCAGTCTAATATTTTTAAAGATCTCCAATCCATAATATGGTACCGTCATGTCGATATCACTGTCGGGCTCAACCATTGCATGGGAAATTGTAGTTGGGGGCAATAGTGAAAATTTCTCTGCGGATAGGTACACTCCCGTGGTGGCTATAAGTTTAATGGGAATCAAAAAATACAGTCCAAAAATAACGTGATACCGCAGTTCAAAATAGTCTTTCTGCACCTTGGAAAATAATTTCTTGACCCCTCCTTGTCTTTTAATGATGAGCAGTAATCCGGTTACGGCAATAAGGCATAACAGGAAGGACACAAAGCCCACAAAAAATCGGCCAATCCCTTTAAGAAATAGGGAACGGTGCAGGTTGGTAGTAAACTGAAAAATCGCGTGCTGTGGTTGTGGTTCCCCTAAAATGACACCGGTCTTTGGATTGATATAGACCGACTTATTCTCACCGGTTTTGGTCACCACGTCGGCCAATAAAAAATCGTTGGCATCTACTTCAAGGGCCAGTACTTCATCGTATTCGGATGATAATACCTCAAATGTCTCGGCCAATGAAATCTCCGAAAGATCTTCAGGTTGATATGACTTTACGGCCAACGGCATGGGTTCTAAAGCCAATATAATTCCGGTCACCGACGCCAAAACCAAAAAAAGGCCCGAAACAAGGGCCAATGTTAGATGACTATACCTCCAAATAGAGATGGTCATAAGGTTCTTTTAAAATTACTGGGGCAACATTCTTATGTATCGAATGAATCCCTTTCCTTCTTTTTTCGCCTTTAAATTCTCACTGGTCAATTCAAATTGCACATCGTCAGCATAATATTCTTGATCCTCGACAGCAGACTCAAAACGAATCGTATAACCTGTATCAATCTTATCTGTTGGTATTTGTAGTACGGTCATCTTTCGTTGCCCCCCGGTCACGGTCTCCCCAACAATGGCGTCGATATTGGGTCTTTTGATACCGTATAGGTTTCTCCACCATTCCGTAATATCGCGATACCATTCGTCATCATCGCCTTGAACATAAAGCGTCTCCACGTACTGCCCTTCACCATCTAAAATCGAAACAACCACATACGCCCCTTCGCCTTCGTAGTTTGTTAACTGAATTAAGCATTTGTAATTTACCTTGTCGTCAGGGGCCTGGGAAAACGCGATCAACCCCAAACAGAAAACACCAACTATGCTTCTTAAAAAAGTTCTCATTTACCCTGTATTTTTACATTGGTCTTCAAAAAGTCAAGATTGTTCCCTTCTTTTTGCAATAATTCATTCTCTTTGGCCAAATCATAGACCGTCTCCTCAAAATCTGTTTTTACCATAACATCGGCACCTTTAGTAATAAGGTACTTGAGAATGTTGGTGTCTGCTGTAGACATCGCTGCTAAATGTAGTGCCGTATTGCCCTCATCATTTTTTTGGTTGATGTCGATACTGAATTCCTCCAATCGCTCCAAGAGGGGTAAATTATTGTCTTTGGCCGCCAAATGTAGTAATGAATTTCCATCATGCTGCACGTCCTTCATTGACAATCCCGACTTATTCAAAAGGGCCCACTTCGATTCAAATGCCTCAGGCCTTTTGACATTGTAACTCTGCATCAGGTAGTATGCAAGGGTATTACCACTTTTGTCAACTATCGAGATGTCTGCTCCGTTTTCAAGGAGCCATTTTACCGTTTTCTCATTGTTCCTTGAAACCGCATGGGTCAGAGCAGAACGACCTTTGTTGTCTAAAGCATTAATGTCCTTAGTACTATTGGCCAATAACGCTATGACCTCGATAGCATTACTCCGAGATGCATTGATCAATGGCGTATACCCCTCAGAATCTTGTGCATTAGGATTTAAACCCTTACCCAAATAGTGCTCAAAGACTTCTAAATCTTTATTCCTGTAAGCCAGTGAATGAAGAAGATTTTTTCCGTCCGAATTGGTGAGGTTGGCCTCTAAACCTAGACCTTCCAAATAGGTGAACAAATCCTTACCATGCTGTTCACTCCTGGTACCTTGAGCGGCCATAAAAAGGGCATTTTCCCCTTTTTTATTCACCATCTTGAAATCAGCACCTCTAGCATGCAATGCCTTTAACAAATCGATATTACCCCCTTTCGCAGCGTATTGAAATATTCCATTTCCATTATCATCTACACTTTCAAAGGTCAAACCCTTATCAACGAAATAATTTAGAATAGTTTCGTCTTTAGCGGCTGATGCCACCAATAACAATGCATTGGCACCACTACGGTTGGTCGAATGGATATCAGCTTTATTTTCCAAAAGAAAATCATAGAGTGCGGTCTCTGATTGCCCTGCAATCGCGGCAAAGTTCAGTACCGAATAACCATGGGAATCTTCGATATTGGCCTTGGCCCCTCGATTGACCAACCATTTCATCATTTCAAGGTTTCCTTTGTAGGCAGCCCAAAAAATATAGGTTCGCCCATCATGGGTCAATTTATCTACTTCATTACCTTTTTTTTCCATGATATGCATCATGGTGGTATTGTTCACTTTCTCCAAAAAAGCATAACTCACCCCGTCAAACATAAAACGATTTAGCTCGGTGATATCATTGCCATTGGCGATAGCCTTTTCAACTGTATCAATACTTGGATCTTGCTTCCAGAAATCACGTTGTAAAAAGATGTTTTCTTGTGCCATTGTGACAAGGCTAAAAAGAAAGCAACCTATTAAACTCACTTGTATTTTCATGTCTTATTTGCTTTTGGAATTTTCTTTACTCATTTCTTTAACAACAAACGATTCGATAACATTACCAATGTCGTCTTTTGATGTCATTTCTTCATTGAAAAGATACTTGTACATCACCTTATTATCAACTTTTTCTTTAAGTGTCAAATCGGTGTCACGGCCATAGACCTCTTCCCATTTGGCCCGCACAGTGGCCCATTTATCATAATTTTTAATCCACCAGTCCGCAGCACCTTGACACCTCTCATCAGGTACCTTTACGTAGGTGTTATACCCCTTTTCCTTTGCCAAAATAAAATCATCTTCACTAGACCTACGCATTATCTTAGCATTGTCTTGGTCATGAATCCAACCTTCTGATGTAATTTCGTGTCGATTACCGCGCATGGTAATATTGTAGTCCGCACGTGTAGTATATTCACGTCTAGGTAAAGGGGCAGGGGTAGTATTTTCCCAGTAGCTTTTACCATCCACATGTACCCAAGTAGCACTGCCCTCATAACGTGGACTATCATCTACTTGAAAGACTTTTTGTGTCCATTGACCGGAAACTTGATTTGGGCTTTTCTTTGTATAGGTCCAATTATTATCGCCATTATATAGATATAGATCAGTGTTTTCATATAACCAATCCTGTCTCCAATGTTTGACAATGTAAGGTTGATTGGGTGGGCCAACTTGAAGAATATGTTGTATCGCAATTTTATCATCCTCATCCACAAAAAGCTGGGCCCATTCCAGTGCTTTATCTACCTTGGTTTTCGAAGGTTTATATAAAGAATCTTGACTGTAATTAAAGGTTTCTGCAAAATTAAAAGTCACCTCAAAACAACCGCACATTCCCTTGATAGCCTCTTTATCAAGTTCTTTTTTATTCTGAGCAGTCGAAGCAATCGTTGAAAACAACGTAATAGTATATAATAGGTGTAATCTTTTCATGATTTCAAGTAGTATTTCTAAAAACGTTAAAATAGCATTTTTACGTTTTTCTTATTTAGAATGATTTAAAATAAACTATATCTTTGCGCAAATTTATGCCGAATGGGTCTAAATAGAAATATTTTATCGGTGTTTTTTTCCGTCTTTATAGTCATTTTAACATATGGTCAACTAGATGAAAAAGAACAAGACTCCATTCTTCAGCAAAACCTTGATGAAGTGGTTGTTACGGCCACAAGAACCATCCGTCAACTTTCTTCCCTTCCCTTACCGGTAACTTTAATTCCTAAAACTCAAATAGAACGGTCTGGGGTAACCCGTCTGAACGAAATTCTGAACGAGCAAACGGGTATCATTATGACTCCAGATATCAACATAGGGGGAGGTTTAGGAGTCCAAATTCAGGGAATTGAAGCAGATTATATCATGATTCTTGTTGATGGGGTACCCATAGTTGGAAGAAGTGGAGGAAATCTGGACTTAAGTCGACTGGCTATAGGTAACATTCAACAAATTGAGGTGGTCAAAGGGCCCTCCTCCGCACTGTTCGGTTCAGAAGCCCTTGGTGGAGTTGTCAATATTATCACCGAGCGTCCAAAAACGGAAAAAATAACGGGGCAAATTAGCCATCGTGCTGGTACTTTTAACAACCAAAATTCCACACTTAGCCTTGGTCAAAGAAAGGGTAAACTGGGCTATTCCATATTTTTGGATAGATTGAGCACAGATGGTTTTGATTTGGCTCCGGATGCCATAGGACAAACCACAAATCCGTTTTTTAATTACACATTTAATGGTCGGGTCTTTTATGACGCTTCTGACGCATTGAACTTTTTTGCTTCGGGACGCTATTTTCTACAAGATTTTGACGTTTCATCGGGAACTAGTGAAGAGCGCGATAGTAATGTGCAATTAAAAATTGATCACAAGCTTTCCAAAAAATCTCGATTTGAATATGAACTCTATTACACTAACTATATTACCAATGAGCAATCCGTTGATCCCATAAATGATGAGATATTATTGGACAATGATTTTGACCAGAAACTGTTACGCCCTGAAATTCGTTACAACCTCAACTTTAAGGACAGCAACACCCTAACCATGGGAGGCGGTTATAATTTTGAAACCTTAGACCGTTCACTTTTTGCAAATCAAGTCTCTTTCGATTCCCAATATGTTTTTGCCCAATTCGATTTTACCCCGATAAAAAAACTAAATGTGATTGTAGGGGCACGTTTTGATAACCACAGTGAATACAATTCGCAGTTCAGTCCAAAGATTTCGGCGCGTTACGAAATCTTGGACGGCTTTGCAATGAAAGCGTCGGTAGGAAGCGGCTTCAAAGCACCCGACTTTAGGCAGTTGTATTTGGATTTTACCAATGCCCTTGGTGGAGGCTATTCCGTCTTTGGAAAGGAAGTTGAATTGCAAGGCATCCAACGTTTGATCGATAACGACGAAATTACAAGGGATCCTGATGGCAATTTACTACTTCGATTTCCATTGGAGGAACTTGGTGAACCTTTGAATGCCGAAAGTTCCATTGGGTACAATCTGGGTTTTGATTACAAAAAGGGAACCTTTAGGGGAAATATCAATTTTTTTAGAAATGACATTACCGACCAAATTGACACCGAAATTTTGGCCACTAAAACAAGTGGCGCTAATGTATTTGGTTATGTCAATAGGTCTAGGGTTTACACTCAAGGTCTTGAGGTGGACCTAAAATATAGCCCCTTAAAAAATTTGAACCTTTCCGCAGGATATCAACTACTCTACGCTTTTGATAAGGATATTGAGGAGCAACTAGAAGAAAACGGGGCTTTTGCCAGGAATCCGGAAACCTTAGAAACCATACGCATTAACACGGACGACTATTTTGGATTGATCAACCGATCTCGGCATACCTTAAATGTTAAGACCTTTTATGAGGTACCCAAGTGGGATGCAAACGCCAATCTTAGGGTAATATATCGAAGCAGGTTTGGACTTACCGATATCAATGGGAATGGCTTCTTGGACAACTTTGATAATTCCTTTGTGGATGGCTATGCCCTGGTCAACCTATCTTTTGGGAAACGTTTCTTCAAAAACTACCAAGTACAGATAGGTGCGAACAACCTTTTTGATTTTCGAGGGATTATGCCTGAACCCTTCAGACCCCTAGACACTGCAGGAAACAGAACTACTGTTTTTGTTGACCCTGGAATACAATTATTTGGACGATTAAATATTGATTTTTAAACTAGCAAGATTACTATGAAAACTACTTTTAAACTATTTGGATTGATTTTTATGCTATTTGCCTTTGTGGCCTGTAGTGACGATGAAGGCCCAGAGTTGCTTTCGGTTCAAAGCAATACGGCGAGTAATATTCCAGCTCCGCAAATAGGGAGCTTTGGTCAAGGAGAAATTTCCGGCGAGTTCACCAAATTTAGTTTTGCGACCGGTGCTGTTACCACAAGTGAAACCGAATGGGATTTAGCTTTAAGGGGCACTACTGTTGCCGTCAATGGTGGCACCACCACCGGAACTAATGACGAACCCGCTCGCAATGGTCAAGGCGGAGCCACTATTGTGGACGGTACATTCGCCAGTGTTACCTCAGCTGAAGGCTTAAGCTTTGCGGTTGACGGTACAGGAGCATTTGCCATCCCTACTGGGAGCGACAATGGGTGGTACAATTACAACTTTATGACCAATGTTGTTTCAGCACTACCTGGTAAAATCTTTGTTATTCGTACGCATGACGGAAAATTTGCGAAGGTTGAATTTTTGAGCTATTACGAAAATGCACCGGCCAACCCTGATGGATTTGCCGACACCCCTCGTTTTTACACTTTTAACTATGTCTATAACCCAAATGAAGGAGACGCTTCTTTAGGGAATTAAACCTTTAAGTACTAAAAAGCCAGAGATTGATCAAAAAAATGGTCGTCTTAGTGAATGAGTGCGACCATGATTTTTTTCCAATTTTAGGTTTGAGTTAGTTAGGCCGAAGGGTTCTGGTTTTTCCCTTCGGCTTTCTTTAAAAACTAAAAGATGAAACTTATATATCAAAATAACTATGGTGCAACCTTTGAAATTAAAAATGCACCCAATCCGCAATGCAAGCTGCAATTGATTGTCGATTCCATTGGACTATTTATGACCGAAGCCGACTTGGAAAATTTACTGCAACTCGTTGAACAATCTGACCAACCCTGCCATTGCCCTGAGTGTGGTGGGGAACAATGCAAGAAACTTTGGTGTTTAAGTCCTTTTTATGAGTTTGGCTTGACCATAGATAAAGAAAACAAGTCCGAATTATTGGACTTGATCAAAGGGACAAAATTTCTTTTATCCATGGATGAAACCCTGAATCAATATCGTATCAGCTAA
>ERZ1740067.1270-NODE-1270-length-17700-cov-11.638481_pt1 | contig 17700 bp, 18 predicted proteins | sample MGYA00581736_ERZ1740067 | MGnify/ENA primary metagenome ERZ1740067 (study PRJEB43018, sample SAMN04849236) | marine metagenome | isolation source: floating plastic debris | place: Pacific Ocean | collected 2008-08-27 | study: EMG produced TPA metagenomics... | reverse complement strand
CTCAAGACGCTGCTTGGCGATATGCGCAAGTTGATGTGGTAAGGGGGACGACCTAATGGATATCAAAGTACCCGATATTGGGGATTTCACGGACGTTCCCGTCGTCTCGGTTCTGGTCAGCGTGGGTGATACGGTCGCCGAAGAGGACCCGTTGATCGAACTGGAATCCGACAAAGCCACGATGGAAGTGCCATCACCCGCCGCTGGCGTGATCAAGGAGATCAAGGTTGGCGAAGGCGACAAGGTCTCTGAAGGCTCTGTCATCATGGTTCTGGAAGGGGCCGGGGCGGCTGATGCGCCTGCTGAGGCTCCGAAGGAAGAAACGAAAGCCGCGCCTACAGCTGTTGCCGCAACTGGCACTGCGACAGGAGCTGGCGACATTCACGCGGAAGTGGTGGTGCTAGGCTCTGGCCCCGGCGGCTACACGGCGGCGTTCCGCGCTGCAGACCTCGGCAAGAAGACCGTGTTGATCGAAAAATACCCCGATCTGGGTGGTGTCTGCCTGAACGTTGGCTGCATCCCATCCAAAGCGCTTTTGCATGTTGCGAAGGTGATCACCGAGGCGGAGGAAATGTCCTCTCACGGGATCAGCTTTGGCAAACCGAAAATCGACCTTGATGAATTGCGCGATTTTAAGAACAGCGTGATTGGTCAGTTGACCGGTGGTCTGGGCGGTCTTGCGAAAGGCCGCAAAGTCACAACCGTGCAGGGCTATGGCCGCTTCACCGGGCCGAACATGATCGAAGTGCAGGGCGACGATGGCATCACCAAAGTCAGCTTTGACCAGTGCATCATCGCAGCCGGGTCCGAGCCGGTGCAACTGCCGTTCATCCCGCATGACGACGAGCGGGTGATCGATTCAACCGGCGCGCTGGAACTGCGTGACATTCCGAAGAAGATGCTCATCCTTGGGGGTGGTATCATCGGGTTGGAGATGGCTTGCGTGTATGACGCGCTGGGATCGAAGATTTCGGTCGTCGAGTTCATGGACCAACTGATGCCCGGGGCCGACAAGGACATTGTTAAACCCCTGCACAAGCGGATTGAGGCCCGGTACGAGAACATCTGGCTCAAGACGAAAGTCACCGCTGTTGAGGCGCAGAAGAAAGGTCTTAAGGTTACATTCGAGGACGCCAAAGGTGAGACGTTTGACGAAACCTTCGACAAGGTGCTGGTTGCCGTGGGGCGTAAGCCGAATGGCCAGTTGATTGACGCTGAAAAGGCGGGCGTTGCGGTCGATGACCGTGGCTTCATCGCTGTCGACAATCAACAACGCACAGGTGTGCCGCATATCTTTGCCATCGGTGATGTGGTCGGTCAGCCGATGCTCGCGCACAAAGCCGTGCATGAGGGCAAAGTGGCGGCTGAGGTCTGCGCCGGGCACAAGCGCTTCTTTGATGCGCAGTTGATCCCGTCGGTCGCTTATACCGACCCCGAAGTGGCCTGGTGCGGTGTGACGGAAACGCAAGCCAAGGCGCAGGGCATCAAGTTCGAGAAGGGTGTGTTCCCCTGGGCGGCGTCTGGCCGGTCCCTGTCGAATGGGCGGAACGAGGGCATCACCAAGCTGCTGTTCGATCCGGAAGACGACCGCGTGATTGGCGCGTGCATTGTGGGCACCAATGCAGGGGATCTGATCTCGGAAGTGGCGCTTGCCATAGAGATGGGCGCTGATGCGGTGGACCTTGGTCACACCATTCACCCACATCCAACGCTGTCGGAAACCGTGAACTTTGCAGCAGAGATGTTTGAGGGCACGATTACCGACCTCATGCCGCCGAAGAAGAAAAAGGCGTCTTGACCTAAGTGTGTCCCTTCGGGACGCATTTGAAATGCGGTGATGGGGGCTCTGCCCCCGTCGCCTTTGGCGACTCCCCCGAGGTATTTGTGGCCCAAAGAAGCGGGGGTGTGCGCTTATTTAAGAAATACCCGCAGGATTGCGAAGATCACGGCCGTGACGGCCATTGCCGCAAATATGAAGGTGAGCGGGAGGAACAAGCTGTTCCGAACCATTCCACTGTCATCGACGCGGCCACCAAAGAACACGGCCTCAATCGCGCCGCAGATGATTGCGAGCGACGTGAAGCCGAGGGCCAGTTTCAGGATAGGTTTTGGCGTCATATACGAAAAAAGGCCCGCGGTTTATGCGGGCCTTGCTTATTTATATACCAAGGAACGGTTGTGCCATGCGTGGCACAAGACCTTTGAACCTCAGCGGTGCATCGGTCACGGCAAGGCAGATACAATCCTCGGAGATATCAGCCACCGGAGTGTGGTGCACATCCTCGCTTGCGATTTCGATGTCGCCCCGACCGTAATAGCCGTCTTCGTCCTGGAATGCGCCTTTGAGCACAAGGGTCAGCTCCATACCTTCGTGGCCATGATCCGGGATCGCTGTGCCAGCCGGGATATACAACAAACGCGCACTTGCCTCGTCAGATGTTGGCAGGACGGCTTGCTTGACGCCCATGCCGACAGGGCGCCACTTTACGTTTTCCAATCCACCAGCTACGTAATCTGCAAGAGGCGCGGGGAGCACGCCATGTTTGGTGGGTGCAACCGTTTCACGCTCCAAAATCTCACTGTCTTGCACGTGGATCATGCTGAGCACTGAGCTCAGACTGGTCTCGGACATCGCGACACTTTCGCATGAGTCGAGCACCGCGCCGCCGATTGCCTCGTAGCTTTCCAGCGCAGCGCGACATTCGTCACATAGCGAAATGTGCGTTGCCACGATGAGATTGACTGCCTCGGGAAGATCGCCGGCCGAATAGGCCATCAACAGTTCTTCCGTTAGGTGGTGTTGTATGGTCATGGTTTCCATCACTTCAATGAATGGCGTAAACGTTCCAACGCCAGTCGAATACGGGATTTGATTGTGCCGAGTGGCAAACCTGTTTGCGCTGCGATCTCGCTGTGCGTGAGGTCTCCAAAATAGGCTTTTTCAACCAGTTCCCTTTGTTTTTCGGGCAGGTCGCGTAGGGCACGACCCAGTTGCTCGCTCTCCTGTTGCAACCCTAGAACATCTGCTTGGTCTGGTTCCGCTTCGGGGCCCCAGGGCAGGTCTTCGGGTTCCGGACGTTTTTGCTTGCGCAGCACGTCAATTTTCTTGTTTCGGGCAATTGTGAAAATCCATGTAGATGGACTTGCCCGTGACGCATCGTAGAGATGCGCCTTGTTCCAAACTGTCACCAGCACCTCTTGCGCACACTCTTCGGCGAGCGCGGCATCCATACCAGTCCGCATCAGGAACGCCTTCACGCGTGGACCAAAATGTTGGAATACCTTGATAAAGGCGCCCTCATCCCGGTCGTCGCGGATGCGCAACAGGTCATCGACCCAAAGCGCTTGTGTTGGCATTCCGTCGCTCAATGTTTTCTGTCCGTCCGCAGGTTCCAACTTGGAGTCGCTTATTCCATTCCCAATGACAACGGGCTTGGCGTCGCAGTCTGCCGAGAGGTCTGTGGTCGTTAACATGTATTAGGTACGGCGCAGATGTGTGTTTGGATCATTGAATTTTATTTTTCTTTTTGCATCCGGTTGCGCTGTCGAGCCGTAAACAAAACTAGACACCTACAAGAGCGAGACCACCATGCCATTTGAAGCCCGCGCCAGCGCACCCAAGAAAATTGCCGTTATTGGCGCAGGGATTTCGGGGATGGGGGCGGCGCACATGCTGTCCGAAGACAATCACGTCACCTTGTTTGAAGCCGAGCCACGCTTGGGCGGGCATGCGCGGACGATCATAGCGGGTCAGAACGGCGATCAGCCGGTGGATACCGGGTTCATCGTGTTCAACTACGCCAATTACCCGCACCTGGCCCGGCTGTTCAAAGCCTTGGATGTGCCGGTGACCAAGAGCAACATGAGCTTTGCAGCCAGCTTTGATGACGGTCGATTTGAGTATGCCCTGGCCACGCTCGGATCGCTGTTTGCGCAGAAGCGCAATATCGTGAACCCGCGCTTTTTAGGCATGCTCAAAGACATTGCGAAGTTCAACAAACACGCACTGGATGCGACGCGCGATCGTAGCCTGAGCCTTGGAGCGTTCCTTGAAGAATTGGGAACCGGGGCATGGTTCCGCGACTATTACCTGCTGCCCTTCACGGGGGCCATTTGGTCGACGCCAACGGACAAAGTGATGGACTTTCCGGCGCACGCACTTGTGCAGTTCATGGAGAACCATGCGCTTTTGAATGTGACGGGCCAGCACCAGTGGTACACGGTAGACGGTGGGTCTATCGAGTATGTGCGGCGGCTTGAAACGTCGTTGCGGGCGCGCGGCGCGACTTTGCGTCTGGGTGCGCCGATTGATGGCGTGCGCCGCGATGTGCTTGGCGCAGAGGTCAAGACGCAGGGCGGTGAGTGGGAACGCTTTGACGAGGTGGTGTTTGCCACGCATTCGGACGACAGCCTGCGGTTGCTGTCGGATGCAACACAGATCGAAAAGCGCGCCTTGGGGGCCATCAAGTATCAGCCGAACCGTGTGGTTTTGCATGCTGATGCGTCCATGATGCCCAAGCGCCGGGTGTGCTGGTCGTCTTGGAATTACACCGAAAGCGCCAAGAAAGAGATGAATACCATCGACCTGACGTACTGGATGAACAGTCTGCAGCCGATCCCGGAAAGTGATCCGCATTTTGTGACACTCAACACCACGCGTCCGATCAAGGAAGAGCTGATTTACGACGAGTGCACCCTGCGTCACCCGGTCTACGATATCGAAGCGTTAGAAGCGCAGCAGACCATGCGAGACATGAACGGCACGCACCGGACATGGTTCTGCGGCGCCTGGATGAAAAACGGCTTCCACGAAGATGGCCTGTCGAGCGCTGTCGACGTGGTGGATGCGATCCGCGCGCGCAGTGCGGTTGCGGTGGCGGCCGAGTAATGACCGTCGTCGACCATATCATCGGCCACACCTATCACGGGCGGAAAGGCGGGAACGACAATGCGTTCCGCTATTCCATTGACTACGTGATGCTGGATGCCGAGGCCACGCCTAAGACCCCGTGGTTCTTTTCACGCAACCGGCGGAATGTGACCAGCCTGCAAGACATCGATCATGGCGGTGCGCCGGGTGCTGGTACGGGTGCGAAGTGGGCGCGTGATGTGCTTGAGGCGCATCAGGTGCGGGCCACTGGCAAGCTGTTCTTATTGGCGCAGCCGCGCGTGCTTGGACATGTGTTCAACCCGGTGGCGTTTTGGCTCGCCTATGATCGGCAGGACAACCTGATTGCGGTCATCGCCGAGGTAACCAACACCTATGGCGATCGTCATTCCTACCTTTGCCGCAAGCCAGACGGGTCGCCAATCGACGCGACGGATCGGTTGCAGGCGACCAAGATATTCTATGTGTCGCCGTTTCAGCCGGTCGAAGGTGGATACGAGTTTCGTTTTGACATCCGGCCGGATCGGATCGGTATCTGGATCGACTATACTCAGCGCTCTGGTGGGTTGATTGCAACGCTCACAGGACCGCGCAAAGCGATTAGCAATCTTTCGATCTTGCGGTCCCTCTTGCGCCGCCCATTGGGGTCGCGCCGGGTGCTGGCGCTCATCCATTGGCAAGCGTTGAAGCTTTGGTGGAAAGGGTCGCGCTTCCGCACGCGTCCGAAACCACCATTGGAAGAAGTGAGCCAATAATGGATGTGCAACGGCAAAGACTTGGCGGCTACGCCATCTTTGCGGCTGTCCTCGCGGCGGCTGGTCTGCCGATCTATATCCATGCGCCAAAATTCTACGTGGACGAATACGGCGTCAGCCTTGCCGCGCTGGGCACGGTGCTGTTTGCGCTGCGCCTGATTGACGTGGTTCAGGACCCGCTGCTTGGTAAGCTCGCGGTTGCGGTGCGGCGGTTTCAGGGCACCGCCGTTGCCATCACGCTTGCGGTGATGGGGCTGGCGATGCTGGGCCTCTTTGCTATGACACCGCCGACCAATCCGGTCCTTTGGTTTGCGATCATGCTGACGCTGGTCTTTTCGGCGTTCAGCTTTTTGACGATTAATTTTTATGCCCGCGGTGTGCAAAAGGCCGAGGCACTTGGCGGTGAGACCGGGTATCTCAAGCTGGCAAGATGGCGCGAGACCGGTGCGCTTTTGGGTGTGTGTGTCGCATCTGTGATGCCATCCATTTTCCTTGCCTTAGCGTGGCCGGAATTTGTGGGCTACGCGATGGCATTTGCTCTGGCATGTTTGGTGGCAGGTATTGCGATGCACACCGAATGGCGCGGTGGCACAGTGCAGGCTTCTGCCGGGTTTGGTGTGGTGCTGAAAGACAGTATCTCCCGTCGCTTGCTGTTGATTGCTTTGGTCAACGCAGCGCCGGTCGCGGTTAGCTCTACTTTGTTTTTGTTCTTCGTCGAAAGCCGGTTGGACGCGCCCGGATGGGAAGGGCCGCTTTTGTTGCTCTTTTTCGTGGCGGCTGCCGCTGCAGCACCCCTGTGGAGCACCCTTGCTGAACGGATCGGTGCCAAGCAAACGCTGCTGACTGCGATGGTGCTCGCCATTCTCGCCTTCAGCTTTGCGATGATGCTGGGGACAGGTGACATTGTTTGGTTTGCTATCATTTGTCTCGCCTCTGGCGCGACGGTTGGGGCCGACCTAACCTTGTTGCCTGCGATTTTTGCCAAGCGCATGGAAACCGTTGCCCCAAATGCAACAGAGGGCTTTGCATTATGGGGCTTTGTATCAAAGTTCACGTTGGCCTTTGCGGCCATAGCCCTACTTCCGGTGCTAGAAGCCAGCGGTTTTGTCTCGGGACCGGACAACTCGGAAGCCGCATTACGAACACTGACACTACTCTACGCAGGGGTGCCCTGCGCGTTGAAACTGGTTGCGATCAGCCTTTTGGTCGCGACCCCACTTGGGAAGGAATGACGTCATGGAGACTGTCTTTCTTGTAATTCTCGGAGCGATCCTGATGGGGATCTTGGGGTATCTCAAGAACCGCTATTTCGGGTTCATCAGCCAAACTCCGGGTGACTACGCCGATGCTGAGGGCGAACAGTTCGATCTTCGCTCACACTTGAACGGACCGATTGTGTGCGAAGGTGTCATCTATGGCCCGACAGGCCGCGTGACGTCACGCTTTGTTGGTGACTTTCAGGCCGAATGGGACGGCAATCGCGGGGTGATGAAAGAACACTTCACCTATTGCAACGGTGAAGAGGTTCATCGCGAATGGAACCTCCAACTGGGCAATGATGGTCGGATCCGCGCAACGGCGTCCGACGTGATTGGCGAAGGTGAGGGCATTCAGAGCGGGCCGTCGGTGCAATTGAAATACAAGTACAAGCTGCCGGAAACGCAGGGTGGACATGTGCTCGACACAACGGACTGGATGTATCTTGCGCCCAACGGCACCATTGTGAACCGCAGCCAGTTCCGTAAATTCGGGATCAAGGTGGCTGAACTTGTGGCCACGATGCGACGGAAGGAAGCTGTGTGAGTGACTGGGCGGGCAAGAAGTATTGGTTGGTCGGGGCCAGCGAGGGCCTTGGCGAAGCGCTGGCGCATAAACTAAGCGCGTCAGGCGTTCATCTGATCCTGTCCGCCCGAAGTGAAGACAAGCTGCAAACACTGGCAGACGCCCTGCCGGGCCGCGCTGACGTTGTTCCGGTCGATGTGTCTGACTCAGACTCTGTTAAAGCTGCGGCGGACGCCGTTGGCGACATCGACGGTGTTGTTCAGTTGGCTGGTGTCTATTGGCCGTTTGGGGCCAGCACTTGGGACGCAGACCAAGCCACTGCAATGGCCGACATCAACTTTACCGGGGCAATGCGTCTGATGGGGGCAGTTGTTCCGAAATTTGTCGAGCGTGGAACGGGCCATATCGTTTTAACCGGGTCGCTGTCCGGCTTTCGCGGGTTGCCGAATGCGGCGGCTTACACGTCGTCCAAGGCCGGGGTCATGACCCTGGCAGAGTCGCTATATGCCGACCTGCACCGCACCGACATCAAGGTTCAGCTTGTGAACCCTGGCTTCATCAAGACGCGTCTGACTGACAAGAACCAGTTCAACATGCCCTTCATCATGGAGCCCGATGAAGCGGCGCGCGAATTTTTCGAACATATGAACACCGACTCGTTCAAGCGCAGCTTTCCGACGGTGTTCTCTTGGGTGTTCCGGGGCAGTCAGTTTCTTCCCGATTGGCTCTATTACCGCCTATTTGCGTAAGATCAAAGCCAGACGGTTTGCGAGCGTCCATCCTGTGTGAAACGACATGGGAGAGACGCTATGGAAAAGATCAGTGCAAACAAGGTTGCTGCGGTCATTGTGATGGTCCGCGAATTGGATCGCGCAGAGGGTGAAATGCGTGCCTTTGTTGAACGCATGGATGTCGAAGAGCAGGCCGCTTTGGTGTCGATCATGTGGATCGGGCGTGGTGCCTTTGAGGTTGAGGAATGGGATGAAGCCTATTCCACCGCCCTGCGCGAAGCCACAACACCCACTGCCGACTATTTGACTGGGACGCCACATGTCGCTGACCATCTAGAGGCAGGGTTGGACGCGCTGGGTATCTCGGCCACCGATGAAGAAAACCAATTGATGTAGGCGGGTGGCCTAGAACGAGGCCGCGCCGAGAACGGCGATGAGCGCGAAAAGCGGGATCAGCACCGCAACCACGAAGATCGGGCCATAGGCCGTGCGATGCGTCAGCTTTCCGATCCCCAGCAAGGTCACCACTGCGCCATTGTGCGGCAGCGCATCCAGCCCTCCGGTGGCAAGGCTCGTGACCCGGTGCATAACGTCAAAGGACGTGCCATCCGCCCGCGCCATATCGGTGTAGCTGTCGCCCAGTGACGACAGGGCAATGGACATACCGCCAGACGCCGATCCTGTCACGCCAGCCAGTATGGAGACCGTCAGCGCCAGTTGGACAAGAGTGCCGCCGGGGAGCGTGGCGACAAGATCGCGCAGCACTGTAAATCCGTCAGACGTCGCAATGACGGAGCCGAACCCGACGAGAACGGCTGTGTTCATCAGCGGCAAAAGCGCTGCTTCCCCGCCTTCGCCAAGGGTCTGAATTGGATTTGGCAAAACGCTAGGGATTGTCAGCAACAGCAACGCCCCAATCCCTGCAGCAAGCGCCAGGATCAGTGACCAAGTGCCAATCACGCTCTCTGCTGTGACGCCATTCCATTGCGGCTCTGTGAGGTAGGTCAGATCAAGGCTGGGCAATAGCAGGTTGCTGAACACGAGATTACAGATCAGCACAACGAAGATCGGGATCAGGGCGACGGTGAGGGACACACGCGGCGTGTCCGTCGGCGCGGCGGGCGAGACGCCAATGCCGACGTCCTCATACGCGTCGATCGGGGGCTGTGCGGCAAGTGCCGACCGGCTTTCCACGCGTCCGCACCAATTGAGATAGGCGAGCCCGCCAAAGGCCATGATGGCTGCGGCCAAAATGCCAAGCCCTGGCGCCGCGTAGGTTGTCGTTCCGAAATAGGGCATCGGGATTGCGTTCTGAATCGCCGGTGTTCCGGGGAGCGCCGTCATAGTGAATGTGAATGCCCCAAGTGCAATGGCTGCGGGGATTAATCGGTCCGGCAATGCGGCGAGGCGGAACAGCGCACGCGCAAGCGGGTAGGTCGCAAAAGCCACCACAAACAGCGAGACACCGCCGTAGGTAAGTACGGCGCAGGCAAGCGTTACGGCAAAGATTGCGCGGTCTTGGCCAAGAAGACGCGCGATGGTTTCGGCCAAGCGCCGCGCGGCGCCGGTGACCTCCATCAATCGACCGAAAACAGCGCCAAGCAGGAAGATCAGCAGGTAGTTGACGATAAACCCACCGGTCGCGGGCGCGAACCGCTCCGTCAGGGCGGCCATCACCGGTTGTTGCGTCAAGCCCGCCGCGAGTGCGGCACAAAGCGGGGCAAGGATGACAACCGCGCCACCGCGATACGCAAGCCCGATCAGGATCACGAGCGGAACCAACATGGCGATGACGCTCCACACGGGCGGTCTCCGGTGTTATTGAGATAACCGTAACCTAAGAACGATGCTGCGGCGCAGCAAGGGTTAGCGCAGGGCGCGTCCCTTCAAAATGGCATCCGGGCCAAACTTGTCGCGAATGGCGTCGGTGGCGCGCTCGGCTTGCGCACGCTGACCGCCCTGCGGGTCCAGCAAATCACCCGTGACGTCAGCACCGTCTGCAGAGCCTAGATCACTGATCCCAGCCCCCAAAAGCCGGTAGGGGCCTTTGTCGCCAACCTGATCAAACAGGCTGCGGGCGGTGCGGTAGATGCGGTCGGCGATTTGTGTGGGGTCTGAGAGAGACGTTCGTTTGGTCACCAGGGCAAAATTCGACTGCTTGAGCTTTAACGTGACCACACGCCCCGCCAAACCTTTGGCCTTGGCGCGGTCCGATACCTTTTCGCACATCCGCCAAAGATGCCCGTCCAGAAGGTCTGGATCGTTTGTATCCTCATGAAACGTTGTCTCGTTGGAGATCGATTTCATCGGCGCATGGGCTGATACGCGACGTCGGTCTTGGCCGCGTGCAAGATGCCAGAGCCGGTCGCCCATGCTGCCGAAGCGGGCTGTCAGGTCTTGTTTGTCCCACCGAAAGAGGTCGTCGAACGTGCGTATCCCGGCCTTCTCAAGCGCTTCTTGCGTGGCCAGACCAACGCCCCAGATCAGGCGCACCGGTTTGGGCCGCAGGAATGCTTCGGTCTCTGCCTTGCCGATCACCGAAAACCCACGCGGTTTGTCCAGATCAGAGGCGATTTTCGCCAAAAACTTGTTGTGGCTTAGCCCGATGGACCCGGTGAGCCCAAGCTCTTCCCGCATCCGTTTGACCAGTCTGGCGAGCATCACAGCAGGTGGATGTCCGTGCAGACGCGCGGTTCCGGTCAGGTCCATAAACGCCTCGTCCAGCGACAGTGGCTCCACGACGGGCGTCAGTTCATCCATCAGCGCCCGGATCGCCTTAGATGCTTCAACATAGGCATCAAAGCGTGGTTTGATGATCACCGCATCAGGGCATAGCTTGAGCGCTTGAAACATCGGCATGGCGGACCGCACGCCTTTGATCCGGGCAACATAACATGCCGTCGACACGACCCCACGCCGGCCGCCGCCTATGATAACGGGTTTGTCGGCCAGCTCTGGATTGTCCCGTTTTTCGACAGAAGCATAAAAGGCATCACAATCCATGTGCGCAATGCTCAGATCATACAGTTCTTCATGCGCGATAACCCGCGGAGACCGGCACGCGGGACACCGCGCAGCAGTTTCAAACTCGGTCAGGCAATCGCGGCACAGCGCAGGCATGATCTTGATTCGTCGTAAGGAATTCACACATATGTTACAGTAAATAACACTGACTGGGGCGGGTTACCTCCCCGAATTCATGAGGATCTCAGGTTTTGGATATCGACGTATTGGTACAGCAATTTACGGGCGGAGATGTGGTTACACTTCTGCTTGCTGGCTTTATTATTCTCTGTCTCTTTCTGGCCATTCGGATTGTGCCACAAAGTGAGAAATACGTGGTCGAACGGTTTGGTCGGCTGCGATTGGTGCTTGGCCCCGGCATCAACTTTATCGTCCCGTTTCTGGACCGTGTGGCGCATAAAATCTCGATCCTGGAACGGCAATTGCCGAACGCCACGCAGGACGCGATCACCAAAGACAACGTCCTGGTGCAGATTGATACGTCCGTGTTTTACCGCATTCTGGAACCGGAAAAGACAGTGTACCGCATTCGCGATGTGGACGCGGCGATTGCCACCACTGTGGCTGGCATTGTGCGTGCCAATATCGGCAAGATGGACCTTGATGATGTGCAATCGAACCGCGCACAACTGATCGGTCAGATTAAAGCCAGCGTCGAAGATGCGGTCGATGACTGGGGGATTGAGGTCACCCGGGCCGAGATCTTGGATGTGAACCTAGACCAAGCCACACGTGACGCGATGCTGCAGCAGTTGAATGCCGAACGTGCCCGTCGCGCTCAGGTGACCGAGGCGGAGGGCCAGAAACGCGCGGTCGAGTTGCAGGCGGATGCCGATCTTTACGCCGCGCAAAAAGACGCTGAAGCGCGTCGCGTATTGGCGGATGCCGAAGCCTATGCGACCCGCGTTGTTGCCGAAGCAATCAAGGAAAACGGACTGGAAGCGGCGCAATATCAGGTTGCCCTGAAACAGGTCGAAGCGATTGCCAAGATGGGGGAAGGTCAAGGATCGCAGACCATTGTGGTGCCCGCAGATGCCGCAGACGCCTTTGGCAAGGCGTTCCAGATGTTGAAAGGGCGCAGCGTATGATGTTCTGGACGGTCTGGTGGGTTTGGGCCGCGGCGGCAATAGGTCTGGCCGTGCTGGAGATCGTTGTCCCGGCCTATCTCTTCCTCGGCTTCGCTGGCGGCGCAGCGGTTGTCGCGGTCCTGTTTGGGTTCGGTGGGCCTATGGCGGCGTGGATGTCTGCGTCCTTGCCGTTGACGCTGCTTATCTTCGCGGTCGTGTCATTGGTGGCTTGGGTTGCTTTGCGCAAGGCACTGGGTGTGCAACGCGGGCAGGTCAAAACCTTTGATACCGACATCAACGACTGACATGTCGGGCGACGGCTCGTTTCATGGGGCCAAGCTGTTTCTTTTTGTCGGCAGCGAGTTGGCTGTGATCCGTCGTGATGACATCCCGACAATCCCGTGGCCCGGCTTGCTGGACCTGCCGGGTGGCGGGCGAGACGGGGGCGAAACCGCCGAAGCCTGTGTCATACGCGAGACGTTTGAAGAACTGGGTCTGCGGATCAAAGCTCATCAGCTGACTTGGCGCTGCCGCGATAGAAACGGTGTCTACTTTGCGGCGCATCTACCAGCAGGGGCAGAGCGTGACATTGTGTTTGGGAACGAAGGTCAGGGCTGGCATATGATGGCCACAGACACATACCTGACGCGCCCTGATGTGATCCCGCATCACACGCAGCTTTTGCGCCGCTACCTATCCTCGGAGCAAGCCGTTTCGAAGCGGCTTGGGTAACGCCTTTCGAAAGGCGTTAACGCACGACCCCAATGTTTGGTCTGAACCGGCTACGAAGACGTCAACTCTGCCGTGATTGCTTCGGCTGCCCCACGCGGGTTGTCCGCTTGCCAGATCGGACGCCCCACAACAATATGGTCAACCCCGTTCGCAATCGCCGAAGCTGGTGTTGCAACGCGTTTCTGATCGCCCAGATCTGCGCCTGCGGGTCTCACGCCGGGGGTGACGATCAGGCGACCGGTGGCCTCTGACAGGTTGCGGATCATGGCGGCTTCGTTTGGCGACGCAATCACGCCATCGGCGCCAGCCTCAAAGGCACGGCCTGCGCGTTCTGTGACCAAGTCGGGGATATCACCACTTTGGATGAGGCTGTCGTCCAAATCGGACCGGTCCAACGACGTTAGAATAGTGACTGCAAGGATTTTCATATCAGACCCAGCAGCGCCCTCTTTAGCGGCACGCACCACATGTGGGTCGCCATGCACCGTCAGGAAATCGAGGTCAAACTGCGCAAGTCCTCGTACGGCGGCCTCAACCGTGGCGCCGATATCGAAGAGCTTCATGTCGAGGAAAATGCGCTTGCCGTGATCCTGTTTCAGCTCATTCGCCAGTGCCAAACCGCCACCGGTCAACATCCCCAGGCCGATTTTGTAGAACGACACCGCGTCGCCCAAGCGACCGGCAAGCTCTAGCCCGGCCAGCGCATTTGGAACATCAAGGGCGGCAATCAGGCGGTCATCAGACATTGGCGGCTCCTCGCTGGCAAACGCCTGCCTTCTAGTCACCGCTGGATATTGAGGTCAAGCAGCGCGTGCCAGAATATCGTCGAGCGGGTTTGCCGCTGAAAAGAGCGATGCATAGACGCGTTCAGCAACACTCGCGTGTTCGGTCTGCCGGAAATCAAACTGGCCAGATTTCCGTTTGGTCTCGGCCGCGCGAATAAGAGCGGAGCGCAGCATCTCGTACCCGAGAGAAATTGGACCCGGCACGTGAACGATGTGCGACGTAGCCACGCCAGCATCCTTAATTGTGACGTAAGCTTCAAACATGCCGGTTTCGGCATCGTGAAATACGTTTTGGATATGTGTTTTACTGCTCATTTGGTGCATCTCACCTTTTGTGTTTCTGCTTTTTAGATGTGGAACGTCGCACCGTTTGAGAAGGTTCCCATCTCATTTGAGCGGTCAAATCGCATCACAGGGGCTTGAAGCGCATGTCCTGCGTTTCCATCTTGTTAGAGGAAGGCTCGTACTCTGATCTGCCGCCAAGCGGGGGTCACACACCGGGCGCTTGAGAAAAGGAGAAGGCCCATGAACTTGGAGAAGTTCACGGAGCGGTCGCGCGGTTTCATTCAAGCTGCACAAACGATCGCCATGCGGGAAAGCCACCAACGGTTGGCGCCCGAACACATTCTAAAAGCACTGATGGATGATGAGCAGGGGTTGGCCAGCAACCTGATCTCTGCCGCGGGCGGCGCGCCGCAGCGCGTGGTGCAGGCGCTCGACGGCAACATTGCCAAGATCGCTAAGGTTTCAGGTGATGCGGGTCAGGTGTATCTTGATTCCGCGACAGGCAAGGTACTCGACGAGGCCGAAAAGATCGCGACCAAAGCGGGCGACAGCTTTGTTCCTGTGGAGCGGATCTTGATGGCGCTTGCCATGGTCAAAAGTCCTGCGAAAGAGGCGTTGGATGCGGGCGCGGTGAATGCGCAGGCGCTCAACACCGCGATCAACGATATTCGCAAGGGCCGGACGGCGGACAGCGCGTCGGCTGAGGATCAGTATGAGGCGCTGAAAAAGTACACGCTGGACCTGACGGAGCGTGCACGAGAGGGCAAGATCGACCCCATCATCGGTCGTGACGACGAGATCCGTCGCGCGATGCAGGTGCTGTCGCGTCGGACGAAGAACAACCCGGTTCTGATTGGTGAGCCCGGCGTGGGTAAGACCGCGATTGCCGAGGGTCTTGCCCTGCGGATCGTCAACGGAGACGTCCCGGAGAGCCTGCGCAACAAGAAGCTCTTGTCGCTCGATATGGGTGCCCTGATCGCCGGTGCGAAGTATCGCGGTGAGTTTGAGGAACGGCTGAAAGGCATCCTGTCCGAAGTTACAGCCGCGGCGGGTGAAATTATCCTATTCATTGACGAGATGCACACGCTTGTGGGTGCCGGTAAGGCCGATGGTGCGATGGATGCGTCAAACCTGCTCAAACCGGCTTTGGCGCGCGGTGAGTTGCACTGTGTGGGTGCGACCACGCTCGATGAGTATCGCAAACATGTCGAAAAAGACGCGGCTTTGGCGCGGCGGTTCCAGCCAGTGATGGTGCAGGAGCCGACGGTTGAAGACACGATCTCCATCTTGCGGGGCATCAAGGAAAAGTACGAACTGCACCATGGTGTGCGGATTTCGGATAGCGCTTTGGTGTCTGCGGCAACGCTGTCGCATCGTTATATCACCGACCGCTTCCTTCCGGACAAAGCCATCGACCTGATGGACGAAGCGGCATCGCGGTTGCGGATGGAAGTGGATTCCAAGCCCGAAGAACTCGATGCGCTGGACCGTGAGATTCTGCAAAAGCAGATCGAGGCAGAGGCGCTGCGTCTGGAAGACGATCAGGCGTCGAAAGACCGGCTTGAGAAGCTCGAAAAAGACCTCGCAGATTTGCAGCAGCAATCGGCTGAAATGACGGCCAAATGGCAGGCGGAACGCGACAAGCTTGCGTCTGCACGGGACGTCAAAGAACAGTTGGACCGCGCGCGGGCCGAGTTGGAGATCGCCAAACGTGAGGGCAACCTCGGCAAGGCGGGTGAGCTGTCCTACGGTGTGATCCCGCAGCTCGAGAAGCAACTGTCCGAGGCTGAAAACAGCGATGACGATGTCATGGTTGAAGAAGCTGTGCGCCCAGAACAGATCGCCGCTGTCGTTGAGCGCTGGACGGGCATTCCGACCTCGAAGATGCTGGAAGGTGAGCGGGAAAAACTGCTGCGCATGGAGGATGGCCTACACAAGCGGGTGATCGGCCAAGAGCAAGCTGTGCGGGCTGTTGCCAATGCTGTGCGTCGGGCGCGGGCTGGGCTGAACGACGAGAACCGGCCTTTGGGCTCGTTCCTGTTCCTGGGGCCGACCGGTGTCGGTAAGACCGAGTTGACCAAGGCGGTGGCCGAGTTCCTGTTTGACGACGACAACGCGATGGTGCGTATCGACATGTCGGAGTTCATGGAGAAGCATGCGGTCGCCCGTCTGATCGGCGCGCCTCCGGGCTATGTCGGGTATGACGAAGGCGGTGTGCTGACCGAGGCCGTGCGGCGACGTCCGTATCAAGTGGTGCTGTTTGACGAGGTCGAAAAGGCGCATCCGGACGTGTTCAACGTGCTGTTGCAGGTTCTTGACGATGGGGTGCTGACCGATGGTCAGGGGCGGACAGTGGACTTCAAGCAGACGCTGATCATTTTGACGTCGAACCTTGGAAGCCAAGCACTGAGCCAACTGCCGGAAGGTGCGGATTCGGCCCAGGCACGGCGGGATGTGATGGATGCGGTGCGGGCGCATTTCCGGCCCGAGTTCTTGAACCGTCTGGATGAGACTGTGATCTTCGACCGGCTCAAGCGCGAGGATATGGACGGGATTGTCGATATCCAAATGGCGCGGTTGCTCAAACGGCTGGCGGCGCGGAAGATCGTTCTGGAACTGGGTGAGCCCGCGCGCAAGTGGCTCGCCGAAGAGGGCTATGACCCTGTTTTCGGGGCACGACCTTTGAAGCGCGTGATCCAGCGTGCATTGCAGGATCCGCTGGCCGAGATGCTTCTGGCCGGGGATGTTGGGGATGGTGACACGGTCACCGTGGATGCCGGGGCGGATGGCCTGATCATCGGCGACCGTGTGGCGGCGTCGAACAGACCCCGACCTGATGATGCTGTGGTGCACTGAAGACGATGAGAAAGGCGGGGACAACCCCGCCTTTTTCGTTTGCAGATCAGCCTTTGCCGCTTGTTAATCCCGGTCTGCGATACCTGTGGATATTGGGTAATCAGCGTTTGCCAGACACTAGATGTTGGCTTACACATGAAGGCCAACACCAGTGGAGGCATGGATGACAGCGGCGGACGATCTGCGCGGGTTCTTGGGCGACGACCGCTTTGGCTGTGTCATGGCCGATCCGCCGTGGCGGTTTCAGAACCGCACGGGAAAAGTCGCGCCCGAGCATAAGCGGCTGGCGCGTTATCCCACGATGGAGCTGGACGAGATTTGTGCGCTGCCGGTGGCCGAAAACCTCGAAGATCGTGCGCATTGTTACCTATGGGTGCCGAATGCGCTGTTGCCGGAAGGCCTGCAAGTGCTCAGCGCCTGGGGCTTTCAGTACAAGTCGAACATCATCTGGGAGAAGGTGCGCAAAGACGGTGGCCCGGATGGGCGCGGTGTGGGGTTCTATTTTCGCAATGTGACGGAAATCCTGCTGTTCGGTGTGCGCGGCAAAGACGTGCGCACGCTGCCGCCGGGGCGGTCACAGGTGAATTACCTTGAAGCCGAAGAACCGGACGGCGATGTGCTCAAGACGCGCAAGCGAGAGCATTCGCGCAAACCGGATGAGCAGTACAAGATCATCGAAAACTGTTCCTGGGGGCCGTATCTCGAATTGTTCGGGCGTGGCAAACGTGACGGCTGGACGGTCTGGGGCAATCAGGCGGATGACGACTACAAGCCGACCTGGAAGACCTACAAACA
>ERZ1740067.1269-NODE-1269-length-17717-cov-4.863719_pt1 | contig 17717 bp, 12 predicted proteins | sample MGYA00581736_ERZ1740067 | MGnify/ENA primary metagenome ERZ1740067 (study PRJEB43018, sample SAMN04849236) | marine metagenome | isolation source: floating plastic debris | place: Pacific Ocean | collected 2008-08-27 | study: EMG produced TPA metagenomics... | reverse complement strand
ATAAAGGGGCTGATCCCGGACCCCTACTTTTTGGGTGCAGGCTTCCATGAGATTGGTACTGGGGGGCATCTGTCAGTCCATGTGGACTTCAACCACCATAAACCCATGGACCTTGAGCGCCGGGTGAATGTCCTCATTTATCTTAATGATGATTGGCAGGCGGAGTATGGGGGTCAGCTAGAATTTTGGAGTAGCGATATGTCCAAATGCATCCAATCGGTGGTGCCGGTGGCCAATCGCTGTGCCATGTTCACGCTGTCGGATAAGAGCTATCACGGAAACCCCAACTTGGTGGCCCATCCAGACGGGAAAACCCGAAAGTCGATTGCGCTCTACTATTACACCGCCACCTGGGACGATACAGGTCGGGCTCTCACCACCCAATTCAAACCCCGTAAAGGCACCGGGGATAAAGTGGACTGGGACGTAAAATCGGAACAAATCCTCACCGAATTCCTCCCCCCTATCCTAGCGCGCCAAGCGATCCGCCTCACAAGGCGCTTAAAGCGGTCTTGACGGCGCGACAAGGCGGCGGGTTGCGCGGGGGGCCCCGCTTCGCTACCGCTGGCCAGAATTTCATAGATTTGGCAAAGAACGATGATTGAGAATAATGATACACTGCCGCTCGACGCACCCGACACCGAGGTGTCTGCCAAGGAGGTGTTCGGCGTTCCGGTTGAGATGACAGTGCCCGCCTTCTCCAAGGGCAATGATTATGTCCCGGCGATAGATCCTGCCTACCGATTTGATCCGCAGACGACCCTCGCCATCCTTGCAGGCTTTACCCACAACCGCCGGGTAATGGTTCAGGGCTATCACGGCACAGGGAAGTCCACCCATATTGAGCAAGTCGCCGCGCGGCTTAACTGGCCCTGCGTTCGGGTGAATCTCGACAGCCATGTGAGCCGGATCGACCTTATCGGCAAGGACGCCATCATTGTTGAAGACGGCAAGCAGGTTACGGCATTCAAGGAAGGAATTCTTCCGTGGGCGTTTCAGCGGCCTGTGGCCCTCGTGTTCGACGAATATGATGCGGGCCGTCCCGACGTGATGTTCGTGATCCAACGAGTGTTGGAAGCTGAAGGGCGCTTGACCCTTCTTGATCAGAACAAAGTGTTGAGCCCTAACCCGTTCTTCCGCCTTTTCGCGACCACAAACACAATTGGTTTGGGGGATACGACAGGTCTGTACCATGGCACCCAGCAAATCAACCAAGGCCAGATGGACCGTTGGTCAATCGTCACGACTCTGAACTATCTCGATCATGATGAGGAAATGGCGATTGTGGCCGGCAAGCTGCCCTCCTACGATGGCAAAAAGGGCAAAGACGTGCTGGATAAGATGGTGCGCGTCGCGGACATGACCCGGAATGCCCTCATGAATGGCGACATCTCAACAGTGATGTCACCTCGAACGGTCATCAATTGGGCCCAGAACGCGGAAATCTTCCAGGATGTGGGCTACGCTTTCCGCATCACCTTCTTGAACAAATGCGATGAACTCGAGCGCGCCCTTGTGGCGGAGTTCTACCAACGCGCCTTTGGCGAGGACCTGCCGGAAGCGGCACATTTGATTGAGGTGGCTTAAGCCCTTATCCCCGGGCCACACCCTCTTTCTTCGCTGCGGACGCCACGGCGGCGGGCACCATCTCAGCTAGGCGGGCATCAAACGGTTTGGGCAGAATATAATTCTGCCCAAAGACGAAATCATCATTAGGATATGCACTGACGGTTTCAGCGCCTGGCTTTGACTTCGCCAATCCAGCGATAGCCTTCGCTGCGGCCAACTGCATCCCGCGCGTGATCCGGCTTGCCCGTACATCGAGGGCTCCGCGGAACAAAAAGGGGAAGCACAGAACATTATTGACTTGGTTCGCAAAGTCAGAGCGGCCCGTGGCAACAATGGCATTCGGGGCCGCCTCCAGCACATCCGAGGGCCAGACCTCCGGTTCAGGGTTTGCGAGCGCAAAAATGATGGGTGCATTGTTCATCTGCTTGATCCACGCAGGATCAAGCGCCCCGGCCTTCGACACGCCGAGGAAAACATCCGCCCCCTTCAGTGCTTGCGCCAAGGATTTCGGTGCACCACGCCCTTGGGCATAGCCCGCCCGACGGGGCTCAAGGTTGCGGCGGGTTTTGCTCACCACCCCCCGACTGTCGAAAAGGGTGATGTTGGCTTTTTTCACACCAGACGCCACCAGTAAATCCATGGTAGCGATTGCGGCTGCTCCCGCGCCGGAGACAACCACCTTAATATTACCAAGTCGGCGGCCGGTAAGTTCCAGCGCGTTCAACAACCCTGCCATGATGACCGTGGCGGTGCCATGCTGGTCATCATGGAATACCGGAATATCCATCCGGGAACGGCAAATATCTTCGACCAGGAAACAGTCCGGCGCCTTAATGTCCTCTAGATTGATCCCCCCGAAACTGGGGCCTAAGGCACAGACAATTTCCGCCAATTTCTGCGGGTCCGACTCGTCAACGCAAATGTCGACGGCATCCACACCCGCAAAAGCTTTAAAGAGCGCCGCCTTCCCCTCCATCACAGGTTTTGAGGCTAACGCGCCAATGTTCCCGAGGCCTAAGACCGCCGTGCCATTAGAGATGACGGCAACCACATTGCCCTTATTGGTAAGGCGGTACGCCGCCGCGGCGTCCTCAGCAATATCGCGGCAGGGGCCTGCGACACCGGGGGAATAGGCCAATGATAGGTCAGCTTGGGTCGCCAGGGGTTTGGTCGTAACCGCCGCCATTTTGCCTCGCGGGTCAGCTCGGTGATAGTCCCGAGACTGGTCATAAACGTCCCGCACCTTGGCGGCGACAGCCTTGGCTTTGGCGGCGAACCGCGCCCGATAGGCGGATGATGGCCTGTTCTGCCCGGAGAAAAGACTGAGCATATTGCCCCCGCACCTTGGTTCCCACAAATATGACTGTAGCGCTCAAATCCTGACCACACCATAGGGACAAAAGCCGTCATTCACACTTTTCGCAAAGGCAAAACCGGCCCTTTGCAGGGGCGGACAGTCGAGGCTACACCTCCGGTGCGCCAAGCAGCACCGGCGAGGAAGACCTTCATGACCACACCCAACGTGTTGATTATCGCCGAAGCGGCAAACCCCGAATGGGTAAGCGTGCCGCTGGTTGGCTGGTCCCTCGCCACCGCACTCCAACGAAAAACCGGCGGGCACATCGTCACCCAGGTACGTAATCGCGACGCCTTCCTAAGGGCCGGCATGCGCGAGGGTGAGGACTTTACAGCGATCGATAGCGAAGCCGTTGCAAAGCCGTTTCACGACCTCTCCAATCTCATCCGCGGCGGGGAAGGCAAGGGCTGGACGACCAACACCGCCATCGCGACCCTGTCCTACTTCTATTTTGAGCACTTGGTATGGAAGCAGTTTGGCGACGCCATCAAAAGCGGTACCTACGACATCATTCACCGAGTGACCCCGCTCAGTCCTACGAGCGTCAGCTTCATCGCGCCCAAAATTGCAAAAGCGGGTGCAAAATTCATCATGGGACCCATCAATGGGGGCATTCCATGGCCAAAAGGGTTTGACGCTGAACGTCGACGGGAGAAGGAATGGCTGTCCTATGTCCGCAACGCGTATAAGGCGATGCCGGGCCGGGCGGGTATGCTCAAAGCAGCCAGCGCCATTATCGCCGGTTCCCATCACACCCGCAGTGAATATCCCCAAAATGCTCAGGACAAGTGCTTTTACATTCCAGAGAACGCTATTGATCCAGAGCGTTTTTCTCTCCACCGAACGGGCGAGATTACGGGTGATAGCCCCGTTCGCGCCTGCTTTATCGGACGGATGGTCCCCTATAAGGGGCCCGACATGCTGATCGAAGCTGCCGCCCCCATTTTGCGCCACGGGATATTGCACCTCGATATGATCGGCGACGGACCGCTTATGCCCGAACTCAAAGCGATGGCAGAGCGCGAGGGGGTAACGGACGCCATCACATTCCACGGATGGCAAGACCATAAAAAGGTTCAAGAGATCGCGGTAAAATCCTCCCTTCTCACTTTTCCATCCGTACGGGAATTTGGTGGAGGCGTTGTGCTTGAGGCCATGGCCCTCGGCGTTGTGCCCCTCATCGTGGACTATGGTGGCCCCGGCGAATTACTGGTCGAAGGCACCGGTTTCAAAGTGCCTCTTGGCACGCGAGAGGAAATCATTGCGCAGTTTGGTGCAACCCTGTCTGCCTTGGTTTCAGACCCAGGCGCCCTCCCCGCGATTGGCGATGCGGCCCGCACACGTGTGATGGACAAACTCACTTGGGATAAAAAGGCCGACCAGGTATTGGATATTTATGACTGGGCACTTGGCGAACGGACCGATAAACCAGCAGCATTTTAGGATGTAGAAGGACGAAACATTGACGCGAGTTCCATCAATTTTCCTTACCCCATTGGCAGGACAATCCCGGCTTGCCTCGCATAGATGATCAAATCCTCCCGCAGGCTGGTCCCGCCTTTGGTGATCATCCCCGCCAGTGCATCGCGCAATTCATGAAAACTCACACTGCGGATCATCTCTTTCAGTGGCCCAATGGCACTCGCCGCCACTGACAGTCGGTCAATGCCGAGAGCCAATAATGACAAGGTCATGAGCGGGTCCGCTGCCTGCTCCCCGCAATAGCCCACCTTGGCGCCACCTTGCTGCCCCTCCCGAATAATCCGTTCTAGGAAAGAAAGGAAAGTGGGGGATAGAGGATCATAGCGACTGCTCACCTCATCGGTCTCACGGTCCGCAGCAAAGAAGAACTGCGCCAGGTCGTTGCCACCGATAGAGAGAAAATCTGCTTCCGCCGCCATGGCCCGCGCATCCCACGCCGCCGAGGGAATTTCGATCATAACGCCGATTTGGATATCTTCCGGGAGCGGACCCACATGCTTTTCGTGGCGATCCATTTCCTTTTGGATTTCTGCCTTGGCAAGGCGTACCTCTTCTACCGTTGTGACAAGGGGAAGCATAATATGCAGCGGTCGGGTCCCAGCCGCAGCGATGAGGGCCCTAATTTGGGTTCGCATCAATCCAGGGCGATCAAGCGACATCCTCAGGCCTCGCCACCCCATGGCGGGGTTTGCCTCCCTTGGCCCGCGCATATAATTCGCGCGCTTGTCCGATCCGATGTCAGCGGTGCGGAAGTAAACGGGCCGCCCCTCGGCAGCGTCTAAGACTTGGGCGTAGAAAGCTTCCTGATCGGCTTTACTAGGCAAACTCCGCCCTAAGAGGAATTGGAGTTCTGTCCGAAACAATCCGACGGATTTGGCCCCCGTCTCCTCTAGATGAGCCATATCGAGGAGGAGGCCTGCGTTCATTTGAAGATCGACAGCAACACCATCTTTGGTGACAGCTGGTTCATCTTTGAGCGCATCATACCGGGCGAGCGCCCGGCTCCTTAGCTGTGCCTTATCTTCAAAAGCGGTGATAACAGTGCCCGGCGGACGAAGATGCACCTCCCCTGTCGCACCATCAAGCGCTATTTCGTCACCCGTCGCCGCCTTTTCGATAATCTCCCGCACGCCGGAGACCATGGGGAGTTCCAACGCCCGCGCCACAATCGCCGCATGGGAAGTCGCTGACACATCCCCCAGGACCAATCCGCCGAGAGCCGAGGCGCTATATTCTAAAAGCTCCACCGGCCCCAAACTATCTGCTAACAGAATAGCGCCTGCGGGGACGGCAATACCGTCGCCAGCTTCCCCCCCAAGGGTGCGCATCAACCGTCGGGACAAATCGTCTAAATCGTGCAGACGCTCACGCAAATAGGGATCGGAAACCCTCTGCATCCGTTTGCGGTTCTCTTCCTGAACCTGCTCAACAGCGGTCTCCGCAGACAGTCCTGCAAGAACCTTTTCTTCAAGACGACGGACCCACCCTTTGTCATAGGCAAACAGGCGAAAGACTTCGAGCACCTCTTTAGAGGCTCCAAACAGCGACCGATCCGCTGCAATCATATCGTCTACAGATTTTTGGACAGAGGCGATCGCATCAGCCAGGCGAAGGCGCTCCGCCGCGACATCTTTCGCGAAGGTGGGGTGAGCTTTTGCCTCGGGCTCCCGCAAGACCACCTTTCCCATGGCAACGCCTGGCACGATGGGGGTGCCAACGGCATGTTCAGGCTTGTGAAGGAGCGCCTCCACGTCCTGAGCGTCCTGCTCTTCCAGAAGTTCGCCGCCAGAAACGATCTCCGCCAGGACGGTAGCAACCGTCTGCGCACCATCGACCTCATCCTCGGAAAACCCTTTTTGGGCAACGCTTTGAATAACCAAAACGCCAAGCACCTGGCCCGAACGAATGATCGGTATACCCAGGAAGGAATTATAGGGATCCTCCCCCGTTTCCGCGCGATAGCTGAAGGCCTCATGCGCCTTCGCATCGGATAGATTGATCATCTGCCGATGCCGGGCGACCCACCCCACAAGGCCCTCAGACATTGTCATTCGGGTGGCATGAACGGCCTCAGGATTTAGCCCCTCGGTGGCGAACAGCTCGAGTACATCATCCGTCCGCCGCACATAGATAGAACAGACATCTGCCACTATGTTGGTGGCAATCGACTTTACAAGCGCATCAAGACGCGCCTGGGGGGCCGTCTCGGCCGCCATGATTTCCCGCAGACGGCGGATCAACGTCCTGGGGCCCGGAGCCCCCCGTGGCGTGAAGCCGGTATCGCCTGGGGTCCAGCTCATCGCGGGCGCTAATGCACCTCGCCTAAGGAGAAAGCGTCATGCAACGCGCGTACCGCGAGCTCCGTATATTCAGCGGGGATCAACACGCTAATTTTAATCTCCGACGTAGAGATATTTTGGATGTTGATGCCCCGGTCCGCGAGAGTCTCAAACATTTGAGCGGCGACGCCTGAATGGTCATTCATCCCTACACCGATGATTGATACTTTGGAAACGTTCTGATCAGCCAACACACCAGTGAAGCCAATTTCGTCCTTCATATCCGCGAGGGCCGCTTGCGTCCGCGCCAGGTCATCTTCTTTCAAGGTAAAGGAGAGGTTTGCAGCCTCTCCCGTACGGGCCTGGCTTTGCACAATCATATCGATATTCACCTTCGCAGCCGCGAGGCGGGTAAAGATGGCAGCGGACATACCCGGCACATTGGGAATGCCCATTAGGCTCAATTTCGCTTCGGCCCGACTAGGGACAACAGCGGAGACGACACGACGTTCCATGATGTCTTCCTCATCAACAATCAGTGTACAGGGTGGATTTTCTTGAGGCTCTTCAAGGCTCGATAGAACCCTGATGGGTACTCCGTGCAACATGCCGAGCCCAACGCTCCGGGTTTGCAGGACCTTAGCGCCTTGGGACGCCATTTCGAGCATTTCTTCGAAGGAGATGAGGTCAAGCCGCCGCGCACCTGGTACAAGGCGCGGATCGGTCGTATAGACCCCATCAACATCCGTATAGATATCGCATTGGGAGGCGCCGAGAGCGGCCGCCAGCGCCACCGCCGTGGTGTCCGACCCGCCGCGGCCAAGGGTAGAGATGCGCTGCTCATCGGTGACGCCCTGAAAACCGGCCACAACAGCCACTTCACCGCTATCAATAGCAGCGCCCAACGTCTCGCCATCAATGTCTAGGATCGCCGCCGCACCATGGGTACCGTCCGTTTTCAATCCGACCTGCCAACCATGCCAACTGCGCGCGGGCACCCCCTCGCGTTGCAAGACGAGTGCGAGGAGACCGGCAGTTACCTGCTCACCAGACGCCACCACAGCGTCATAGTCTGCCTTCCGACTGGCACCCTCCCCCCCAGCGTCGCGGGTGAGGCCCACCAAACGATCCGTTTCACCGGCCATGGCAGAAACAGTGACGCAGACCTTCCGCCCGGCCTTCACCGCGGCCATAACGTGGCGTGCGACCCGCTCAATACGCTCCAGATCAGCGACCGATGTACCGCCAAACTTCATCACCAGCCGGTCGGGGTGGCGGGCCCGGCTTACAGGCGTAGAGCGGGGATCGGCGGTTGCGTCGATAGCACGCACAGGTGTTTATCCTTAAGTCGATGCGAAGAGCGCTTAGCTAGGGGATGATGGGGTGTTCTGCAAGGAGTGGCTGACCGCGTTTTTGGGGCCCGACAATGACGCGATAACGCATATTTATTGCGCTTGTTGCAATACTTGAGAGTTTTTATGCTGCATTGCAGCATTATTTTAGATGGAGATTGCAATCTATGAGCGAGCGCACAACGACCATAGATGACGCCGAGGTAGAGAAATTCTCAAAAATCGCGGCTGAGTGGTGGGATCCTTTCGGGAAATTCAAACCACTGCACAAGTTCAACCCTATTCGGCTGGCGCTTATTCGCGACACGTTGTGCGCGCATTTTGGACGGGACCCTATGGAAAAGCGGCCTTTGGAGAGGCTTCGGCTGATCGATATTGGCTGCGGCGGGGGGCTTGTTTCAGAACCCATGTGCCGCCTTGGGGCTCAAATGGTGAGCATCGATGCAGCAGAGCGGAATGTGAAAACAGCCCTCGCCCATGCCGCCGAAAGCGGCCTCGACATCGACTACCGGCACACCAGCGTTGAAGACCTGCTCGCCTCGGGTGAGCCGCCTTTTGACGCGGTGCTTAACCTCGAAGTGGTGGAGCATGTGGCCGATGTGGATCTGTTCCTTGGAAGCTCTGCCAATCTCGTCAAACCTGGCGGGATGATGGCCGTCGCCACCATTAACCGCACGGCCAAAGCGCTCCTCACCGCGAAAATCGGAGCGGAATATATTCTCCGCTGGCTGCCTGCAGGCACCCATGATCCGCGCAAGTTCGTAAAACCAGAGGAGGTGCGTCGTGCGTTGGAGAGCCGCGGACTGACAATAAGTGCAGAACACGGGGTGACGTACCAACCACTCCTCGATGCGTGGCGGGTGACAGCAGACCTGTCCGTGAATTATATGATGTTTGCGGAGAAACCTATCGCAAATTAAAGGTTCAAGATATAGAACAAATCCAATCTGTCACCCCGGCTTGCCCAAAGGACAAAACCGGGATGACGATGGCTAGAAAGCTCTTAGTCCATAGGGGCTACTGACCAAGGCCTCTCCCCTCTGATCGCGTTCACGGTTTCCACCCGATATCCATTTCCAGTCGCGTAAATCGCAACTGGCCCCGTCTCCGATACACCGAGTGCGGAGAAAAAGAGGGCGCTACAACTCGCATCGAGCGCTGTTCGGCGCCAAAAGGGGGTGATCACGATGGCGGCCTCACGGCAGGCGCGGGCCGCGGCCTCTTCCGTCTGGGCGAATATGAGCTGGGCGCCATTGGGCAAGTCAGCTGAGCAGGTCGTCGCCTTGCATTCCCCAAAGCGCGGATAGTCCCGGATGGCCCCATCAAGCCCCGCTCCCTCAAGCCACTGGCCGACGGCGAAGCGCTCTCGGCGCCGAGACAAAAGGGTGATCTGCCCATTGGCGGTTTGCACACCGACATTCTTTGCATCTTCAGCAATCTGCACAATGGGCTGCTCCGCAACCAAGGCGCCCGCCCACGCCAAAGGAAACGCTGCCGCGAACACGAAGCGCCATGGTGCGTTAAGAAGGCACAACCCGATCAACCCAATGACAGATACGCCCCACGCCCACAGCGGCCATTGAGCCACCGGCGCCACCGCACCGGGCCACGCAGCGATATGGCCCGTGATCCAAAGAAGAGCCTCTAGCCCCTTTCCCGAATCCCACCAGAGAGGACCGTCGAGACCAAGGGGCATAAGCGCCAGCGCCAGGACAGCCACTGGCATTACGAGTGCCGTAAATATGGGCATCACGGCTAAATTCGCCACAAAGCCATAGGTGGCCATGCGGTTAAAATGATAAATTGCAAAAGGAGATGTGGCCGCTCCCGCCACAAGGCTCGTCATGGACAATCCGCCCAAAAAGGAAAGAGGAAGAAGGCCCCGCCCACGCCGCGATCCATAAAGCGCGCGACGCGTCGCCCGACGCCGCTCCCACAGTTCGTAAGAGGCGATGAGCGCCATGACAGCAGCGAAGGACATATGGAACCCAGCCGAAAGCACGGCTTCTGGCCGGAGCACGACAATGATAATCGCAGCGATCGCAACATTCCGAAGGCTAATGGCCCGCCGGTCAAAAAGAATGGCGGTAAAGCCTATGGCCGCCATAATGAACGCCCGTTGCGCGGACCAGGCACCACCAGACATGACAAGGTAGAACCCGCCCCACAACAGCGCGCCAATCGCGGCCCATTTTTTCACCGGAAAGGTCAGCGCCCAGCGCTCATTCAACACAAACAAAAAGCGCAAAGAGAAAAAGAGGTACCCGCACACAAGCCCCATATGCAGGCCCGAAATGGCGAGAAGGTGGGCAAGGCCGGTATCCCGCAGCTGGTCGGTGATGTCGGGTGGGATGCGCTCCCGCTTGCCGGTCACAATGGCGGCAAGGATGGGGCCACTGCGCTCACCGCCGGCCCGAACAATGCGGTCAGCAATCGCCTCCCGCCATAAATCAATTCGGACCGAGAGGGGTTTCTCCTGAGGTCTGGCGATCACCCTGGCGGCCCCGAAAGCGAAGCCCACTGCCCCAATTTCTTCAAAGAACAGCTGCCGGCCATAATCATATCCGCCCGGCACGGCGGGCGCCGGGGGCGGCGACAACATCGCTCGTACCCGGACGGTGTCCCCGGCCCTCGCCTCACTGGGATCCCCGCGCCAGGTGAGGCGGACCTTCGGCGGTATCGTCTCAACTGGCAGGGCGCCGATTTCCGTTGGCGCCAACAAAAGCCGTTGGGACCGTGGCCGCTGCTCAACGCGTACGACCTCCGCCACCATGTTGACGGGGCCCACCTGGCGCTCAAGGCGTGGGGCGTCGGTCGTATGCGTGCGAACAAGGGCGGCTAACGCGCCCAAAGCGACAAACGTCAAGATACGCCCTAATAAGAGAATGCCGCCCGTACCTGCGCGACTGCCCCGCGCCCAGATGAGAATGCTGATGGCGAGGAGGATGACGAGCCGCTGCCAAGCTGGCTCCGTCGGCAATGCGAAATAACCGGCAGCCCCGATGATCAGACAAACCGGCGCCCACAGAATAAACCGTCCCGATTCGACGGCCGCCCAGACGCGGAGGGTTGTGGTGACATCACGCAACACGGCGCTTAAGACTCGATGGTCTTGCGGTACTCCTTCAACGCCTTGATCGGATCAAACCCAACGGCCCCCGCCAAGGTGAAGAACTCCACCACATCTAACCGCCGCTCCCCACTCTCAATTTTCGCAATGATACTCTGGGTCCAACCCAGCCGCTCCCCCAATGCCGCCTGGGTAAGGCCAGCCTTCTTGCGACGCGCCACCAGCAAGGCGCGAAACGCCTCATAGTGGGAAAGCGGAGCAATTTTGTACATTTGGCCTCATCCAAAAAAGGATCGGCTCCTCAACTAATTCCATTTTCGGATTATTCCGAAATCGAATTTTGACGTTGAACGCTCCGTCAATGCCCTATTGACTTGCATAACTATCAACACGCCCTCCCGCGGCGAAGACCGCGGGACCCATCTCCCGAACGTTCAAGGGACTCAAAAAGCAGGACTAAAACCAACTATCGGAGCTGGCCCCCGCGGTCTCCCTAACGGTCGCCGCGGGGAGGCGAATTCAACCATCACGCAAGAGGTCGTCGTCCCGTGCGCGGCGCAGCACAAAGTGGTGCGACCGCAGACACGGGGACCTCGCGAACGCTCGGGACTTCCCCCCGGCGGGGGAAAGAATACGGCCGAACCCCCTAGCCGCGAGGCTTGGCACGCCCGCCCACACCCCCTATCACCCGCGCTCGCCAGTTGGATGCCCGCATCAATGCCTCAAAAGATCGTCACGCGCTTTGCGCCTTCGCCCACCGGCTATTTGCATATTGGCGGCGCGCGCACGGCTCTGTTCAACTGGCTTTACGCAAGGGGCGCCCAAGCAGCGCCTGGCTCACAATTCCTCCTGAGAATCGAGGACACCGACCGCGCCCGCCATTCAGAAGAAGCGGTGCAAGCGATCATTGAGGGTCTCACCTGGCTCGGCCTTGATTGGGATGGCGAGCCCATCAGCCAGTTTGCCCGCGCCGACCGGCATACCCAGGTGGCCAAGGGCCTTCTCGAAAGCGGGCATGCCTATCGCTGCTGGTTGGCGGGAGAAGAGTTAGACGCCGCAAGGACCAAAGCACGGGAAGATAATATCCGTTTCACCAGCCCTTGGCGGGATCATGACGGGGCGACACCAGACGGCCCCTACTCCGTTCGGCTGAAGGCGCCGATTGAGGGAGAAACGATCATCGCCGATGACGTTCAGGGCGAAGTCGCCTTCCCCAATTCAGCTCTTGACGACATGGTACTCCTGCGGTCCGATGGCACCCCCACCTATATGCTGGCGGTGATCGTCGATGACCAAGATATGGGCGTGACCCATATTGTTCGCGGGGACGACCACCTCATTAATGCAGGTCGGCAGCGGCAGCTGATTGATGCCCTCGGCTGGGACCGACCAACCTATGCGCATATCCCCCTTATCCATGGATCTGACGGCAAGAAACTGTCTAAACGCCATGGTGCCCTCGGTGTTGAAGCCTATCGCGATGAGGGATTTCTGCCTGAAGGGGTGATGAACGGCCTTCTCCGCCTCGGCTGGGCCCATGGAGATGAAGAGATTATCCCCAAGGACAAGGCCCTCGAATGGTTTGACCTTGGCGGCATCAACAAAGCGCCAGCCCGGCTCGACCCCGAAAAGATGGCGGCCACCAACGCGCATTATGTGGCCGAGATGAGCGATGAAGCCTTCATCGCTGCCGCGACATCTCTTTTGGACAGAAAACCCAATGATGAGGTGCACGCGCGGCTGGTCCGAGGGGCCTCGTTTCTCAAGGAACGGTGCCAGAAACTCACCGATCTTGAGACCGCTGCCGGCTTCCTCCTAGCCCAGCGGCCATTTGAACTCACGAGCAAGAAAGCCAAGCCCTTAAACCAAGAGGGCGCCCAAAAGGTGCTTTTGGACATCCACGCCCGACTTTCTCGCATAGGCGAATGGTCCCTTAACCAACTTAACCTAGAGTTGCAGGGGTATGCAGAGGCGGAAGGAATGTCTTTTGGCAAGGTGGGCCCGCCCGTCAGGGCGGCGGTCACAGGCGGTCATCCCTCACCGGATCTTGGGGCCACGCTCTATGCCCTTGGAAAAGAAGAGGTTTTGGCAAGGCTTGCCGATCAGCTGTAACGGACTATTGTCGCACTGCACAATAAAAGCGAATTAGTCTCTAAAAGACGCTCGATCCGGTGGATCTTCTCTGCAATCCGCCGAGATAATATGAGCGACACCCCCATTCTGACGGAGTGATGTGATGGAAAGCAAACTGATAAAAACAGGCACAACGGAAATTGATGGCCTGGAGTTCCCTGTTTACGAGGGCACCCACGGGCAAGATGTCATCGATATCCGGGCCCTTGGCAAGCAAACGGATAAGTTCACCTTTGACCCTGGCTACACATCGACAGCGTCTTGCGAGAGCCAAATCACCTTTATCGATGGGGACGAAGGCACCCTCCTTTATCGCGGCTACCCGATTGAGCAGTTGGCCGAGAATTCGGACTTTATCGAGGCGGCTTATGTTCTTCTCGGTGGGGATCTGCCAAACGCGCAAGAGTTAGAAGACTTCCGCAACAACATCACCTACCATACGATGGTACACGAACATTTCAAAAATTTCTTCAATGGGTTCCGTCGCGACGCCCATCCGATGGCCGTCATGTGCGGTGCGGTCGGCGCCTTGTCGGCGTTTTACCATGACTCAACAGATGTGAATAATCCGGAGCATCGCCAGGTTGCGGTCCATCGGATGATTGCAAAGATGCCCACCATTGCCGCGATGGCCTATAAGTACACCGTGGGCCAACCCTTTGTGTTTCCGCGGAATGACCTTCAGTATACTGAGAACTTCCTGAACATGTGCTTCTCGGTCCCGGCGGAGGATTACAAGGTCTCCGAAGTTTGCGCTTCGGCCCTCGACAAAATTTTCATCCTCCATATGGATCACGAACAAAACGCGTCTACGTCGACGGTGCGCCTAGCGGGATCATCGGGCGCCAATCCATTTGCGTGTATCGCAGCGGGCATTGCGTGCCTTTGGGGCCCAGCCCATGGCGGCGCCAATGAAGCTGCCTTACGTATGCTGATGGAAATTGGTTCGGTAGACCGGATTCCTGAGTATATCGCGAAAGCAAAAGATAAGCAGGACCCCTTTCGCCTTATGGGCTTTGGCCACCGGGTCTATAAAAACTACGACCCCCGCGCGAATGTGATGCGCAAGGCCACCCGGGAGGTGCTAGACGCCCTCGACATTAAGGACCCTCTCTTCGCGGTTGCTAAAGAACTTGAGCGCATTGCGCTTGAAGATGAGTACTTCGTTGAGAAAAAGCTGTACCCGAACATTGATTTCTATTCTGGGATCACGCTGCGGGCGCTTGGGTTCCCCACGGACATGTTCACTGCCCTCTTCGCCCTGGCCCGCACCGTGGGTTGGATCGCTCAGTGGCAAGAAATGCTGTCCGATCCCAACCAGAAAATCGGCCGTCCTCGGCAGATTTACACCGGCGCGGCGAAGCGGGATTATGTCCCCATGGCTGGGCGGTAATGTAAAGTAAAGCCTCGGGAGTTACTCAACCTCTGAGGCTTCGAAGGCTTTTGCTATTCGCACTGGTAAAGCGGCGAAGCCTCTAGAGGCCAAATGCTCTCTAAGTGTAGAGAGTTTCTCACGACCAACCGGTACCCGCTTGGCCGAAAAAACACTCTGATTTAACTTTTTTGAGAGGGAGTCTTTGTATTCTTCGACAAAGGTTGAGTTAGGTTAAGCTTACCAGTGTTCGTTGAATCGATCTTTGTTGATGCGACAAAGCACCTATCGGCTTTACTTGACCCGACATCCCGAATTTGGGGGCTTTATCTCATCAGTTCTGTGGTCCTGGCTTTCGTGGGCTATGGGCATCTGAAACGCGATGGTCATCTGACGAAGGCCGGAGGGGAACAGCCCGGCTTCCTGAGCTACTTGTTTGACAAAGATATCTGGCTGCATGCTTCAACGCGGCAGGATATGCTCTATTTCCTGGCCAACGGTTTGATTTTTTACGGGCTGATTAGCCAGTTCCTCGTCGGCAGTTTTGGTCTGTCGATCCTCTTCTACAGTAGCCTTGCGGGAACGTTTGGGGGCCTAGACGAGCCAATCATCAGCTCCGGTTGGAGCTTACTGATTTACAGCGTTGCTGTGTTGATGGCGATCGATTTCGGGGTTTATGTTACCCATTTGGCCCAACATAAAATCCCGCTCCTGTGGCAATTCCACCAGGTCCATCACTCGGCGGAGCGGCTTACCCCCCTAACCCTATTTCGGATGCATCCAGTGGATTTAGCGGTTACCGCTTTTGTGGTGACACTGCTGAGCGCAGCGGCATACGCAGGCGTTTTCTATCTGAGCGGCGAGCCACCTCGCGCGCTCACGGTACTCGGCCTCAACGTCTTTCTCTTCGCGTTCAATCTCTTGGGATACAATTTGCGCCACAGCCAAATCTGGCTTGATTATCCGGCCTGGCTGAGTCGTGTACTGATTAGCCCAGCTCAGCACCAAATTCATCACAGCGCGGACCCAAAGCACTTTGATCGCAATCTAGGCCTTGTCTTTTCCATCTGGGATCAACTTTATGGCACGCACTACCGCGCGAAATCCTATGAGCCTTTAACCTTCGGCTAAAGCCGTGCTGAGCCCAACCCGATTCCGACGGTGGCATCACTTTATTGGCAACCGATAGCGGATGCATCTCGTCTCGCGGGACGGTTTTTCGATACGAAACCCCGCAAAACTATCTTTGCACTGCTTATTTTCATTACCGTATTATTGTACGGGCAACTGCTTGCCACGGTTCATTACGCCGCCCTCGCAGCGTCCGCTCGCACGTCCTTACCCAGTCTGCGCCTGGCCGACCTCACGTGGACAGAAGTCCAGACCGCTATCGATCAAGGCTATGATACAGTACTGATTCCAACCGCTGGGATTGAGCAAAACGGTCCTCACCTAGTCTTGGGCAAGCACCGTATTGTTATTGAGCATACGAGCCAAAAGATCGCTGCGCAGCTGGGACACACTTTAGTGCTGCCCACGATTGATTATGTGCCAGAAGGCGACGTCGGTGAGGCGCCCACCGGTCATATGCAGTTCGCAGGCACGATCAGCATACCGGAAACGGTGTTCGAGCAGATTCTCGAAGCTGCTGCTCGCAGCATGCAGACTCATGGCTTTAAAAACATCTTTTTCATCGGCGATAGCGGGGACAGCCAGCGTGCGCAGGCGCGGGTGGCAGCCAGAATGCAGGCCGAGTGGAAAAATGAAGAGATATTGATCGCGCATATCGACAATTATTACGGCCACAACGGGCAGTTCGAAGCGCTCTTGGCCCAGGGCTACTCTGCGGATCAAATTGGCACCCATGCAGGCATCAGAGACACGTCAGAGGTGCTATATCTCGAAGAAGAAGCCGTGCGGGATGATCCTTTAAAGGGTCCCAAACACCGCCCCAATGGTGTTCGCGGCGCCCCATCCCTCGCCAGTTCGGAAATCGGCGAAAAGATGGTCCAGCTCAAAATCGATGCAGCGGTTCAGCAAATTCAGCAGCTCATGGCGGACAACGTCGCCGAAACAACCACCGACGCCGCCCGGCCTTAGGATGTTAAACGAACAGCTGTGCGCTTCGGATCTATTCCCCAATCCGACGAAATTCACCCTTGCCCCCCAGCCGCCGGTGAGTAGTGTCGCGCCGGACCTTTGAAGAAAGACATTCCATGCTGCCCAAACCGCTCATCGAGCTTGAAGCCAACACCTTGGCCTATGAAATCACACCGAAGGTCAAGCCCACAGGCTTTCGCGAATATGATGCCCGCTGGGTGTTTGAGAAGGAGATCAACCTTCTGGGAATCCAAGCGCTGGGCGCGGGGCTCGGCACCCTTATCCATGATCTGGGAAAACGGCCCGAAATCGTCGTGGGTCACGACTTTCGCGGCTATTCCACCTCGATCAAGCAAGCGTTGACTGTTGGCCTCATGGGCGCGGGGGTCACCGTGCACGATATTGGGCTTGCCCTCTCCCCCGTGGCCTATTTCGCCCAGTTCGATCTCGACGTGCCCTGCGTGGCGATGGTCACCGCCAGCCATAATGAGAATGGCTGGACGGGCGTGAAAATGGGTGTTGATGCCCCCCTCACCTTTGGCCCCGATGAGATGGGCCGCCTGAAAGAAATCGTCCTCTCCGGCAGCTATAAGGCCCGTGAAGGCGGCGCCTATAAATGGATCGACGGCATGCGGGAGCGGTACATCGCCGACGTCGTGAAAGATGTAGAGATCAAGCGCCCGCTCAAAGTCATCGCCGCCTGCGGCAACGGCACCGCGGGCGCCTACGCCCCCGAGGCGTTGGCGCGTATGGGCGTTGAAGTCATCCCCATGGACGCTGACCTCGACCACACTTTCCCGAAATATAATCCGAACCCCGAAGACATGCAGATGCTGCATGAAATGCAAGCCGCAGTGAAAGAGCATGGCGCCGACGTGGCCTTGGGGTTTGACGGCGACGGCGACCGTTGTGGTGTGGTCGATAATGAGGGCGAAGAGATCTTCGCTGACAAGATTGGCGTCATGCTGGCCCGGGACCTCTCAGCCCAGCACAAGGATGCAAC
>ERZ1740067.1268-NODE-1268-length-17728-cov-5.816443_pt1 | contig 17728 bp, 17 predicted proteins | sample MGYA00581736_ERZ1740067 | MGnify/ENA primary metagenome ERZ1740067 (study PRJEB43018, sample SAMN04849236) | marine metagenome | isolation source: floating plastic debris | place: Pacific Ocean | collected 2008-08-27 | study: EMG produced TPA metagenomics... | reverse complement strand
CCCAGCGGCGCTGCCGGTTGGCGTTGCTTTCGCGGGCGAAATCTGCATCAAACAGTGCCTTCGCCGCTTCATAGGTCGGTTGCGCTTCGGCCCACTTTTTCGCGCGGGCAACACGCGCCGGATCGTCTTTCACGTATTCCGGCAAGTACATGACTTCTGCCGAAATCTGGCGGTGCAGGTCATGAATGTACGGATCATAGGGCTGGCGAAGTGCGACGATCAGAAAGTCGATTCCTCGCCGTTCCAAGCCAAGAATCTCCTGGGCAATAAAGGTTTCGGAAAGGCGTGGATAGCCTTTCATCACAACAGCAATTCTGGACATTTGGTTGACTTCGGATCGACGGGATAAAACGGGGCGTGGGCAGCGGTTAGAAGTTTACCAGCTTTGGGGCAAGCGTTTCCTGCCGTTCAGCGAAAATGTCTCCAACACGTTGACCGATGACATCGAGACCGCCAAGCAGATTGTCGACACCGGCTGTGCTGGGTGGCGCCATTTGCGGCAACTCCGACAAGGCGTCGGCCATCAAGTCGACATCCGGATACCGCTCAATCGGTAAAACCTTCAACAAATTGCTCTGCTCGGCGCGCTCCGCCCGGATGGCCTGTTCGCGGCGTGGCACCACACGGGGGACCATCAAAGTCGGTTTGTCGAAGGAAAGGATCTCGCAAAAGGTGTTGTAGCCGCCCATACCAACAATGGCGGTCGCATTTGCGAGATACGGCTCAATCTGAGGCGTAAATCGCAACACCTCCACATCGCGAAGGTGCTCGGCACGTTCTGTGAAATCAGCTGCCGCCGCGGCCGGCATGAACGGGCCGAGCACAATCAGCGCAGGAAACAGAGGGCGTTGCCGTGCTTCATAGGCGCGCATGACCCAATCAACCATTTCCACGCCGTCGCCGCCGCCACCGGGCGTCACCAGGATGTAAGGCTCTTCTTCAAATGGTGCCGGTGCAGGCTGGTCTTCCGCCGACTTCGGCAAGCTGCGCCGGAGATAGCCAGTGTAACGGAGCTTGTCTTTGATCTTTGGCGACATGTCCATGCCGTCGAGGGGATTACAAATACCCTCAGGCCCGTAGACCCAGATCTCGTCGTAGAGATTTTCCAGCGCCGGGTAAACGTTCTTGCGGTCCCATTCTTCGGTGAGTGTCTCTGGATCGTCCATGACATCACGCAAGCCGAGGACCAAACGTGTATCCGTCTTCTTCAAGGCCTCCAGGGTGCCGAGTACTTCACCGCGCAGACCGGTCGGTTCCTTGTCGACAATAAAGATGTCCGGATCAAAAACTTCGGCTGTGTGCTCAATGATCGAGGAGCGGATCGCAAGGGTCTGATCGATATTGATGTGCAAGGACAGAGGTGTGTATTCGCCGTTGCGCAGTTTGATGACACCGGGAATGCGGACGAAATCGACGCGGGAGCGGAATTCGAAGCTGCCGATGATCGGCGAGCCGGAGAGGATCAGGACTGACAGTGTGCTGAAGTCACCAACGAGGGATTGGGCAATTGCGCGGCAGCGTCGGAGATGTCCCAGCCCAAACGAATCGTGGCTGTAAATCAGGATCTTCGGTGTCGTGGAACTCATACTGCCCCTGGAATTGTAATGCGGCCCCGCAGGCTTTATGTCTCATAAGAGCTGCGGTTGTCACGTCCAGATATCAGATCATCGGATGACTATCGACAGGAAGCGGCTCAAAGATTTAAAGATTAAGTGGCAGGGACCGATCAGGGTTGGCGCGTTAATTTGATGTTTTTTGGTGTATCAACACCAACGCGCCTGCCGTAATGTTGGGCCGGACCAAGTCGGATAAGCTGATGGAAAAAAGCCTTTTTAGCTTCATTTGGAAGTACAGCTCACGTCAGCAAATCTACATTCTCATGGTCACGGTGCTGACCTATCCCGTCATTTACATCCTTCTTGAACTGCCGAAACTGATCATCAACGACGCCGTGGAAGGAGATAATTTTCCGCGGACCTTTTTCGGCTTCGACTTCGATCAGATCCCGTATCTGATCCTCTTGTGCTGCACATTTCTGTTCCTGGTCGTCGTTTCCAACGGTCTGAAATTCTACCTCAATGTCTATAAGGGGCGGCTTGGCGAACGGATGTTGCGCCGTCTGCGCTTTGAATTGTTTCAACGCGTATTGCGGTTTCGGCTGCCGCATTTCCGCAAAGTGAGCTCCGGCGAGATCATTCCGATGATCACGTCAGAGGTGGAAGATGTGGGCGGTTTCGTCGGCGAGGCGTTTTCTCTGCCCGCTTATCAGGGCGGCATGCTGGTTGTTCAGCTCGGCTTCATTTTCATGCAGGATCCTTTGCTGGGCCTTGCTGCCGTAGCGTCCTATCCGGTTCAGGGCTACATCATTCCGATCTTGCAGCGGAAGGTTGCCCAGCTTTCCCGCAAGCGCGTGAAAAACATCCGGGTCATTGCCGACAAGGTGGGTGAGGGGATCACGGGCGTTGCGGAAATCCATGCCAACGACGCGTCCGCCTGGCACTCGGCAGACCTCTCCGATCGCCTCTACGAGAACTTCAAGATCCGGTATGAAATTTATAACCGGAAGTATTTCATTAAGTTTCTCAATAACTTCATGAACCAGTTGACGCCGTTCTTCTTCTACATGATCGGCGGGTATCTTGTGATCCAAGGCGATCTCAGCATGGGTGCTTTGCTCGCGGTGATCGCGGCCTACAAGGACCTCGCTGGCCCCTGGAAAGAGTTGCTCGCCTACTATCAAATGACGGTTGACGTTGGCATCAAGTATCAGACTGTTGTTGAGAACTTCGACCCGGTCGACATTCATGACACCGATCGGCTGACCAATGATGAAACCGTGGATTTGAAAGGCGATGTAAAGTTTGAAAACGTCACGTTCTCCGGCGGCGCGGCTGGCCAGGAGGTGACGGATATCACCTTGAAGGTACCAGAGGGAACGGCTTGTGCGGTGATGGGGCCGGACGGTTCCGGACGGGCCGAAGTGTTGCAGCTCGCCGCCGGATTGGTTTCGCCTTTGACGGGCAAGGTCTATATCGGAGACCACGACCTGGACAAGCTGACGGATTCCACACTTGGCCGGGAGATCGCCTATGTCGGCGGCGCGGTGCATGTGTGGACCGGGACCATCCGCGAGAACCTCTATTACGGTCTCCGCCACCGGCCGTTGACAAAAGTCGAGCGCACGGGTGAGGACCTGAAAGTCTATAAACGCAGTCTGAGTGAGGCGGCCGAAACCAAAAATCCATCCTACGACCTTGCCGCTGACTGGCATGACCTCAAGAAGGCCGGTGTCACCGATATCGACGCGCTTGATTTGAAGGCGCTGGAGCTGCTGGGCGCGGTCCAGCTGGATGCCGATATCTACCGTCTCGGTCTTCAATCGCGTTTTGATCCGTCCATGAATGATACGTTCGCCGAACGCATCTTGAATGTCCGCAAGGAACTGGTTGCCCGGATCGCGGCCGACCCGACCCTAGCTGGCCTGGTTGAGCTGTGGGATCCGTCCACCTTCAACGCGAGCGCCAGCCTTGCCGACAACCTGTTCTTCGCCGTGCCGTCTGATGCCGAAATTACGATGGATCAGGTGCCGGATTTGCCGGTCGTGAAGAGCTTCCTGTCGAGCAACGGATTCGACAAAAAGCTTCAGGACATCGGGGTCCAGATTGCAGAAACCATGTTGGAGCTTTTCTCCAACGTGTCGGGCAGCAGTGGCCTGCTTGGGTCCTATTCTTTCATTACGCAGGAAGAGCTGCCGGACTTCGAGCGCATGGTGCGCATTGCCCGGTCTGGACAAACCCGGCCCGGCCTCTCGGATAACGACAAGTCACGGCTGACGGGCCTTGCGTTCAAACTGGTGCCAGCCCGCCACCGCTTGGGCGTGATGACCGACGAGCTTAAGGCCGAAATCATTGCAGCCCGCGCGAAGTTCCTCGAGACCGTCGTCAAGGACAATGACGAATTCCTCGCCTTCGATCCGGAAGTCTATCTGCCGCCGCTGACGATTGAAGACAATCTTCTCTTCGGCCGTCCGCGTGTCGATCGGCGCGACGCGCGCCGGCGCATCGACGCCGTAATCCGCTCAATCGTGGAAGAAACCGGCCTGCGCCAACCGATCATCTTTGCAGGCTTTGGTTTCCATGTTGGTGTTTCAGGGTCGCGGTTGTCCGCGGGCCAGCGCCGGCGGATTGCGCTTGTTCGCGGCCTTTTGAAAAACGCGCCGACAACCATCCTCGATGATGTCGCGACGGGTATGACGGAGGAAGACAAGGCCTTGCGCGAAAACCTGAGGAGCATATTGTCCGGAAGGACGCTTCTGTTCGGGACTTCCAATGCAGATATCGCCGCTGAATTCGAACATCGCTACACCCTGGATCAGGGGCGGTTGTCGGAGAGTGAAACATAATAATAAGCCGAACAGGCAGTCATTCGGCTGAACAAGCCGGTACCAAGGGGACTAACACGAAAAGGGCCGATCAACCGGCTCATGGAGACAAATGTGACGCTGGAAACCGAAGTCGAAGCACTGCGTAAGGTGCCTTTGTTTCACGGCATTGATGACACGAAACTGCGTTTGCTGGCTTTCATCAGCGACCGGACCGAGTTTCAGACGGGTGAGCGCCTCTGCACACAAGGTGAAGAGGGCGACAGCGCCTTTATCATCTTGTCCGGAGACGCAGACGTTCTCGTCAACACACCTGCGGGGGAAAAAAAAGTGGCCCAGGTGTCGGAGAACTCGATTGTCGGCGAGATCGCTATTCTCTGCGACGTTCCGCGTACCGCAACTCTGGTTGCAGCCAATAGCATGGACGTTCTGATGGTATCCAAAGACGATTTCTTAAAGCTTTTGAATGAGTTTCCGGATATTTCTCTTGAGGTGATGCGGACCCTGGCGATGCGTTTGGAACGGACGACCCGGGATCTGGCTGAAGCCCGCCAAGGAAACAGTGGCGGGTAGGGAGTAGCAGGTTGGCAGAGAATTTTTCGCTTCGTTGTTGGGGAGTCCGCGGGTCCACACCGACACCCGGCCAAAAGACTCTGCGCTATGGCGGTGAAACTTCCTGCTTTGAATTGCGGGCAGGAGATGCGCTGGTTCTGATCGATTGCGGATCCGGGGCCCGAAACCTCGGCATGGACCTGTGCTCTGCCGGCACTAGATCCTTCGATCTCCTGTTTACACACACGCATTTGGATCACATCTGCGGTTTGCCATTTTTCAAGCCCGCTTATGATCCGAATTTTTCTGTCACCGCTTGGGCCGGTCACTTCCAGGACGACACATGCCTGATGGATATTGTAAGCCGCATCATGTCGCCCCCGATTTTCCCGGTGGCTGCCAAGACCTTGAAAGCCGTGGAGTTCAAGACGTTCCGGGCAGGAGATGTGTTGCCGCGCCGCGATGAACTTGTGATCCGGACGATCCGGTTGAATCATCCTGGTGGAGCATGCGGCTATCGGTTTGATTTCAAAGGCAAGTCCATTTGCATCATCACGGATCATGAACACGGAGATCCGGACGTTGACGCGGCATTGCCTGCTTTCGTAGAAGGCGCAGATGTCATGATCTATGATGCCATGTACACCGACGCAGAATATGAGAAATTCAAGGGATGGGGCCATTCCACCTGGCAGAAGGCGGTGGAGCTGGCAAAAATTGCAAACGTCAAAACGCCGGTGCTCTTCCATCATGATCCCACACGCTCCGACGACGATCTTGATGAAATCGGCCTTGCGGCAAAAGCGGCCCATCCGGGCACGCTTGTCGCCAGTGAGGGCATGATCCTGGCGCCCTGAAATCAGGCGTCCCGAAATCAGGCACTTTGATTGTTCGTGTCCGAATAAAAAAATGGCGGCCAAAAAGGCCGCCAACGTCTCAATATCATTTGCAAGTAAGTGATCCGTACTTTTCAGATTTCGCGCCTGTGGGAGCACGAGTGAAATCCGGGACCACGAAACCTCGGGAAATGCCCCTTCAACAGCCACATGATCAACGAGATCATCTTCAATTTATACAACTGTAGATGTGACGGCATGACCCAAATGGGCTATGCAATAGAAAAAGTGTCATTGATAATATCGCAGCGATCACTTGGGGAATGAGGGGTTGAGCGGCAGGTGTCTGTCACGGTGGAACAGTTCGCGGAGTTGTCCAATCTGGTCATTGCCGCAGCGATGGAGCCAGGGCGTTGGCAAGATGTTGCTGATGCCTTGGGCCGGGCAGTGGGGCCGCAAGTGTGCACCCAGATCATCGGCTATGACACCCACACCAATTCGGCTCCTTTGGCTGTGGCCTCCGGCTATGATCCGGACATCTTGAAGCTCTACCAAGAGCACTATCACCTTCAAAACCCATACGCCGTCCGGTTTGACGACATGCGTGTTGGTGACGTGGTTCCAGCCGCAATGCTTTGCAATCCAAACGATATGATCCGGACTGCGTTTTATTCAGATCTCCTGCGTCCGATGGAAGATATCTACTGCGGTGGCGGAACACTACTCTTCCGCGAAAAAGGACGGGTGTTTGTATTCGGCGGTAATATGCGCGCGAAGGATCAGGACCGCTACGAGGACACTTGGTTGTCCTTGTGCGCCAATATTGCCCCGGTCATGCGTCAGTCCTTGGATGTCAACCGCATGATCGCCGGACTGTCTTTTGAAAACTGGACCTTGAGCCAGCACAATCTCGGATCGCAGTCTGCACTCGTCCTTATTGATCCGAATTGCCGGATCCATTATGCGAGCACCGACGCTGAACGCCTGCTCCAGGCGGGCGACGTGATTAAAACCGGTTTATCTGGCAAATTGCAGTTTGCATGTGAAGAGGTGCATCACGCCATTATCCAGCAAATGGGATCGCAAACAGCCCGCTGTGGTTCGGTTGTGCGAAGTTTGGCGTTTGAAACGGATCGGGGGCAACGCTGGACTTGCCAGAGCGTCGGTGTGGACCTCAGCAGACTTGATTGGTCGCCCTTTGGCAAAGTTTTCACTCAGCAGGGCCCGGCTTTTCTGATCGCTATCAAACCTGAAACATGCCGCCTGGACGTCAATAAGATGATCCAGAAGGCGCTCGGATTGAGTGAGATGGAAGCAGACGCGGCGCTCTATCTAGCCGAAGGGATGACAGCTGCGGAAATCTCTGAAAACCGCGAGGTAAGCATCCACACCGTCCGAAACCAGATCAAGTCGGCTCTATCCAAATGCGGCTGCCGCCGCCAGGCCGACCTTGTCATGGCGGTCGACCGGCTTCGGACAACCGGTGCGCACACTGCGCCCCTGTCGGCGATCACATAAGCTCACATTCCAGCGGTCACTGCTTGCCATCCTGACTGTCAGCGGCAACATTCAGGCAAGATACAATCGGACCGCTCATGGCAAGACTTAGAGAAACGATCAGATACATCCTGCGCGGCGGGCCGCCCATTGATGGGCTGCCTGATCGGGTGCAAGCAGAAATCCGTGCCCGGGAAGCTGCATCGGAGCGGCTGATCGGCTGGGTTCAGCTGGCCTTGGTGCTGTTTTTTGCCTCGCTTTATTTGCTCGCGCCGAGAGCGGAAGGTTCGGCCGGATTTAACTTCGTCCCGATCGCACTCGGCGCCTATTTCCTGTTCACCGTCACCCGACTGGCTCTCTCGTACCGGTTCGAGTTGCCCGAATGGTTTTTGCTGATCTCGATTTGCGTCGACATGGCGCTTCTGGTCGGACTGATTTTTTCCTTTCATATCCAATATGACCAGCACCCGACCTTTTATCTGAAGACCCCAACCTTGATGTATGTGTTCTTGTTCATCGGCTTGCGGGCATTGCGGTTCGATCCGAGGTTCGTTTTGACAACCGGTCTGGTGGCCGTCGTCGGTTGGATCGGGCTCGTAGCCTATGCGATTTTCTCCGACATGGGCGGGATGCGGGTCACTCGCAACTATGTTGAATACCTCACCGGCAACAGCATTTTGCTCGGGGCCGAGCTCGACAAGACGATGGTTATCCTGGCGGTGACGGTTTTGCTCTCCGCAGCGCTTTATCGCGGAAGGTCGATGTTGTTTGAGGCGACGCGGGATCACAGCGCAGCCATGGATCTCAAACGTTTCTTTTCTCCGGAAGTGGCGTCCTCTATCACAGAAGCCCATCAGGCGCTGGAAGCGGGCGAGGGAAGCTTGCGTGAGGCGGCGATCCTTTACGCCGATATACGCTCATTTACGTCGACATCGGCCGTTCTGCCGCCTGAGACGGTGCTCGCAGTTTTGGCCGAATACCAGAACCTTGCGGTTGAGGTGATCACCGGAGAGGGCGGGCAGGTCGACAAGTTTTTGGGTGATGGCATTCTGGCGACCTTCGGTGCCGTGTCACCGTCTGACACCTATGCAGCCGACGCCTTGCGCGCAGCGCAGGCGCTTGTTGTGTCGGTCACTCTGTCCCAGGACCGGTTCAAAGCCGCGGGCTGGCCGTCCGATCTGCGGGTTGGCACGGCCGTGGCCGCCGGGCCGGTCACCGTTGGCGTCATCGGGTCCAAAGACAGGCTGGAATTCACTGTAATTGGCGATGCGGTCAACCGCGCCGCCAAGTTGGAAGATGCCAACAAAGCCCAGCAGAGCAGTGCCTTGACCGACTGTGTGTCGTTGGATCTCGCAAGGGCGCAAGGTTATGCCGGTGATGCCGTCGACATTCGTCCATCCAGCAACGTGGGCGGTGTATCCGGTCCGGTCGACCTTGCCGTCCTTGCAAGATAGCCCGAAGTTCTCACACCGGCTTGGCACTGCTTTCCCAGTCTTTGAGCGCAAATCCGCTTGACGGGCCGTTGAAACTCAGACACTTTGCCTTCCAAATTGACGTTTTCGTCAATCAAAGTAATTAAATCTATTGAAAATCAATAGATTAAAGAATTGGAGGGCTTTGATGAAGCTGGATCAGTCTATGGCAGCAGTCGTCACTGGCGGCGCATCCGGTCTTGGCGCAGCCACTGCACGAATGTTGGCGGCAGAGGGCGTGAAGGTGACCTTGTTCGACCGCAATGGTGAGCAGGGCGCGGAGGTCGCGAAGGAAATCGGTGGTGTTTTCGCTGATGTCGACGTGACCGATCAGGCGAGCGTTGAAGCAGGCTTCGATGCTGCCCGCGCCGCACATGGCCAGGAGCGCATTCTTGTCAATTGCGCCGGGATCGCGCCGGTTGGCAAGACAACATCGCGCGGCGAACCGCACCCGATGGATATGTTTGAAAAAGTCGTCTCGATCAACCTGATCGGCTCCTTTCGGTGTATCGCTCTGGCGTCGACCGGCATGTCCTCTCTGGACCCGGTAACCGCTGATGGTGGACGCGGTGTCATCGTCTCCACGGCCTCTGTGGCGGCTTTTGACGGTCAGATCGGCCAGGTGGCTTATGCGGCGTCCAAGGCCGGAGTTGCCGGAATGACTTTGCCCGTTGCCCGGGATCTGTCCAAACTTGGCATCCGGGTCATGACCATCGCGCCCGGCATCTTTGAAACGCCGATGCTGCTCGGGCTGTCTCAGGACGTTCAGGGTTCTCTTGGTCAACAAGTGCCGTTTCCGTCCCGTCTGGGCCGGGCAACGGAATATGCCCAGCTGGTCAAGTCGATCTGCGAAAACGACATGCTCAACGGCGAAACCATCCGCCTCGATGGTGCCATCCGCATGGCACCGCGGTAAGTGGTCTGACACGCTGGAAAAGCGAGAGGTCACAGCTCTGAATTAGGAGCTGTGACAACCTCAAAAGATGCAAGGCTTATTGCGCTGAACAAGACCAGGCAAGCATTCGCCGCAACTCAGATCCGGCGCAACTTTTTCAAGAGTGCGCCTAGGAATTGTCTGAGCATGCCGGCCGCATAATGGACATTGAGTGTGCGTGCAGATTTTGGGCTATTAAGCTGATTGATGAGATCTGAACGCAGCCGCCCATCCTCGATAAATCCATCCGCTTTTAGCAGAGAATAGGTTTCAGGGGAGAAGGAAGACGGTGCTTGTATCCTTCTCAAATGATAATCCAAATCGTTATGCATAGCTGACCACCTCGAACTCGATGCCATCATCATCATCGAAGTAAAACCGGCGGCCAGGTTCATAATCAGCGTGGTTCTTGGTTACGTAACCACCCGCCTTGATTAAGGCTTCGGTGGCATCGAGATCGTCGACAACAACCGCGATGTGATTGAGCCCGCCACGGATGCCGTAGCTTTCGCCCGGCATGGCAGCCGTTTCCTTCGGCGGATTGTAAGCTGCGATGTAACTGGTTTCATTGCCGATGTGGTAGGTGATGCCGCCTCCCAGGCTATCCCCCTGCCAGCGAACCTCCCAATTGAACCAGTCCTTCAACCGTTTTGCGGTGGCCTCTGGGTCACTCACAGTGACATTCACGTGTTCCAGAAATGCGCCTGACATGCTGTGTCCTTTCACGTTGACTTGTGATGGACACCAGAGATAATTCCTCAAGTTAAGTTGAGGTCAAGAGGGAAAAGTTACTTTTTTGGAGAGGCTTGTGAAAGGCACAGATACGCTGTCCATCGGGGAGCTGGCCGAGCGGACCGGATTGGCAGTGTCCGCGATCCGGTTTTATGAAACCAAGGGTCTGGTCGCGCCGGTCCGGACTGAGAGCGGGCAACGCCGGTTTATGCGGGCCGATATCCGGCGGCTGTCGTTTGTACTGGTGGCGCAGGAATTCGGGTTTTCAATTTCCGAGATCGCGGCGCAAATGGAGAAGCTGCCAGACAACCGGGCACCGACCAAGGCCGACTGGACACGGATGAGCCGCGATTTCCGAAAACACCTTGATGCCAAGATCGAAGGCCTGGTCGCATTGCGGGACAAGCTGGACGGTTGCATCGGCTGCGGCTGCCTGTCGATGAAAAAATGCCAGCTCTATAATGCCGGCGACGCTGCCAATCGCCATGGCCGCGGTCCGCGCTACCTCATGGGAGACCGGCCAGACGCGTCGGATGAGCTCTGAGCTCCTGCATGCCTTCTTGCACATGGCTTCGTCTGTCATGGCCAGCTGTCCTGGACTTAATCCGGGACTTGCCGTGGGCCGGTGGGTTGGCCCCGGCGCTGAGGCCGGGGCGATGAGGGGAGCGGTTACCGGTTGTCGAGCTGAGACCTGACCCGCTTGAGGCCAAGGTTCGTGATCCGGTAGGGGCCGCTGTTTTTGGAAGAGATCAGACGCCGGTACTTCAGCTTCTGGAAGAGTTGCTGCGAGCAGCCGCCCCAGAACCAGCCGTCGCGTGTGATCGTCTCGTATTTCAGAGTACGGCCGTCCTCGTCCTTCTCGGCAAGGATATAGCCGCCCTGAGCCAGCAGGTGCAGCACCCGCTGTTCGGCTTTGGAAATGTCCATTGATGTTGATTTTCAGTCTTTGAGCAAAAGAAACCTGTCATCGCAGCAAACGCATGCGGTGTGGTGCTTTTGTTGTCCCGGCTGGTTGGGAGCCTTCTGGTGAAAGTCGAAGGTCCTGAAACGAGCCGGGTTTACCGGGACTCGCGAGTTCCGCGCATAAAACCTCTCAAAGATTACGCGCTGTCGATATCACGATGACTATGCTGCAACAAGAGACTGAAAGAGAGTGGAGGTCAGATGCCTATCGTGTGTTGCAATCCTGCAAGCGAGCAGATTACTCAGCTGCGTTCCGCCGGCCAGTAGCCGTTCTTTTCGTCCCGCTCAACTGCGACTGCTTCAACCTCGTCCGAACCGCAGCGGGAACACTTGAGGGATTTGGAGAGTGAGGAGAGTGTATCCTCCAGCGCATAGTTGGTGAGTTTCAGATAACGAAACCGGCTGCAATGGGAACACATAATGCCAAGCCGCCGATCGCTGGTTTCCAGCATCTCGATCGTTTCATCTGTTTTGGTTTTGGCGGGGCTTAGGGTCATTCAGTCAGATGTGTCCAATGGCTGCCGTTGGCTTCAAGTGGTCTGGGCGTGACATCGTAAGGGGTTACGTAACGGCTTTAATTCGATTGTAAAGCTCTGCCGGCCATTTGGCCCAAACCACAACCCAACCGGAAAAGCCGAGCTGCGACGCAATTGCACTCGCTTTTTGACGGCTGCGCGGCTAAGACAGCGCCATGATGACGCTTTCTGACACATGGATCGATCTGTTCACGCTTTCCGGGTTTTTAAACCCGTTTGCGCTGTTGATCGGGGTTTACCTTGGCTGGCGGGCTGATCAGCGGGTGAAGCTGTGGATCGCCGGGTTTGCGGCCGCTGCCCTGTCGCTGATGCTCGAGACTGCGGTGGGTTTGCTGCAATTGCCACAACCAATTTCCCAGGATGCTGGCGCTCTTGCGATGTTCCCGTTCCGGTTCTTGGGCGGTGCGGCAGCAGGTGCGGTTGCCTATTGGCTCAACCGCCGGCGCCGGCAAGCCGGATAAGTCCGGACGACAGGTCCCGGCTCAGGGCCGGGACGGCGGAAATCGACACCTTCGGACCTAGCCAAATTTGATTCAGCGCACAGGCGGCGGATAATCGGGAAGACTTCGCGTGGCATCAGGCCGCCGGGTTCGGGTGTTCCGGTGCCCGGCACGAAGGCGGGATCGAATGTGTCCATGTCGAAGGAGATAAACATGTCTCCGGTCCGTCGTTAGCCTCTTTGACCACGCCTTCCATGACTGCATCGAACCCACGGCATTCGATTTCGGCAAAGGTGCCGCCAGATCATTTCGTCGACAGGTCTCCATCGCCAAGTAGCGAGGGAAAAGACGTGCGCTTCGTTCAGATTTTTAGCCAGCTTTCAAAAAGAACGGCGTTGGGACAATCCTTGAGCGGGGCTTTTGCGCCTTCTTCGTGATGCTCCAGCCAATGGCGGCACTTTTCGGTTTCCTGACAGCTCATGCAACGGCGGGCAGCCGTTTCCATGTCCACATCGGCTTGCACACCCTCTGGCAAGCCCTTCATCGCACCGATGGTGTCCAGCATCCGGCCCATCAATTCGGCACGTTCGTTCAGTCGGTCCATCCAGTTCACAGGGAATTCCTCTGTCCTCTGGGCTTGGCAGCTTGTGCCGCTTGGCAAGCCCGTGAAGTTTTTGGCGGGATCCCGTCCTGATCCGATCCATTCTGCGGGCGAGGATGGAGACATCTTGCAGTCCCTGCCTTGATCAGGGTCAACTCTCGCCAAGCTTTAAGAAAGCAGCCATACTCCGCGCGTTAGAGTCGGTGTGCTCAGACTGACCCTGGAGACGGTGTCATGGTGGAAACGGTCAGCGCACAGCCGCTGCCAGCAAATACGCAAGGTGGAGCTGCCCCCCAGGCCCTGGAGCCCGGCACCGAACTGCGTGCGAAGGTGGAGGCCAATCTTCCGGGCGGTGTCGTGAGGCTGTCTTCTGACGCCAGATCGATCGACCTTCGGGTGCCGTCTCCCTTGCCTGTTGGAAGCAGTGTTACGCTCTCGGTTTCCGGCACCCGGCAACAGCCCGCTGTTGTTTTGACGCCCGACAGCAGTGCTGCGAAACCTGCAACACCAACGCCGCCGCAAAATACCGGTCAGACGGTCGCGCCCCAGCCCGCAGCGCCAAATCCGCAAACTCCGGCAACACAACCGGTGACATCTGCGCCGCCGCCTCAGGCAAACCCCCAGGGATCGCCCCAACCGCAACAACCGGCGCAGCAGACTGGCCAGCAGTTGCCGCAACAAGCGTCTCCACCAACCGGGCAGCCGGCCGGACAGCCGCAACCCGTGCAGCCGACCTTGCCGCGGCCCGCACCTGTTTTGGCGCAGTTCCTTCAGTCAACCGGCGTGCTGCCGCAATCCGCCCAACCGGGCGGTGCTGTTCAGCCCCAACTTCCCGGCCAGATCCTGACCCAGCCTGCCGTATTGGGCCAACCCGCTGTTCCAAATCAGGCCCAGGTTGCCGGGCAATTGCCGGCTGGTTCGGTTCTCCCCCAACCGGGGCAACCTGCAACCCCATCAGGCAGCGGACAAGCTCCTCTGCCGGCACAAGGGGCGGCAACCGGTGGTCCGGTTGCTGGGGCGCCAATCATAAGTACCGGGCAGGGCACCGTCGTTCCGCCGCTGCCCTCCGGCGGTCCGGCGCCAGGAACGCCGGGCGCTCCAGTCAGCGCGCAATCCGGCCCACAGACTACGGTCGCCCTGCCTTCCGGGGCCGGTGGACCGATCCCTTCGCAAGGAGCCAGTGCGCCACTTTCAGGAGGGCTGGTATCCGGGGCGCAGGTCTCAGGTCAGCAAGTCCCTGGCCCGCAAGCGTCTGGTCCGCTGCAAGCTGGTGCGACTTCGCCAACGCAGGTGCCGGCAGGAGGCTCGACTCCTGCTGGAGCTCCGGTGGTTACCCCGTTGCCAGCCGCCGGCGGGGCTCCACTGCAATCGCCCGGCACTGGCCCGATACCGACCGCACCGGTGACACCACAGACCGGGCAGCCGTTGCCTGCCGGTTTGCCAGCTGGGGCGCCAACCACTATAGGGGCGCCCGGCGTTCCACCCGTCCTTGGCCAGCCTGCCGCGGGTCAAGCGATCCCGCAGACTGGGGCTTTTCCAGCATCCGTAACATCAGCATCAGGGCAAACGCTTCCGGCGCAAGCAGCTACAGCTGCAGCTGGAGCACAAGCAAGTGTCGCCCCACAAGCGTCAGCCTTACCCCCGCAAGGAGCGCCGCCGGGTGGGGTGATCTCCCAAACAGTATCAGCTGCAGGGCAGGGGGGCGCCGTTGGAACCGGAGCCGTTCCGCCTCCCGCTGCGGGCGGGCCACAGGGCGCGGTACAGCCCGGTGGGCAGGCTGGGCCTCAGCCCGCAGTCAATCAGACTGTTGTGACTGCCCAGCCAAGCTCCACGCCCGCAGCTGGGACAGCAGCCCAAAGCGCCAGTGTGCCGGGGGGCGCGGCAACGCCGGTCAGCGCAAGTGCGCAATCGCAGGCACAGGCCTATGTCGCGGCAAAACCTGGCATGGCAACACCCTGTCAACCGGCCATTGCCTCTCAAGGGACCGGTCCGGCAGCATCGACACCCGTCCAGCAGGCGGCAGCAGCCTTGCGCCAGCCTTTGGCAGAACAACAGGCCAGCCTCGGCAATATTTTTGCTCAAATCGGGTCCTTGATGTCCGCGCAGGCGGCCGGAAAGGCCTCTGTTCCCGATGCGGTGCAAAAAGCCATGCAGCAGATTTTAGGACTGCGCCTGAACTCTGGGCAACCGGTAACTGGACAGTCCTTGCAGCAGGCCGTGCGCTTGTCCGGTCAGGGCGGTGAGGGACGGTTGCCGTTGCCTACTGGCGCGCAGCAGTCTCTTGTGCCCGATCTAAAGACCGCTCTTTTGGCATTTCGCGGCTTGCTGCAAAGCCTGGGGGCGGAACCTGCTGTCCGGTTTCCAGCACGCCAGCCTACCCCCGCCTCCCGCTCATCTGGTCCCCAAGGCCAGGCCCCGCAAACCTCAAGTGGCTATTGGGCCGGGTCCGCACCGCAGAATCTGCAGTCGCTGCTCCAGGAGACAGACGCTGCGCTTGCGCGCATGCGGCTCACTCAATTGACCAACGCCGGTCTTGCAGGCGATGACGGCCCGCAGGCCGCAGCGGCCAAGCCCATGGACACCGTTCTGGAATTGCCGCTGGCGCTCGGCCAGGACACGGCGGTGATGCAAATGCAGATTGGCCGCGACGGGGGTGGCAACAGCGCAGACGAGGACGAAGAACCGGCCTGGCGGTTGCGCTTTGCACTGGATCTCACTGCAACCGGTCCGCTCGAAGCGGCCGTGAGTCTTCGGGGCGGCGGGACTTACATCTCCCTTTGGGTGGACCGCAAAGAGACACTTGATCTCCTGTCCGGTCTTCAGGAAACGATGGAGGCGGCCTTCGCCGATGCCGGGCTGGATCTTCAGGAACTGCGCTTCATCCGCGGCCTTCCGCCGAAAACCGCTGCCAAGTATGGCGCCCTCATCAACCGCCAATCGTGAGGGCATTTATGACCACGCCGACGCAACCTGAAAAAATCGCAGTTGCTCTGGAATATGAAGATGGCGGCGCGCCGGTTGTCAGCGCCAAGGGAACGGGCACGGCGGCCCAGCGAATCGAGGACATAGCCCGCGAGGCCGGGGTGCCGATCGAGCAGAACCCGATGATGGCCGAGGCGCTGTCGCAGATTGAAGTCGATCATGAAATCCCGATGGAGCTTTATCAGGCAGTCGCCGTTCTGATCGGCTTCATCATGCGCACCGGTCAAGCGCAGCATCCCAAGGGACCGGGCGAGACAGAAACCTGATCACGATGACGCAGCGTCAATGGTCAAGCTGATGCCAATCTGCTCAGGAGAGAGGCAGAGACCGCCCTCGCGCCCCGCTCCTTGTGCGAAAGCGCCAGCTTTGAGCAAGGAAAGCCTTGCAGTAAAATCAATTCCCGACTAGGCATCAGGGCTGCAAAAAACCAGCGCTCCGGCTGTCGTGCCGTACCTTCCAAGCGAGCGCTTTTGACGAACACAGGATTGAACGCCCCATGACACTTGTCGACGTACGCACTCCCGACCCGAAGAAATTCATCAAGGGCGCGACCGGCGACTGGGAAATCGTGATCGGCATGGAAGTCCATGCCCAGGTCACCTCCGACGCCAAGCTCTTTTCCGGCGCCTCGACCGAATTCGGACAGGATCCGAACAACAACGTTTCGCTCGTCGATGCCGCCATGCCGGGCATGCTGCCGGTGATCAACGAGGAGTGCGTGCGCCAGGCGATCCGCACGGGCCTCGGCCTGAAGGCGGAGATCAACCCGAAATCCGTCTTCGATCGCAAGAACTACTTCTATCCGGACTTGCCGCAGGGCTATCAGATCTCCCAGTTCAAGCAGCCGATTGTCGGCGAGGGCAAGATCCTTCTGGATATGCCGGATGAGCAGGTGGAGATCGGCGTGGAGCGCCTGCACCTGGAACAGGATGCCGGCAAGTCTCTGCACGATCAGCATCCGTCCATGTCGTTTGTCGATTTGAACCGGTCCGGCGTGGCCTTGATGGAGATCGTGTCCAAGCCGGATCTGCGCTCGGCGGACGAGGCAAAGGCGTATCTCACCAAGCTGCGCACCATCCTGCGTTATCTCGGTACATGTGACGGCAACATGGACCAGGGCTCCATGCGCGCCGACGTCAACGTCTCGGTCCGCCGTCCGGGCGGCGAATTCGGCACGCGCTGCGAGATCAAGAATGTCAACTCCATCCGCTTTGTCGGTCAGGCGATTGAATACGAAGCGCGCCGCCAGATGGCGATCCTGGAAGACGGCGGCACCATTGATCAGGAAACCCGCTTGTTCGACAGCGTGAAGGGCGAAACCCGGTCCATGCGTTCCAAGGAAGAAGCGCACGACTACCGCTATTTCCCGGATCCGGACCTTCTGCCGTTGGAATTCACGCAAAGCTTCGTTGATGAGCTGGCCGCTGATCTGCCAGAGCTTCCGGACGACAAGAAGGCGCGGTTCGTCAAGGATTTCGGCCTGACCGCCTATGACGCGGATGTTCTTGTTGCTGAAAAAACCTCTGCGGCCTTCTTTGAAGAAGTCGCGAACGGCCGCGATGCCAAGCTTGCTGCCAACTGGGTGATCAACGAGCTGTTCGGCCGCCTGAACAAGGAAGGCAAGACGCTTGAGACTTCTCCGGTCTCAGCGGCTCAGCTCGGCGGGATCATTGATTTGATCAAGGCCGGGACGATCTCCGGGAAGATCGCCAAGGACGTCTTTGAGATTGTCTGGACCGAAGGCGGCGACCCGGCTGAGATCGTGGAGGTCCAGCCAGGACAGGAGCTTCAGGAGCAGCTCG
>ERZ1740067.1267-NODE-1267-length-17728-cov-8.069371_pt1 | contig 17728 bp, 17 predicted proteins | sample MGYA00581736_ERZ1740067 | MGnify/ENA primary metagenome ERZ1740067 (study PRJEB43018, sample SAMN04849236) | marine metagenome | isolation source: floating plastic debris | place: Pacific Ocean | collected 2008-08-27 | study: EMG produced TPA metagenomics... | reverse complement strand
GAGCTTTTGATCGAGATCCGCGACGCGCTGAAAAAGTAAACGCGTCAACTTACTTTCAAAGGCCCGCCCTGATCTGGCGGGCCTTTTTGATTTCGAGTGTATTTTTGAGCGATAGGGTGTCGGTGCGTAACCGCGTGAGGCCAAATTACTCTCACAATTAAATCGCTAGCGGTACCAACCCGTACCGCCCTACAAACGATATCCGTATCTCTTGCAGTATAGTGTTTATCGGGGAGATCCGAACCGGTGACCACATCAGTCTGAACCTAGGCCTGATGGTGATCTGAGAGAGCCCTGTGGATACTCTTTGGGGTCAGGCCAATGCGGAATTCTTGTGGGCTGATCTTTATCAGCCAACCGATATGCACGGTGACTCGTCCTAGGCGCCGAAGATACTGCGGTTTTGCGCGGTTACATCGCGATTTTCTGGCATATAGGCTGATTTTCGCGTATAATTTAGCGCATAGTATAAATTGATTAGAAGGAAATTCGATAAGATGACGCTTGATAGTATTGACCAGCGCATCCTCGCCGTTTTGCAAAAACAGGGCCGTATTTCGAACGCTGATCTGGCCGAACGGATTAATCTGTCGGCATCAGCGTGCCACCGCAGAGTCCAGCAACTGGAGACTGATGGCTATATCCGCGATTACGTCGCATTGGTCGATCCGCGCAAGGTGCATCGGCAGACAACTGTTTTTGTGGAGATTACGCTTAGCGGGCAAACGGATGATGTGCTCGAGGCGTTTGAGAAGGCTGTTGCCCGTGTGCCGGATGTTCTGGAATGCCATCTGATGGCGGGCAGTGCAGATTACATGTTGAAAGTGGTGGCACGTGATACCGAGGATTTCGCCTCGATCCACCGTCGGTCTTTGGCGACCTTGCCGGGGGTTCAGGGGATGCGGTCGAATTTTGCGCTGCGCACGGTGTTCAAAACGACAGCCTTGCCGGTTTAGCCCCCTGAAAACGACAAACCCCCGAGCGATGCCGGGGGTCGTCAATTCGTGTCTGTCAAAGCTGAGGTGCTTAGAGCATCCCTTCGCGCTGGGCCTTTTTACGAGCCAACTTGCGAGCACGGCGAATCGCTTCGGCCTTCTCGCGCGCTTTCTTCTCGGACGGTTTCTCGAAATGTTGCTTGAGCTTCATCTCGCGGAAAACGCCTTCGCGCTGCAGCTTTTTCTTCAGGGCTCGGAGCGCCTGATCGACATTGTTGTCGCGAACACTAACCTGCATGTGGTTTTCACCACCTTTCTAGATTGAGTTGCAAGGATTTGCAGGAAGTGGCCGTATAGCAAAGCGGCTCTAGCTTGTCTAGGGTAGCGCAGACAGGAGAGCCCCCATGCCGAAAGCCCCCTACGAGATCGTGAAAGACCAGCTTTTAGATGCTGCGCTTGTCCATGTCGCCTTTGACGGGTGGAGCGAGACCACATTCAAGGCGTCGATTTCGGATGCCGAAATTGATCCTGCACTGGCCCGGTCGGTCTGTCCGCGCGGGGCTGTTGATCTGGCCATTGCCTTTCACAAGCGCGGCGATGCAGAAATGGTAACGCGGATCAAGGCGTCAGATATGTCCGAGCTGCGGTTTCGTGACAAGATCGCCGCGGCTGTACGTCACCGGATTGAAGCAATTGATGACAAAGAAGCGGTTCGGCGCGGATCGACCCTTTTTGCCTTGCCGCACCTGGCCGCAGATGGCGCAAAGTTGGTCTGGGGTACAGTCGATCTGATCTGGGACACGCTGGGCGACAGTTCAGACGATGTAAATTGGTACACCAAACGCGGTACACTTGCGGGTGTTTACGGTGCGACGGCGTTGTTCTGGTTGGGCGATGACAGCATCGACAATCAAGCGACATGGGAATTTCTGGATCGCCGTATCGAGAATGTCATGCAGATAGAAAAGGTCAAAGCTCAGGTGAAGGACAGCCCGATGCTAAGCCGGGTCCTGGCAGGGCCAAACTGGGCATTGTCGCGGATCAAGGCTCCGACACGGATGGCGCGTACAGACGTGCCAGGCACTTGGACTGATCCACAAGCCTAAGACGCACTTGCGCGCATTCTACATTTTCTTAAGGCGCTGTCTTTAACTCCGGGGTACTTGTGCGACGGTGAATGAGGGAGTTTGGCATGACCGAGATGATGCGCGCTGTTGAGATTACGAAACCTGGTGGACCAGAGGTTTTGATGGCTGCAGAGCGTCCGATCCCTGCGCCGCGTCATGGTGAAGTGGTCTTGAAAGTGGCTTATGCCGGGGTCAATCGCCCAGATGCGTTGCAGCGGGCAGGTCTGTATGATCCACCCAAGGGAGCCAGCGATCTGCCTGGCCTTGAGGCGTCCGGCGTGGTGCATGCCGTCGGGGCCGGTGTTGACGATATTGCTATTGGTGACAGTGTTTGCGCGTTGCTGCCGGGTGGCGGGTACGCAGAGTATGTGGCCACGCCCGCTGCTCATTGTCTGGCAATTCCCAAAGGCTTGTCGATGGAGCAAGCAGCCTGCCTGCCCGAGACGTTCTTTACGGTTTGGTCCAATGTCTTCATGCGTGGTGGCTTGCAGGCCGGAGAGCGGTTTCTGGTGCATGGCGGTTCTAGCGGGATTGGGACGACAGCGATCCAGTTAGCGAAAGCCTTTGGTGCACGGGTTTTTGTGACTGCAGGATCAGCTGAAAAATGCGCCGCCTGCGTTGCATTGGGAGCCGAGCAGGCAATCAATTACCGTGATGCGGACTTCGTTGAAGTGATGCGCGCCGAGGGTGGTGCCGATCTCATTCTTGATATGGTCGGCGGCCCATATATCCCACGCAACCTCAAAGCGTTGGCGGACGATGGGCGCTTGGTGCAGATCGCTTTCTTGCAGGGACCCAAGATAGACCTGAATTTCATGCATGTCATGACCCGGCGCCTGACTATCACGGGGTCGACCTTGCGACCGCAAAGCGATCTGGCAAAAGCGCGGATTGCTGAGCAATTACAGATGCATGTCTGGCCACTGCTTGCGGCGGGCACCGTTGCGCCTGTCATAGACAGCCGTTTTGCGCTGGAAGAGGCGGCTCAGGCTCATGAGCACATGGAAAGCTCGGCCCATATTGGTAAAATAGTGTTGAAGGTCTAACGAACCGGGTCAAGCAACGCATCTGATATCCGGCAATCGCGGATAACGTCCCGGCCACAGGGAACGGGTGCAAGCGCTTTGGACAAGCAGATCCGCGCCTCCTGAATACGGTTTTCCTTACAGGTGATTGTAATCATATCGGGCTGGAGTTTGGGGTTGGCTTCAAGGAAGGCCTCTTCGACAACTGCTGCGGGTAGCTTGACCGCGTGTTCAAGTCTTCGAAACACCGGAGGGCGTGTCACTGATTCATAGGCTTTTCGGGACAGTGCAAAATAATCTGCCGCATCTACGCCCGAACAGACGCCATGTTTTCGCCACTGATGCCATGCCAAACCGCCGCTGCCCATAATATCTGCCATCGCCGCTGTTTGTCCGCGTGAAGGTGCGCGATACGGCGTGCGGCAGTAGGACGGCCAGCCACGATGGAACTGAGGCCAAAGGCCGTGCAGCGTCCAACCGTAGTCGTGCCGCACGTCGCATTGATCTGATCCGCGCGCATCGCCCTCCAGCGCGCACCATGTGGGTGACCAACTCAGCGCCATGACGTAATAGTCGAACTCACCTGCCTTTTCGCCCTCAGCGTTGGCAATGCCTGCTAGCAAAACCAGTATCAGCGCAAACCGCATTCGCTCTTCCCTCTTTGGCTTTGCTTGACTATATAGCCTTCAAGTTCCCCGACAATGAGAACTCGTTCCGGCTCCCGGAACCGCCCCGCCAGGCGCCGAGGAAGTTATGGGTTCGGAAGACGTGTTTAAGGAGAGATCTGATGGGCAAACCAATTATGGCAAAAGCGACCGCCGTCTGGCTGGTCGACAACACGACACTCACCTTCAAGCAGGTTGCAGATTTCTGCGGCTTGCATGAGCTGGAAGTGCAGGGCATTGCCGATGGGGATGTGGCCGCTGGAGTGAAAGGTTTTGACCCGATTGCTAACAACCAGCTGACGCAGGAAAATATCGAGGCGGCTGAGAAAAACCCGCTCGTCAAGCTGGAACTGAAATTCTACGCCGCCGCCGTGGGTGAGGAAAAGCGCCGTGGGCCGCGCTATACGCCGCTTTCCAAGCGTCAGGACCGACCGGCGTCGATCCTATGGTTGGTGAAGTTCCACCCGGAACTGACGGATGGTCAGATCTCCAAGCTGGTGGGTACCACGAAGCCAACGATCCAGGCGATTCGTGAGCGGACCCATTGGAACATTTCCAATATCCAACCGATTGACCCGGTTGCGTTGGGTTTGTGTAAGCAATCCGAGCTGGACGCAGCCGTTCAGAAAGCCGCCGCCAAAAAAGCGCGCGACGGCGAAGTGATGAGCGATGACGAGCGGCGCAAGCTTGTTTCGACCGAGCAGTCGCTTGGCATGGACAGCGAGCCAAAGATACCGACCGCGATTTCTGGTCTTGAGACGTTTACGCTCAACACTGACGTTGAAGAAGAAAAGGAAGAAGCGGTGCCGGATGCGGACAGCTTCTTCAATTTGCCGGATGATAAGGACGAAGACGACGACAAAGCTTGATCGTCTGCGCATGTAGCGCAACACTGAACGGGCGTGCCAATGGGCGCGCCCGTTTTGCATTGGAGCAAGTATGCGCATCGCCATTATCGGACGCGGATTGATCGGATCAGCCGCAGCCCGTCACTTGGCCGAAGCTGGTCACGAGGTTGTTCTGATCGGGCCGGGTGAGCCTGCAAATTACGCCAGTCACCCTGGTGTTTTTGGCAGCCATTATGACGAAGGCCGGATCACGCGCGGTCTTGACCGGATGCCGTTTTGGAGCCGGGTGAGCCGCGCCTCTATCGCGCGATACCGTGGATTGGAAGCTGCGACCGGCATGCGATTTTTCACTGAAGTGGGCACGCTGATGGCCGGGCCGGACGGGTCTCGTGGCATCGCGGATGTGGCCGATGTGGCCAAGCGCGATAGCCTCGAATGCGCACGGTTTGATGCGAAAGCGCTCACGACCCGTTTCCCGTATTTCCAGTTTGAGAGCGATACGATCGGCTATTTTGAAGCGCAACAAGCTGGGCATATCAGCCCGCGCAATTTGGTAAAGGCACAAGGCATTGCTGTGCACAAAGCGGGCGGCCGGATTATAGACGCCGAAGTGGACGGATTTGATGAGATAGCGGGCGGTGTGACGGTACATTTTGGGGCTGAGCATCTGACTGCAGACCGCATTCTGATAGCCGCAGGGGGCTTTACGAATGGTCTGCTCAGCGATGCTCTTCCGTTGAAAGTCTATGCCCGCACGGTGGCTTTGTTCGAGATTGGCGCCGCGGAAGCACAACGCCTTACCGGGCAACCCTCGCTGATCTATCTGGGACCGAATGGAGAGGATCCTTACCTTCTTCCGCCCATCCGATACCCGGATGGCCGGACCTATCTGAAGCTTGGTGGCGATCTGATTGATACTGATTTGACATCGCAAGAGGCGCGTAAGGATTGGTTCCGTTCTGGCGGTTCGGCAGAAGTCGGTGCCATGCTGACCGATCATATCCGCGCTCGGATGCCGGAGCTTGAAATCAAGTCAACCCATATCAGACCTTGCGTGACGACCTATACGCCGAGCGATCATCCGATCATTGATTTGTTGTCTGATCGGGTCGCTGTTGCGGTGGGAGGGAATGGCAAAGGGGCCAAAAACAGCGACGAGTTGGGTCGTTTGGGAGGCGAGGCTGTTCTGGGGCGTGTTGCGCCTGATTTGGCGCTGGCCGCATCCGTGGCAGCGTAAGCGCTTTTTGACCTTTGAGGGAGCCTCCGGCGGCGGTATTTTTGGACAAAAGAGGGCGGCTGCCGCGCGTTAACCTTAACGGGGTTCTTATGGTTTCTTTTGTCTATAAATACCGAAATCCCAACGCCTAGAATCCCTTGCGCGCTTTGAGGGCGGCGGTGATTGTGCCGTCATCCAGATAATCCAACTCGCCACCGATTGGCACGCCCTGCGCAAGGGAGGTGACTGTTACCCGATGTTCCAACTGATCTGCGATGTAATGAGCTGTGGTTTGACCGTCGATCGTGGCATTCAGCGCAAGGATCACCTCGGTGATGCCTTCGCTGGTCACGCGGTCCAGGAGTTTGGGGATGCGCAGCTCGTCCGGGCCGATGGCGTCCAATGCAGAGAGCGTGCCGCCCAGTACATGGTAGCGCCCTTTGAAGACCTGCGCGCGTTCCATGGCCCACAGATCGGCAACATCTTCGACGATACAGAGTTCCCCATTGGCGCGTTTTTCGCTTTCGCAAATCTCGCAGATATCCCGCGTGCCGACATTGCCGCAATTCAGGCATTCACGCGCAGTGGCCGCAACCGCTTGCATGACATCTGCGAGCGGGGTCAGCAGCAGCGCGCGTTTCTTTATCATATGTAGCACCGCACGACGCGCCGAGCGTGGCCCAAGCCCGGGCAGCTTGGCCATCATCTCGATCAGCGCTTCGATATCGCTGGGCGCGTTCGACATCGCCTAGAAGGGCAGTTTCATGTCGGCGGGCAGACCCATGCCTTCGGTTAGTTTGCCCATTTCTTGCTGCGCCTTCTCCGAGGCTTTTTGCTGGGCATCCTTGATCGCAGCGAGGATCAGGTCCTCGACCACTTCCTTGTCATCGCCCGAGAAGATCGACGGGTCGATGTCGAGCGCTTTGAGCTCTCCCTTGGCGGAGGCCGTGGCCTTGACCAGGCCTGCGCCGCTTTCGCCAATGACCATCATGTTGTGCATCTCTTCTTGCAACTCTGCCATCTTGCCCTGCATTTCCTGCGCGGCTTTCATCATTTTGGCCATGTCACCCATGGCGCCCAGTCCTTTGAACATTGCTCTCTCTCCTAATCTTCCTCGAACGGATCCCATTCTTCGTCGACCTCGGGGAGGGCGTCGATGGCGGCGTCCGCCTCATTGGCTTTTGGGGTTCTGATTTCAGTGATCTTCGCGCCCGGAAAAGCCGTGAAAACGGCCTGCACCAGGGGGTGTTGCGTGGCCTCTTCTTCCAGTGCCAGTTTTTCCGCATCACGGATTTCGGCGATGGTTTTGCCGCCACCTGATGCGATCGAGACGGCCCAACGGGCACCTGTCCAGGCTTGCAGCTTTGCGCCCAGACGTTGGGCCAGATCGCGGGGGGCAGCCTCGGTCGGCTCCATCTCGATCCGGCCGGGGGAGTAGCTGACAAGGCGCAGGGTCGTCTCGACCTCGACCAGCAGTTTTACATCGCGATGCGCACGGATCAGCTCAACGACCTGGTCAAAGCGCGCATAGCGGGCCAGCGCGTTTTCGCTGTCGAGCGCGATGGCGGGCGCGGCAGAGGCGACCGGGCCGCGGGGGGCGCTGTGGGTCGGCGCAGGTGTTCCTTGAGCGACGGTCGTGCCAGCTTGCGGGGCGATGTTGCCTCCACTTCCACCGCCGGGCGGCGGGGGCGGTGTGTCGCCCAGCTTGCGTACCAGTTCTTCGGGTGTCGGAAGATCGGCCACGTGGGTCAGCCGGATCACGGCCATTTCGGCGGCCATCATGGCGTTGGGGGCGGCGGCGACTTCCTCGAGCGCTTTCAGCAGCATCTGCCACATGCGTGACAGCACCCGCATTGGCAGGGCTTCTGCCATCGTTTGCCCGCGCGTGCGTTCATCGGGGCTGATCGTGGGGTCTTCGGCAGCATCGGGCGTGATTTTGACCACGCTGACCCAATGCGTCACCTCGGCTAGATCGCGCAGCACAGCCATGGGGTCGGCCCCATCAGCATATTGCGCGGAAAGCTCGGCCAAGGCACCTGCGGCATCGCCTTTCATAATCAGATCGATGAGGTCCATCACGCGGCCACGGTCGGCCAGACCCAGCATTGCGCGGACTTGATCGGCGTTGGTTTCCCCCGCCCCGTGGCTGATCGCCTGATCCAAAAGCGAGGTCGCATCGCGGGCGGAACCTTCGGCGGCGCGGGTAATCAGGGCCAGCGCATCATCGGTAATTTCGGCATTCTCTGCGGTGGCGATCTTGCGCAGCAGACCGATCTGATCCTCGGGCTCAATCCGGCGCAGGTCAAAGCGCTGGCAGCGCGACAGCACCGTAACGGGGACTTTGCGAATCTCGGTTGTGGCGAAGATAAACTTCACATGGGCAGGTGGTTCTTCGAGCGTCTTGAGCAGCGCGTTGAAAGCGCTGGTCGAGAGCATGTGAACCTCGTCAATGATGTAGATCTTGTAGCGGGCAGAGGCCGCGCGGTAGTTCACGCTGTCGATAATCTCGCGGATATCGCCGACACCGGTGCGCGATGCAGCGTCCATTTCCATCACGTCGACATGGCGGCCTTCCATGATGGCAACGCAGTGTTCGCATTGCCCGCAGGGTTCGGTTGTCGGGCCCCCGGTGCCGTCCTCACCAATGCAATTCATACCTTTGGCGATGATCCGGGCGGTCGTTGTTTTGCCGGTCCCGCGGATGCCCGTCATGATGAAGGCTTGGGCAATCCGATCCGCTTCAAACGCGTTTTTCAGTGTGCGGACCATGGCGTCCTGGCCGACCAGATCGGCAAATGTCTCGGGCCGGTATTTCCGGGCGAGGACTTGGTAGCCGCTGTCTTGGGTGTCGCTCATGGGGGGCCTTTGCCTGTTAACCCGACAAACCTAGGCGAGCCATTGGCAGAGGTCCAGCAATCGTCTAAGGATATTTGCAGGGCCGACAGGGTGGCCTCCTGGTTCGCGGAAAGCAAACGCACCCTCTTATCCTTTCAAGACACCAAATTTCGGTATGTCTCTGGCCCGACCAGCGAACCTAGGGCTTTGATGGAGGACACCGATGACCGATCCCCTTGATCCGCTGAAGCGGTCCGCGAAGGCTTTGCAAAAGGCCTATGACGCTGGCGATGATAATGCACGATTGCAGGTTCGCGCCTATTTGGACGCAGACAAAGCCCTGAAACACGCAGATTATCTGTATGTGATTGCGCGGCAGCAGAACTTTGAAAGCTGGCCCAAGCTGAAAGCGGCTGTGGATGCACGCGGATTGCCGCGCACCCAGGCGCAAGAGCGTTTGAAAATCGCGCTGTATCTTGGGCAAAAACCGATTGTCGAACAGCTTTTGGCCGACATGGCTGATATTGCAACAGATAACCTTGCCTTACAGATCGCACTTTATGACCGCGCCGCAGTGCGGGATACCTTGTGGGGTGATCCGACCCTTGCAACACGCCTGATCGGCCCGCGCCGCCCGATCCTGCATTTGGCATTCTCGCGCTATTACCAGATGGTGCCAGATCGCACCGCTGACATGTTGGCAATCGCTCAGATGCTTTTAGAGCATGGTGCCGATGTAAATGATGCCTACCCGCACCAGCCAGGCAGCGAAGAGATGCTGTCAGCGCTTTACGGTGCGTTGGCACATGCCCGGAATATGCCGCTCGCGCGCTGGCTGCTGGAAAACGGTGCTGACCCGAATGATGGCGAATCGCTTTATCACGCGACCGAGCTTGGTCATTCCGAAGGGCTGCGTCTTTTGCTGGCACATGGGGCAAAGCCGGACGGGACCAATGCGCTGTTTCGCGCGATGGATTTCAACGCTCATGCCGCGGTGGGTCTTTTGCTGAAAGCAGGCGCAGATCCGAATGAGGCGCTGTGTGGTGAAGGTTTCACCGCGCTGCACCATGCTGCACGGCGCATGTGTGATGGCAAGATGATTGCGTTGCTTTTGGAGGCAGGTGCGGATCCGGACGCGCTTTGGAACGGGCTTTCCGCCCGAACGCTTGCGCAGCTTTACGGCAATGACGCTGTCGCTGCAGCTTTGGCCAACAATGGGTCGGCACCCGTTGATCCGATTGTGCAGAACATTATCAACGTCGTACAGGATGCGCCGCATCAGCCGATTGATGCCGGACGCATCCCCAATGCAATCAGTGATCTGTTACACAACCTTGTGATAGTGCCGGGATCCGAGCCAGTGGTTCAAAGGCTGGTGATGGCTGGCTGGCCCTGGGATGGCGTGGACAGCTCTAAAATCACGCCCGTCCAGTTGGCTGGTTGGCAAGGTATGCCTGCGTTGATGGCCTTCTTTATAGGCATGAAACCCGACCTGAGCCATATCAACGGATATGGTGGAACATTGCTTAGTACGATCATTCACGGTTCTGAAAATGCCCCCGCCTGTTCTGGGCAAGATCATGTTGAGTGTTTGCGTCTGGCCTTGACGGAAGGTGTGGCCTTGCCGCAGCCTGCAATCGCAGGGGCCGGGCGGAGCGATGTAGCAGCGTTCCTGAAAGAATGGGCGGCTGCACATCCAGGCCAGGTTGTGGCGTATGGCATCGCTTAGCTTTCGGTGCCTTTGGACACCCGCCGCAAACACCCCACCAAACGACGCCTTTAACGGCGCACATGAACCAATGGGAGGAATACCAATGCAAAGACTGACACTTATGGCAGCGCTGGCCATGCTAACCGCGACGAGTGTGGCGGCCGAGACATGGACGCTTGATACGGATCTGTCGAAGATTTCCTTCGGCTCGATCAAGGAGAACTATGTCGGGGAAAGCCATGGCTTTCCCGAGGTGAGCGGCACCGTGAACGACGCGGGTCAGGTCGCGATTGATATAGCGCTGGCATCGGTCGTCACCAATATCGACATCCGCAACGAACGGATGCGCGAGATGGTGTTCAACAACACGCCTTCCGCCACAGTTACGGCCGAGATCGACAAAGCGACGCTGGACAGCCTTGCGGTTGGCGACGCCACAACGACTGAAACGACAGGCACGCTTGCCCTGCTTGGAGAAGAGCTTGAGCTGGATGCCAACTTTTTTGTCATGCGTCTGAGCGATGACAGAGTTTTGGTGACAACTGATGATATGGTCATGCTGAGTACTGAAGACATTGGTATCGACAGTGGTATCGACCAGTTGCAAGAGGTTGCTGGTCTTGAAAGCATCACGCGGGTCAGCCCGGTGACGATGCGGCTTATCTTCAACAAGGATTAGGTGATAAAGCGGGTCGCCTTAACGGGCGGCCTGCATCTTCTGGCCCGTGAAAGGGTAGGGTGAGAGGCTGGACAACGACCCAAGCGGGGCTCGTTACGGCTGCTTCCTTCCGGACCTGACCGGGTTGGCGAGGTGCTCGCCCGCGCCAACCTCTCGATACCTCATATAGGGCAGCTCAAAATGCTGCGCAAGCGTCTGTAGGTTGTCAGCGCCCAGACTGATGATTTCTGTGCGCGTATCATCGACATGTGGCAACAGTGTCGCCTGGCCCTCATGCGGAACGAATTCCCAGCCAAGCGCTGCATCTGGCGCAACCGAGCCTTGCGCCTCCAGATATCGTTCAATCATTTGCGTTATTGGAATTGTGTCTGCCCAGATCAGCGGAGTTTTCGGGAATTGCCCACCGCCATTAGCACGGTAGGTCGACGTGGCCATTAAAAGTGTTTCACCTGCCGTGACGGGCGCCCCGTTGCGAGTCAGATCACGGATCCGGTCCCCTTTTGGTCCGAATAGATCGATCCGGTAGTTCAGGCCATGCAGGGTATCAAAGTTATAGCTGGGCATGGCGGGATCCAGCAACGGACCGACCACGTCAGTTTGGTGAGCGGCGAAAACACAGGCAGCATGCTCAAGCCAGTCTTTCAGCGCAGCGCCGGTGACCCGCACGACGCAGGTCTCATTCGGGTAGGGATAGAGCGTGAAAAGATCACAACGGCTGATCGGACCTGGATGCAGACACAATCCGTCTGGCGCTGTTTCAACCCGGTAGGGCGCTGTTGCAACGATCAGTGGTTCCTGCAGGTCGATTTCCTGTTCAACACGCCAGCGCGCTGCGTCGGCCATCAGCACTTGCCCCGCATCAAAACCAAAAGCGAAGCCGCGGCCCGAGATCGGTGTGCGTGTCGTCGCAACTTCCTGCGTCACGAAACGCGTCGTCCGATCATGCTCGGACGCAAGCGCTGCGTTGAGCGTTGCGCTGGCCGGTCGATCTTTCAACGCGATCAGTTCGGCGTTGTGGCCGGCGATCTGCCAACCCGCAGCTGTGTGTTCCAGTGTCAGATCCATCCGCCCGATGTGGCTGGCATTTGCGCCCGGCATCATTGCCGGTGTGCCTGCAAGGGTCGCGCCATTGCTGTCAACGCCAGGCATCCCGGCATAGTCAGCGGCAGGCAGCCTCCGATGGCTGTGCCCTGCCAGAACGACGTCGATATCTGGTAACGCTGCGATGTCATGGGCGCGGTTCTCCGCGCCGTCAGGCTGCGGTTCGCTTGCCGGTGCCGTGTGCGCCAAAGCAACGATCAGATCTGCCCCTTGCTCACGCAGGCTGCGCGCCGCATGCCGGGCAGCTTTCACCATATCGATGACGGTTATGCGCCCGTTCAGCTTGTTATGATCCCACTCCAGAACTTGTGGCGGAAGCACACCCAGAAGACCGATCTTGATCGGATGGGTATCGCCCGCGGTGTCGATGACCGTCCGCTTGAGTATGACCGTTGGCGCAAAAAGCGGGGCGCCTGCAAGGTCGCGGACGTTGGATTGCACCACAGGGCAGGGCATCCCGCCATAAAGTCGTTGGGCGGTCTCAAGCCCAAAGTTGAAATCATGGTTGCCGAGCGTCACGGCGTCATAACCCAAATCATCAATCGCCTTGCAGGCGGGATGAGTTGCGGGCGCACTTTCACGAAACAGCGCAGCCATTGGTGTGCCTTGCAGCAGATCACCCGTATCAAACAAAAGCGTTGTGCCCTGCGCGCGTGCTGCCTTGATGATACCTGCTGCGCGGGCAAGTCCACGGTACGGGTCGGGTGCATTGCGGAAATAATCATAGGGCAGCACGTGCATATGCACGTCACTGGTTTGAAGTATTCGCAATGTGGCCGTGACTGGCATCTTACACCCTTTTCTCCCTGCTCCAAGCTGCTGGTTCGTGAAATAATTGCAACCCTTGCGTGTGCTTGGCAGAAACATTGCGTCAAAATGCCCATCATGCGATGGGTTCTCAAAATATTGGGGACAGAGCATGAAATTGGCGGAAACGGTGACCTTTGGAGGATCAGCGCTGGACCGCGCCGCACAGATGCGTGGCAAGCCTGATGAACTGGCAAAGCTGTTGAAACAGGGCACACCCGTTTTGATGATCTGGCGCGGTAAGCCTTTGTTGGATGGCGATGCGCTGGGTTGGGTTTCCGCTAGCCATCCACTTGTAGCCGATCATCATGCAAAGGCGGTGTTTCTGGGCCTTGAGGACGACCAGCCACGCTTTGCCATCGACGTATCCCATTGGGAACCGGACGATCTTGAGGGTGCCGATATCGGCGCGTTTGTCGATTTTAGCGAGCAGCGCCCGATGGATGTTCCTGACACTGCTGGATTTGCCGAGTTGCGTGCCACGATGACCCGCCTTTCTCCGCGTGATGCAGAGCTTGCGGCAACTGGCAAAGCGGTTCTGGACTGGCACCGGTCGCATCGGTTCTGTGCGCGATGCGGGGCTGAAAGCATGATGGCGATGGCCGGATGGCAGCGCAATTGTCCGTCTTGTGGGGGTAAGCATTTCCCACGAACCGATCCGGTGGTCATCATGCTGATTACACGTGGAAATTCAGTCTTAATCGGACGTTCTCATTTCTGGCCCGAAGGCATGTATTCATTGCTTGCGGGCTTTGTGGAACCTGGTGAAACCGTCGAGGCTGCGGTCCGCCGCGAGGTGTTCGAAGAAGCCGGTGTTGAGGTTGGTCAGGTTGAGTATCTTGCATCGCAACCCTGGCCTTTTCCCGCGTCGTTAATGATCGGGTGCCATGGTCATGCGACCACCAGCGATATCACGATAGACCCGGTTGAGATCGAAGAGGCGTTCTGGATCACCCGCGAGCGGATGATGGAGGTCTTTGCTGGAAACGACCCAACCATTAAGCCCGCCAGAAAGGGTGCCATCGCGCATTTTCTATTGGCCAATTGGCTTGCGGATCGTCTCGATTAAGCGAAATATATGAGCATAATAAAGACGGGGTAGGCAGATGCAATTCAAAGCCAGTGAGGACATTGAAGCACCGATTGAATTTGTCTTTCAGCAAGTTTCGGATTTCGAGCGGTTTGAGCGAACCGCCTTGCGCCGCGGAGCTGATATTGTGCGAACTGATGCATTGAAAGTGCCGGGTGTCGGTATGAGCTGGCAGGGCCGCTTTGTCTTCCGCGGAAAGCCGCGTGAAATGCGGGGGACGTTGACAGAATATGATCCGCCCAATCGCCAGCGGTTTGATGCACGTGTCGGTGGGTTGGAAGTGGTCTTTACAATTGATCTTGTCGCGCTGTCTCGCAGGCGGACCCGCTTGCTTGTGGCCTCAACGCTCAAGCCGCATAACATTCCGTCCCGGTTGCTGTATCAGTCTTTGAAACTGGTAAAGGCCAATATGACCAAACGCATGAACACACGGCTTGCCGAGTATGCCGAAGAGTTGGAAGATCGCCACACACGAACGGCCTAATCAGCGATCCTTTGCGATCTGTCCGGCAGGGTAAACGCCCAGCAGCTCAAGCTTGTCGGTGAAGTAATCCAGCTCTTCAAAGGCAAGTTGTACGTTCTTGTCGTCGGGATGGCCTTCGATATCTGCGTAAAATTGGGTCGCCGTAAATTGACCGCCAACCATGTAGCTTTCCAGCTTGGTCATGTTGATCCCGTTTGTCGCGAACCCACCCATCGCCTTATAAAGGGCGGCGGGGATATTGCGGACGCGGAAGACAAAGGTGGTTTTCATACCGACCTTGCCGCGCCGCTTCATATCCATATCGCGCGACATAATCAGAAAGCGCGTCGTATTCCTGTCGTGATCCTCGATATGACGCGCAAGCACGTTAAGCCCGTAAATCTCGCCCGCCAGCTCCGAGGCAAGCGCAGCGCAAGAGGGATCGCCCATCTGTGCCACATGCTGGGCTGACCCGGCGGTATCAGCACCGATCAGCGGGGCAATATCGTTGTCACGCAGAAATTCTCGGCACTGGCCGAGCAAGACAGTATGGCTTTGCGCAATTTTGATATCATTCAACGCGGCACCGGGGATGGCCAGCAGGTTGATATGCACGCGGACGAAACACTCTTCGATGATCTTCAGGCCACTGTCGGGTAACAGCTGATGAATGTCGGCGACGCGACCATAAGTCGAATTCTCGACCGGCAGCATTGCCTGCACGGCATCGCCTTTGCGTACGGCCTCGATTGCGTCTTCGAAAGTGGCGCAGGGCAATGGCTCAAGATCAGGGCGTGCTTCGCGACAGGCCTGATGTGAATACGCCCCCGGTTCTCCTTGAAAGGCGATGCGATTTGTCATTGTTGCCCCTTCGCGCGATTGCCCAAAATGGGCGTTTGGTCGCGCCTTCTACATCTTGCGCATAGGCGCGTGAACCGCATACATAGCTGCTAGCGAAAAGCCAAATGGATGCGACATGTTCGACACAATGACGATAACGAAAGCTGGCGGTGCTTTGTGCGGCTCTCTTCTGGTCTTTCTTCTGGGGGCGTGGGCTGCCGAAGAGCTTTATCACACAGGCCACCACGGCGATGACCACGAACAAGCTTACGTGATCGAAACCGGCGAAGAAGACGTTGCCGAAGTCGAAGAAGAGGTGCCGTTCGAAGTTGTTCTTGCGTCGGCAGATCCAGGCAAAGGTGAGCGCGTATTTGGCAAGTGTCGTGCATGCCACAAGCTCGAACAAGGTGCCAACGGAACAGGTCCTTACCTTTACGGCGTTGTTGGTCGTCCTGTGAGTGCGTCTGAAGGGTTTGGATATTCTGGTGCTTTGGCTGAAGTTGTAGACGCTTGGACACCCGAGCATCTGAACGCCTTCCTTGAAAACCCGCGCGGCTATACCCCCGGAACGTCGATGGGGTTTGCAGGCCTTCCTAAGGTTGAAGACCGTGCCAATCTAATTGCGTATCTGTCGACAATCGGCGGCTGATCCCGCTCAAATTGTCATCGGAAAGCCGCCCCTTTGAGGCGGCTTTTTTTGTGCCAACTCACAAGTTCGATCACGAAGGGTTCACCTAATCTCGTCTTGAACAGTCGACAATTCATTATTTAGCTTACTTTTAAGTCAAGGGATGAAGTTCACGCAGGAGCACATATATGTATAGGGCAACAGTCACCGCGATCACACCACGCTCGTTTCGACAGGGCCAAATCCTGCTCTTTGCTGTCCTAACGAGTCTCAGCATCGCTGTGAGTGCTTTGTACGCCCAGGCGACGGATGGCTCTTCTGCTCCGCTCATTAAGTCACACGGCATCTCGACATTTGGCGATCTTAAATACCCTGCTGATTTTGAACATCTAGACTACGTGAACCCCGATGCGCCAAAGGGCGGCGAAATATCAATCTGGGGGTTTGGCGGTTTTGACAGCATGAACCCCTATACACCCAAGGGTCGTGCCGGGCGTTTATCCAACATCTTCTTTGAAAGCTTGCTGACAGGCACTGCGGACGAAATCGGCAGTAGCTACGGGCTGATCGCCGAAAGCCTTGAATACCCCGAAGACCGTTCTTTCGTGATCTTCAACTTGCGCGATGACGTGACCTTTTCCGATGGTTCGCCCCTGACAGCCGAAGATGTTGTTTTCTCCTACGAACTGTTTTTGGAAAAAGGCCTACCCAGTTTCCGGGCGGTGCTGTCTCAACAAGTTGAAACCGCCGAGGTATTGGGGCCCTTACGCGTGAAATACACATTCAAAGAAGGCTTCCCGACCCGCGATCTGCCCGAAACCGTTGGTGGTTTGCCAATCTTCTCAAAAGCGCATTACGAAGCCAATGATCGCGATTTCGAAGAAAGCTCCCTTGAGCCGCTCCTTGGATCGGGCCCCTATGTTTTGGGCGAAGTTGATGTCGGCCAATCGATTACTTACGTCCGTAATCCGGATTATTGGGGTTTGGACCACCCTCTGATGGTCGGCCGCAGCAATTTTGATGAGATCACGGTTGAGTATTTTGGCGACTACAACGCGGCCTTTGAAGGGTTCAAGGGTGGAGCATATACCTTTCGAAACGAGGCTAGCTCGAAAAGCTGGGGCACCGGGTACAACTTCCCTGCTGTAACAGAACGTGGCTGGATCAAGAAAGAAGCGCTGCCCGATGGCACGCTTGCAACGGGGCAGGCATTTGTCCTCAACACCCGTAAAGAACGTTTTCAGGACCCCCGTGTTCGCGAAGCAATTGGGTTGATGTTCAATTTCGAATGGTCGAACGAGACACTCTTTTATGGTCTTTATGCCCGCATCAACTCGTTCTGGGAAAACTCCGATCTTGCCGCTGAAGGTCTGCCATCTGAAGCTGAACTGGCGCTGCTTGAGCCGTTGTCGGAACATCTGCCAGACGGCGTTCTGGACAGCGAGCCGGTCATGGCTCCGACCTCGAGCCCGCGCTCATCGACAGATCGCCGTAACCTGCGCCGTGCGTCTGCACTTTTAGATGAGGCAGGTTGGGCTGTTGGAAGTGACGGCATGCGGCGCAAGGATGGTCAGACACTGCGGATTGAATTTTTGAATGACAGTCAGACTTTTGACCGCGTGATTAACCCATACGTAGACTCGCTGCGCCAACTAGGTGTCGATGCAGTTCATAACCGCGTGGATCAGGCCGAAGCTGTTAATCGCGAACGTGCCTATGACTTTGATATCGTCACGACGCAATTTCCGATGGGCTATA
>ERZ1740067.1265-NODE-1265-length-17762-cov-6.877224_pt1 | contig 17762 bp, 8 predicted proteins | sample MGYA00581736_ERZ1740067 | MGnify/ENA primary metagenome ERZ1740067 (study PRJEB43018, sample SAMN04849236) | marine metagenome | isolation source: floating plastic debris | place: Pacific Ocean | collected 2008-08-27 | study: EMG produced TPA metagenomics... | reverse complement strand
CTGGGTGTATTTGTCGAGCTGTTTCCGCTGAGAATAGATGTAGAAGCGTCAGAAACGTTTGGCTCCCTCCTGTCTAAGGTAAGTGAGGCCAGCGGTCAACTGCTGCGCTACGCAGAGCCAGGAGCAAGTGAGGTTGCACTGCGTCAAGATGTGAACGTGGTGCTGAACTTTATTCATGCCAAACTGCCGGATTTTGCAGGACTGCCGGTGCGCTCTGAGTGGGTACATCCGGGTGCAGGCGATCCACGTCATCATTTGCGATTGCAGGTGCATGATTTTGATGGACGCGGCAGTTTACAGCTGCATTTTGACTTTAATGAGGCGCTGTTTGATAGGGAGTTGCAGGACCGAGCACCCAGTCACTTTTTGGCGTTGGTGGATGCGATGTTGGCCGATCGCATCCAGCAGATTGCGGATGTGGATGTGGTGGGGATTGAGGAGCGATCGCGCCTTCTCTTTTTAGCGCAGTCTCCGCCTTGTGAGCCCGTGTCTCATAATGTTGTGGCTTTATTTGAGACGCAGGTGGAGAAAACGCCGAGTGCGATCTCGACCACCTGCCAAGATCAACACCTAACCTATAGCCAGCTGAACACTCAAGCCAATCAGCTCGCACATTATCTGAGAGCAAAAGGGCTCACAGCAGACTCTCCCATCGGCATTTGTCTAAATCGCTCTATAGACATGCTCGTCGCGATTTTCGCTGTTCTTAAAGCGGGCGGGGCTTATGTGCCCATAGAACCGAGCCATCCTACAGAACGAATCTCATACATTTTGCAAGATACTCAGGTGCGCTGGGTAATTACGCACTCTGCGTTATGTAATCGGCTTGCAGGCGATACAGAACTGTTACTGCTAGATGAAATTGATCTATCAGAACAGCCGGACAGCAATTTAGAGAATTCTCCTACGCTCGGTCAGCTGGCCTATTTGCTATACACCTCCGGCTCTACCGGCGCTCCCAAAGGGGTGGCCATTGAGCATCGTTCGTTAGAGAACTATGTGCAGTGGGCGATCGCAAAATATGTGCGTGGCAGAGTACTGTCTTTTCCCCTCTTTTCACCGCTGGCGTTTGACCTCACGGTGACGTCCGTTTTTGTTCCGCTGCTCTCCGGTGGTCAAGTTGTTATTTATCCAGAAGGGGAAGATCCCATTGATCTTTCCTTGCAGCAAATTTTTCGAGAGAATGCGGTTGATGTGATTAAGCTAACGCCCTCTCACTTAGCACTGGTGCAGGGGATGGCGTTGGGTTCTCGGGTAAAGACGCTGATCCTGGGAGGCGAAGACTTGAAGTCTGCGCTGGCCTCAGAAATTGTTGCAGATCGCCCAAAGATAGAGCTCTACAACGAGTACGGGCCGACAGAAGCGACAGTGGGTTGCATGATTCATTGGTTTACCCCATCAGATACGGCGGTGTCTGTACCAATTGGGCGACCTGCGATGGGTTCAGAGATTTATTTGCTGGATAAGCAACTCAGGCTGGTTCCAGAGGGTGATGTGGGTGAAATCTTTATTGGTGGACCTGGATTAGCGCGGGGGTATTTTAATCGGGCTGAGTTGACGGCTGAGCGGTTTGTGACGTGGGAAGGTCGTCGCCTGTACAAAACGGGAGATTTAGGCCGGTGGCGGTCAGACGGAACATTACTTTATCTCGGGCGTGGCGATCGTCAGGTGAAGCTTCGCGGACACCGGGTGGAACTCGGCGAGATTGAAGCCGCATTGGCAGCGCATCCGCAGGTGAGCGCAAGTGCAGTCAGCGTAGTGCATCCACAAACAACAACAGCACCTGCGGCGCTAAGCTACTGTACTAAATGTGGCCTTGCCTCAAACTATCCGGGAATACATTTTGACGAGGAAGGTGTGTGCAATATTTGCCGGACGTACGAGACCTATCAGCATCGGGCAGCGCAGTATTTTCGGTCGATGGGTGAATTGCAAGAGCGCCTAGAGATTGGCAAGTCTCGTAAAACGGGTGACTACGATTGCATGATGCTTCTGAGCGGCGGTAAAGACAGTACCTATGCGCTGGCTCAGCTGGTGCATATGGGCTACAAAGTCTTCGCGTTTACGCTAGATAATGGCTACATTTCTGAAGGGGCAAAGGAGAATATTCGGCGGGTGGTGCAGGCGCTGGAAGTAGACCATATTTTTGGCACGACACCTGCCATGAACGAGATTTTTGTCGATAGCCTGGAACGGCACTGCAATGTGTGCAATGGCTGTTTCAAAACCATCTATACGCTGAGTATGCAGATGGCCTACGACATGGGTATCCCGACGATTGTCACGGGCCTCTCTCGGGGACAGTTTTTTGAAACCAGACTCAGTGAGGAATGGTTTACCCAGCTGTTTGGTCAGCCCGAATTTAATCCCGATACGATTGATGAGACGGTGCTCGAAGCGCGGAAGGTATATCACCGCAGTGACGATGCGGTATCGCGGCTGATGGATGTGAGTGCGTTTCAGTCGGATGATATTTTTGAGACGATCGAGATTGTTGATTTTTATCGGTATTGTGATGTGGAGCTGGCGGAGATGATGGCGTTTTTGCGCGATCGCCTCCCTTGGATTCGCCCTGCCGATACTGGCCGCTCTACCAACTGCCTGATCAACGATGCGGGCATTTATGTGCATAAGCAACAGCGGGGCTATCACAACTATGCGCTGCCCTACAGCTGGGATGTGCGCATGGGTCACAAAACGGTGGAAGAGTGCATCGATGAACTCAACGATGAAATCAACGTTGGCGAAGTCAAACAGATATTAGAAGAGATTGGCTTTGACGCGCAGCGAAGTACGGAGGCGCAGCTAGCCGCCTACTACTGCGCGAAGGGAGACGCTGAATCGACGCTGTCTGCTGCGAATCTTAGGACATTTCTGACTCAGCAGCTACCAAGTACGCTGGTGCCTGCTTACCTGATTCCGTTAGACGAAATGCCGCTAACGGCTAATGGCAAAGTGGATTTTGCGACTTTGCCGGATGCCCGCAATAGTCGCCCTGCTGTGAGTTCTGCATTTGTCGCTCCGCAGACTGGGGTAGAGAAGCTGCTGGCGAAGCTATGGGGGCAGGTGCTAAAGGTAGATAAAATTGGCATTCACGATAACTTTTTCGATCTGGGCGGCGATTCGATTATGGCGATTCAGATTGCAGCGAGGCTGTCTGAATCGGGTTTTGTGATTTCTCCGAACGATATTTTCCAGCTGCCGACGCTTGCTGAAATTGCTGAGGTAGCTACGTCAGAGACGAGCTTAGAGTCGGAAGCGGTCAGTGGAGAGGTGCCGCTGACGCCGATTCAGAAAGCCTTTTTTGAGCTGGAGTCGCCAGAACCAGATCAGTTTACGCAAACAGTGTTGCTGGATGTGGATGGGCAGTTGGATGCGGATGCGCTGCAGGGAGCAGTGCGATCGCTAGTGGCCTATCACGATAGCTTGCGATTGAGCTATCAGCAGACTGTTTCTGGATGGGTACAGCGATACCAGACCTCGGTCGATGCGGAACAGTTCTCTGTTGTATCTTTGTTGGGGTCAGAGCGTCCACAGCAGCAAGTGATAGCAACACTTGAGCAACGACAGAAACAGCTGAATATTGCTGAAGGTGACTTGGTGCGGGCAGTTCTCTTTGAGCTGGATGGGCGACAGCAGTTGGGGATAGTTGTGCATCACTTAGTGGTGGATGCTGTTTCTTGGCAGACACTGGTGAGGGATTTAGAGACAGCATACGGGCAGCTGCTAGAGAGAGAGGATGTGCTTCTGCCGCCGAAGACGAGTTCTTTTAAGGGTTGGGCTGAAGGGTTGGAGTCTGTGGACGTTAGTGCGGAGGAGGTGGCGTATTGGGAGAATGTGGTTTCGACTCCGCTCAACCACCGGGTTAGGTTCAATGAGGGCAAGGAAGATGTGCGGATTAAAGTAGGAGATGAGCAAAGAGTCTTCCGTTGCCTGGGTGCGGAGATGACGAGGGTGTTTTTACAGGATGCTTACCGTGAGCGCCCGCAGGAAAAGTTGTTAACGGCGATTGCCTTGGCGATTTCTAACGAGACGGGTCAAGGAGAGATTCGGTTTGACTTGGAAGGGCATGGGCGAGAAGAAGATTTTGTGCCGGGAGTAAGGCTGGTGCGAACGGTAGGTTGGTTTACGTCTGTATTTCCGGTGGTGGTAAGCTGTGAGTGTGAACCGGCTGAGACGTTGCGTTCAGTGAAGCAGACGTTACGAGAGATTCCTCACAACGGGATTGGATATGGCGTGCTGCGATATTTGCATCCGGAGAAGACGACGGAGACGTTTAGTCACAGATCTTCCGCTGACGTTTTGTTCAACTATTTAGGAGATTTGGAACAGCTTTTGCCGTCGCAGTCGATGTTTCGGATGGCGCAACCTTTGCAGGTGTCTCGCAGTGAGCGAATGAGGCGATCTCATTCGATAGAAATTAGCGCCTACCTTGTAGACGGAGAGCTACACATAGACTGGGACTATGCTGGCATTGACGAGTTGAAGGTTCAAGCGATCGCAGGTAAAACGATTAATCAGCTAAAACAGCTGACAAGTGAACCCAATGATGCGCCTACAGCTGAAGACTTTCCGCTAGCAAATCTCAACAGTCAAAAGCTCGATAAGCTTTCTTCCCTACTCGGTAAGCTAGATGGCTTGGAGGAAGAGCTGTGAAGAACGTTGCCGACATTTATCCGCTTTCGCCTGTGCAGTTGGGGATGTTGTTTCACACACTGGCACAGTCGGCTCAGGTACAGTCAGATCGGGCACAGTCGGATAATGCAGCAGCGCAAAAGGGTAGACAGTCAGGCGTATATGTGAATCAGTACACCTGCCGACTCAGTGGAGTCGTGCAGCCGGCTCTGTTGCGTCGAGCCTGGGAGCAAACCATTGAGCGGCATGCGGTGCTGCGAACGGCGTTTTTGTGGGATGGGCTCGACGAGCCGCTGCAAGTTGTGCGGCAGACGGTAGATTTGCCTTGGCAGGTGCTGGATTGGAGCGAACTAGAAGTGTCAGCCCAAATGGCACAGCTAGAAGATTTTTTGAAGCGAGATCGTGTTCAAGGCTTTGAGCTTGCTAAGGCGCCATTACTTCGTCTGACGCTGATTAAGCTCACACCTGATGCGTTTCAGCTGGTGTGGAGTTCTCACCACATGCTGTTTGATGGCTGGTCCTTGCCCTTGATTTGGCAGGATATGCTGACCTATTACGATGGACTGCTAAAAGCGTCTTCGCCACAGCTATCGGTGGCAAAGCCCTATCGAGACTACATTGCCTGGCAGCAGGCGCAGTCTACAGAAGAGACTGCGCAGCAAGCGGAACGGTTTTGGAGATCGCAGCTTTCTGGCTTTACAGAACCGACGCCGCTACCCGCTGCTCGCACGACTGCCGAGACGGAATCTCGACCCTATCACCAAAAAGAAACGCGACTGAACATATCGCTTACTCAGCGCTTAAGCAGCTTTGCGCGTCAGCATCGCCTCACACTCAACACGCTCATCCAGGGTGCTTGGACTCTTTTATTGCACCACTTCACTGGTCATAGTCAAGTAATGCACGGCTCTGTTGTTTCTGGCCGCCCTACTGAGCTGAGCGGGGTAGAAAAGATGGTGGGATTATTCATCAACACGCTGCCAGTGCGGGGAATAATAGAGCCTGAGCAGACACTGGTAACGTGGCTAGCAGATAAGCAACAGAAGCTGTTAGCGCTACGGGAGTACGAGACGGCTGCCCTGACAGATGTGCAGCGTTGGAGTGATGTCCCTGCTGGGAGTGCGTTGTTTGAAAGCATTGTGGTGTTTGAAAACTATCCTGCTGCGGATTCGCCTGATGTAAGGTTTACCGTAGAACAGGTGCGCTATCTGGAACAGAGTAACTATCCTCTAGCGCTTTTGGTCGTGCCAGGTGACTCTTTAGAACTGTTGTTGCTGTATGACACAGCTCGGTTTGAGGAAGGTGCGATCACCCGTCTGCTCGAACATTTAGCTTTACTACTGAACGCTTTCACAGAACAGCCACAGGCAACGCTTTCTGAACTGCCTCGGTTGACCCCAGCAGAGCGAAGCGACTTATCAACAGCATCTCAACCACTTTCACTCGAAACGCTCACCATTCATCGACTGATTGAGGCGCAGATGCTGAAGACACCCAAAGCTGAGGCTGTTGTTTTTAATGGGAAAGCACTGACATACGAGATGCTCAATCAGCGCGCAAATCAGCTGGCTACTGCGCTACAGGAGCGCAATGTCACCGCCGGTAGCAGAGTCGCTCTATGTCTCAATCGCTCCTTAGAGATGATCGTTTGCATCCTCGCAGTGCTAAAGGCCGGTGCAGCTTACGTTCCTCTCGAACCAGACTATCCGCAAAGCCGACTAGCCTATTGCCTAGAAGATTCTAACCCCACCGTAGTTTGTACAGAGCGCTCGGTTAATTTACCGGCAACTGCCGTCCCTTTGCTGTATGTGGATGAACTCTCTTGCGATGAACCATCAGCAACAGACAATCTTCCGGACTGCGCTCAGCTGGATGACTTGGCTTACATTATCTACACCTCAGGCTCGACGGGCCAGCCCAAAGGGGTAATGGTGAGCCATCGCAATCTCATGCACTCAACGAAAGCGCGATTTTCTGTTTATGAGGAACCGGTTGGGCGCTTTCTGCTGCTTTCTTCGATTGCGTTTGACAGTTCTGTGGCAGGGTTGTTTTGGACGTTGTGCCAAGGCGGCACGCTTGTAGTCTCTCCCCGGCGAATCGAGCAAGATTTGCAGCAGCTAGCTGGACTAATTGAAAGAGAGAGAATTACCCATACGCTGTGTGTACCGACCCTCTATTCATTGCTGATTTCAACCGTTGAGCCCTCTTTGCTGGCAACATTGCGAACGGTGATTGTCGCAGGGGAAGCGTGTAGCGAATCGTTGGTCAAAGAACACTACACGCAGCTACCGCACGCTGAGCTATACAACGAGTATGGACCGACAGAGGCGACAGTATGGTGCACGGCATATCGAGTGCCCGCGATGTTGCCTCAGCGCCCCGTAGCCATTGGAGCGGCGATTCCAAACACTCAAATTTTGCTGATAGATGAATCATTACAGCCGGTGCCTACTGGCGCTATTGGGGAGATTTGTGTCGGTGGCGAAGGGGTAAGCCAAGGGTATCTAAATCAGGAACAGAAAACAGCCGAAGCGTTCTTTGAGAAGCGTGTGTGGTCTGATTACCTTTTGGGAGAGGAAGGACTGGAAGAGGAAGGGGCTCAATCTGTTCAGAGATTCTATCGGACGGGAGACCTGGGGCGCTTTCGCACGGATAGCACTTTGGAATGGCTGGGGCGACGGGATCGGCAGGTGAAAATTCGTGGCCATCGGATTGAGCTGGGTGAAATTGAAGAGGTACTGCGATCGCAATCCTCTACTCAAGAGGCCGTTGTTGTTCCCCATTCTCTAATGCCTGGCAATGCTTCTAACGAGGATGCAGATAATTAAGCTGTAGCTCGCTTGGCCCTAGCACTGGCGACTTTGCCCGATGAGGACGCAGCTGCGTTGATTGCCATGGCTGAAAAAATGCCTGCAACGGGGGACATTTAGCCATGGCTCATATTGTTTGCATTACAGGCGGGCTGACCGGCATTTTTAACGCGAGTATGGCACTGGTAGAACAGCTGGTGGCGGCAGGGCACGAAGTCACCTATGCGAGCCCTGCGGATTGGCGAGCGGCTGTGGAAGCTCAGGGCATTCCCTATGTACAGCTGGAGACATGGGTGATGCAGCCCAGTGAGCCGCCAATGAGCCGCTGGCAGAAGCTATGGCAGCTGCGATCGCGCCAGAAAAAGGCAGTTGATGGACTAGGCGTCAATAACTTTGCGCAGAAAATGCGATCACTCTCTCCCGATTTGTTGTTAATCGATATGGAGATGCATCCGCACATCATAGCGGCAGTGGAAGCTGGGCTAACTGTCGGGTTGCTGTGTCAATTTTTATCGGTGTGGCACCGTCCAAATCTGCCGCCGATTCATACCAGTACCGTGCCGGGTGAGGGATGGCGCGGCTCCCGGTGGGGAATTGAGCTGAGCTGGCTACGTCATGGGTGGCAAAAGTGGCAAGCAGGTCAGCGCGAAAGCTGGCGACGGGCGGGCTGTGATCGCATATCGGTGTTGCGCTGCTATGCTCGGCAGATTGGCTATAGCTATCGTCCGCTGCACTGGCGGGCGTCTGGTTGGCGGCAGTGGCTAGTACCCTACCCCCATACAGATGCGCTCTCTATTCTTTGCTTAAACGCCAGCGAACTAGATTTTCCCCACTCGCCTCATCCGACCATGCACTACGTGGGGCCTATGGTGCAGCCACAGCGCCCTCAGCTTCAGGTTAACGAGCAGACCCATCGCCAAGTTATGGACTTTTTGGCGCATCGCACTTCTACGCAATCGCTTGCCCGGTCGTTAATTTACTGTAGCTGTAGCACCTTTGTGAAAAGCAATGAACACTTTTTGCGAGCGGTAATTGCTGCGGTTGCTGCGCAGCCCGAGTGGGAGTTGGTATTGGGATTGGGGGGTCAGCTCTCACCGCAGACACTGGGAGAGCTGCCGCCACGCGTGCACGCTTTTGACTGGGTGCCCCAGATGCTGTTGTTGCAGTATGCAGACTGTGCCATTCACAATGGCGGGATTAACAGCCTTAATGAGTGTCTTTATCACGGTGTGCCGATGTTAATTTATTCTCTTAAGCGCTACGACCAAGACGGCAATGCGGCAAGGGCGGCCTATCATGGGCTGGGCATAACAGGTGATATTGAACAAGATGATGCTGAGAAGATTGAAGCATATTTACAGCAGTTGCTCAGTGATCGTAAGTATCGGCAACGGGCGGCAGCGATGAGTGATCGCGTCCGCGCCTATGCAAAAGAAGAACGGGCGGCAAAGGCGGTTGCCTCACTCCTAGGCTCATCTGACTATCGGCAGGAGGCTTCGCAGTATGTCGCCCTCTAGCTATCTAATTTGTTCGACTGTGCGTTCCGGTAGCACACTCCTAAGTAGGACACTAGGCCAACTTGAGGGCTGTGGACAACCGGAGGAGTACTTTCATCGGCACACTATTCGAGACAAAAAGCTCAACCAGAGGTCTGAGGCGTTCAGAGCCTATTGCCACGATATTAGGCACAACAGCTTTGAAACGTTTGGGACATTTGGGATAAAAATGCACTGGTGGCAGCTGAGTGATTTCTTGGCAATGGCTCGACATGCACTCGATAGTCAATCGGCGAAACAGTCTGATCGAGCGGTGCTTGAGCAGTTCTTTCCTGGGTTGAAGTATGTTTATCTGCGGCGAGAAGATGTGGTGGCGCAGGCAGTGTCAGCTGCGATCGCATCACAAACGGGTCAATGGGAAAAGCACTCCCCTACGCACAGCGAAGAGAACGGTGCTGCGGATAGTAGACCGATAGGCGCGATTAAGTTTCATCCCTGGAAAATATACGAATGGGAAACTCTGTTAGAACAACAAAATCAATCTTGGAAAACTTTCTTTCAAGACGGAAAAATTTTGCCCTATTCGCTAACCTACGAAAGCTTGGTGAATAATTTCTTGCAGGAAATTTCTCATGTGTTACAGCACATTGGTCTAGCGTCCAAGATGAATTCTAACAGCCTATCAATGCCTGTGCAGCGGCAGGCCAATGCCGCTAATGCGAGATTAATTAGTGCCTACAATCGGCTGCCAACTCCTGTTTCTGCCTCACTTTTACGCCTGTATCGTTGGCGTTGGCCCTTGAACGATACCGTGTTGCCTTTACCTGGGCAAAAAGGTGCTGAAAAAAAGGGAGGTCTCGCATGAAGCAGCTCAATCCAGATCTATATCAACGGCTTTTAGCACTGTCTTCGAATCAGCGTGCTTCGATCGAAAACCAGCTGAAAACAAAAGCCAAAGAGACTTCGTCTTCAAATCAACTACCTCAGCAACTGGTCGCCTATGTTGTTCCAGCTGGTAACGTTGACGCTTCCAGTCTTGATACGAAGGCTTTGACAAATGCAGTGAAGGCTAAGCTGCCTAACTACATGGTGCCAAATGTTGTTGTGCCGCTGGCTAAGCTACCGCTAAATGCCAATGGCAAGATCGATATTAGCGCCCTCCCAGCACCGCCCAAAGCACTGGTGAGAGGTGATAGCAACGCCGCACCTACGACAGAAACAGAGTCCACCCTAGCCGATATCTGGTGCGCAGTACTGCGGCTGGAGTCAGTGGGGATTGATGACAACTTTTTTGAGCTGGGAGGAGATTCTATTCTCAGTATTCAGATTGTGTCTAGGGCGAGAGAGGCAGGTTTGCGGCTGGCTCCCCATCAGCTGTTTGAACGGCCAACCATTGCTGAGCTAGCTACGGTCGTCAATGAAGCCCCAGAGACAATAGCAACACAGACGGTGGTAACGGGGTCGGTGCCCTTAACGCCGATTCAGCACTGGTTTACATCGCAAAAGATGCCTGCGCCCTATCATTGGCATCAGGCGCGGGTGTTTAAGCTACCAATTGGGATGGAGGCTGCGCAGGTGGAAAATGCGATCGCAATGTTGTGGCAGCATCACGATGCCCTACGGCTGCGGTTTACGCACACTGATGAGGGCTGGCGTCAGGTAAATACTGGAGTGGAGCAATCGCCAATCGTCGAGTGGATTGATATTGGCGGGTTGTCAAATGAAGAACAGAAGCAAGCAGTTGCTAAACATGGCAGCCGTCTCCACCAAAACTTAGATGGGAACCTAGATGGAGCAAACTCTCATTTGATGAAAGTCGCTTGTTTTACACGGTCAGAGACTCAGCCTAGCTGGCTGATGCTGAGCCTGCACCATTGGATTGTGGATGGCGTCTCCTGGCAAATTCTTCAAGAAGATATGGAGAGGCTGTTGCTGGGTAATGCTGACCTACCTGCTAAAACAACTTCTTACAAAGCTTGGGCCGAGGCGCTATTGAGCACGGTGAGAGAAAGACTATCGGAAGCTGACTTTTGGCATGCCCAATTTGACACACCTGCGGTATCTCTATTCAAGCAGGATGCATATGCTGGGCCATTCAAAGAAGACATGATGGCGGAGCGTATCACTTACGAGGTTGAAAAATGTTTGAGCGAGGCTGATACTCAGTCTCTGTTAAAGTCTGTTCCTGCAGCTTACAACACCCAGATCAACGACGTGCTTCTAACAGCGCTAACACAGGCACTTTTACAGTGGAAAAAGCTAGACTCGGGATGCGTTTTTCTAGAAGTAGAAGGCCACGGACGCGAGTTTATTGCGGAGGGAATCGATCTTTCTCGTACGGTTGGCTGGTGTACGATGACTTATCCCATCCGACTTCGCGTAGAGAATGGGTCGGACTGTGGCAGCGCTATAAAGTCAATAAAAGAACAGCTTCGACAGGTGCCCGGTGGTGGCATTGGCTACGGGATGCTGCGGTATTTAGCCACGGAAAAAGCGTCTGGAATTATGCAAGATATTTCTGGTAATCCTCTGCCTTTACGCTTTGTTGACAGAAAGCAACCAGAGGTACTGTTTAACTATTTGGGAAATGTTTCTTCAGGAAGCGCTGATGACGACGCTCAGCAGCAGATTGAAAATAAGCTGAATGTATTATCTGATGTTGATGTCGGTGTGTTGCGAGCGCCTCAAAACCCTCGAAGCAGTGGAATTGAGATCAATGCTGTAGTGATGTCAGGGCGGCTTCAGTGTAGCTGGCGGTCGGACGACTATTTTGTGTCCGTCTCAGATATGGAAGTGCTGGCAGAGCTCTATCTGCAACAGCTGAAAGTGATTATTGAGCACTGTACAGGTTCACAGACCGGTGGCTTTACGCCTTCTGACTTTCCGGATGCTGATTTGAATCAAGGCGAGCTGGATTCGTTTATTTCTCAGCTAACTGGAGAATAGGGCAGCACGATATGGATAAGCAGAACATTGAATCGATCTATCCTTTAACGGCTTTGCAGCAGGCTTTTTTGTGGCACAGTTTGCAAACGTCCGTGCAAGCAGGATTATTGCATGTGCGCTGCACGTTAGTGGGTCAGCTTGATGAGCATTGCTTTCGTCAGGCTTGGGATACCGTGATAGCCGCTCACCCGGCGCTGCGAACATCTGTTCATTGGGAAGGAGTTAAGCAGCCTTTGCAGGTGGTGGCACGGCAGGTGCAGCTACCTTGGACGGTGCAAGATTGGAGAGAAAAAGAGAGCGTAGATGCCCACTTAGACAATAGGCTAGAAGATAGATTAGAAGACTTTTTGCAGAAGGATCGCGATGGCAAAGCCCTTCCTGAGGAAGATCGCAGCTTCGATTTGACTCAGGCCCCGATTTCTCGTATTTCGCTTATCCGTCTGACGGACTCGAGTTATGAGCTAGTGTGGACCTGTCACCACCTCATGCTAGACGGTTGGTCCAGTGCGCTGGTGTTGAATCAAGTAGTAGATGCTTATGAGGCTCTGTCGCAAGGACAATCGCCTGTTGTTTCTTCTGCGCCTACTTTTCAGTCCTATGTTCGTTGGCAACAGCAGCAAGACTCAGCTGCGACGAAAGCTTTTTGGCAGGAGGCTTTGACAGGATTTGAGCACCCTGCATCGCGACTGTTTTGGCAGAATGCTGAAGGGCCACTATGTGCCGATGAAATGGTGATGACGAGAGAAGAGACGGCGGCAGTAAACGCGTTTTTGCGATCGCACAGACTCACACTCAACACGCTTATGCAGGGCGTATGGTCATTACTATTACGGGGCTACAGCCAAACTTCGGATGTTCTTTTTGGGTCCACCGTGTCTGGACGGCAGTGCGACCTGCCAGGGGTGGAATCCATTGTGGGTCTGTTGATTAATGTACTGCCAGTGCGTGTGAACGTCTCTGAATCAGAAACTGTGATCGACTGGCTCCAAACCTTACAACGTCAGCAGGTTGCCGTAGTGCCCTATGCTCATACAGCGCTGAGCGATATTCAACAATGGTGTGGTCTGCCGGGTCGATTGTTTGACAGTCTGCTGGTGATTGAAAACTACCCGATACGCACTGCCTCAGCGGAGAGCAGTTTGCGGCTAGAAAATCTAAAATCAGGCGTGGTAAGTACCTATGGACTTACCGTACTGGTAAAGCCAGGTGAGTCTTTAGTGGTCGCCGCTGAGTCAGCAGCGGTCACGACAGAGGTCCTGACGCATCTGTTGACTCAATTTTCTCAGCTGTTAAACGCAATAGTTGAAACCCCTCAAGTTGCAGTAGCTGAGATTTTAGCAAGCGGTGATTTTTCGAGAGCGTCGCTAATATCAATTCAGACAAAGGACGATGTTGATTCGAGTGTGACTGATTCATCAATTTCTAGGGATGATTCAGAGGTGCCGTTGTCGATGCCGCGATCACCCCTGGAACTGTCGCTGCTAAAAATTTGGTCGTCCGTCTTGGGAACGCGCCAGCAGCGATCATTGGGGGTAGACGATAGCTTTTTCGACTGGGGTGGCAGTTCCTTGCTGGCCGTACAGCTTTTTAACGAAATGCAGCGGCAGCTCGAATGCGCATTGCCGCTGGCGACACTGTTCCAGGCACCTACAGTAAGTGAATTTGCCGTACTCCTTGCCCAGTCTCAGTCTGGTGATACACCTGCGACAAAATGGTCGAGCCTTGTGCCCATTCAGCCAAATGGCGCTCAGCGTCCATTCTTCTTTCATGGAGGCTCAGCCGATGCACTCACCTGGGCCCGGTTTTCCCAACTGTTGGGGGCCGACCAACCCTTTTATGCTTTCCAGCGCCCAGACCTGGATGGTCGTAAGGTGACGATGCTAACAGTGGAAGAACTGGCCGCAGACTGTGTAAAAGAGCTCAGGATGCTGCAGCCGGAAGGCCCCTACATTGTGGGCGGGCACTGCTTTGGCGGCGCGGTTGCTCTTGAAATGGCACAGCAGCTCCAGGCGCTGGGTCAAAGGGTAGACAGTGTGGTGTTGATTGATGCCTATCGGCCAGAAGTGCTGCCTTCGTCTCGCCGTATTCAGCTACAAACTCAGCTAAATTTAGGCTTGTTCTGGCTGCGCAAAAATTACTATTACTACGGCAATCGGAAAGACTTGAAGCGGCTACCCGCAAAGCTATGGGAAAAGGTTCGGGGGCGACTTGGCTCTGCGGATACAACAATACAGCCTTCGGAGCAGCCTTCGGAGGCTGTTCCTTCACAGAGTGAAGTACACCTAGCATCTGAAAGTGAAGCATCTGAAAGTGAAGCATTCGAAAGTGGAGTGTCTGGGGCTGCTGTGCCCAATTCCTATGAGGCTCGCTATGCGCAGGCGATCGCAGCCAATGACTGGGCTGCTGCTCGCTATCAAGCGACTGAATATAAAGGCACCCTCAAGCTGTTTCGGGCCAAAATTCAAATGCTGGAATGGTACTTTGGCGAATCTCTTGGCTGGCAAACATTGGTTAAAGATAGACTGCAAACCACCTTTATTCCTGGCTTTTTTGGTAACCTATTCAATCAAAGAGCTGCGCCCATACTGGCTGAGCAGGTGAAAACTTACCTATCGACCCTGCCACCAGCGCCAATGCCAGACTCATCATTAGCATCGCAATCTCAGATAGCCTCAGCGCCACGATCGCAAGCCCCCATATCACCGCCCCCCGCATAGCCTTTTACATGCCTGTTCCACTGCCCAAAATTTTGCATATCATCCCGCGTATTGCACCTGATATGGACGGGGTCGGACAATATGCAATGAGGCTAAGCAGACAGCTACGCTCCCATCACCAGATAGATTCCGATTTTTTGGTCGTGAGACCTAGCGCGCGAACTCAATCGTCGATAGATGGTTTTACGGTGCATCGGTTTACCGAGCACACGGTGCCTAACTTTTTGGAAACGGTTCCAGCGGATATTTCTGCGGTGGTGCTGCAATACAGTAACTATCCCTATTTACAGGGAAAGCTGGACTCACCGATGTGGCTGGCACCTGCGCTCAAGACACTCAAGGCCAAAGGCATTCCTGTCGTGGTGATGTTTCACGAATTGCCCACGCTCAAGTATGGGGTACTGCGATGTCGCAATCCTATTCAGGAGCGACTCTCGCGTGATTTGGCGCGATTCGCTGATGGTGTGGTCACCAATAACGAGTCTTTTCAGCAAACGCTGCTGAGATGGCGAGGTGACAGCGTGATGTGTCAGCCTAATTTTTCGACCATTGGTGAGCCTACGGAAGTGGTAACGCCGCTTTCTGAACGCGATCGCACCCTAATTGTATTTGGCAGTACAGATCGCCGCCGCGTCTACCAGAGCAACTTGACCGTGCTCAAAGAGATTTGCGAGCAGCTGAAAATTCATACGCTCTACGACGTAGGCCGTCCCGTAGAGTGGGATACCGATAGCCTAGGCCCTGCCATTAAAACGATCAAAACAGGCGTACTCTCCAACCAAGAGATCAGGGCACTGATGTCGAAATCCTTTGCCGGCGTATTTGACTATCATCGGTTTCCCCGTAATCTAGGAAAGTCCAGTGTGTATGCAGCGTATGCGGCCCATGGCCTGCTGCCCATTTGTAACGGTCGCTTTTTGCGTCCGCAAGATAGGATCATTGCCGATCGACACTACGTTGATACCTTTACAGTACATGCCTGTTCCAAGGGGTCATCTCTCGACTCCTGGCTTCAAATGATCGCGACCAACGCTCATACGCTTTATCGAACGCGCTCGGTCGAACGCTCAGCACAGCGGTATGCTGACCTGATTGCATCGGCCATGCTGTCAGCCTCGCACCCAAATGAATCTACCGAGTCGGCCAATACCGAGCCAGACAACACAGTGACCTCTGAGCCTGCGGGCATCCGTCAAAACTAAGTACTCAAAACTAGGTGCCAAAAACTCAGTGCTCAAAGCTCAGTGCCATGATTTATCCTAAGCTCTTTATCGTTGGCTGTCCTCGCTCAGGAACGTCTTGGGTGAATTCGCTGTTGGCTGGCCATCCCGATATCGTGGCTGTTCCGATAGAAACCCATGCCTATCCGCTAGTGTACGAGCCCTTTGTACAGTTTCTCGAACAGGGGCTTGTCATGCGTCTGAAGTCATGGAAAGGCATTCTGCGGCGCTATGGCTTCAAACCGTTACTGATTGGATTTCATTCGTCAGACATTTGGCGTGAGATTTTACGCAACTATCAAGCCATGAACAAGGAAAACAGTCATGGGTTGCGTCTACTGGTAGATTATGACGAGCTCAGTCAGCTGGTCGAAACAGCCGAACTCCGTCCGGGCGTAGATTTGGATAAGGCAGAACAGCTCATCTCGGATATGTTTGATCTGTTCTTTCAAAGGCACGGAAAAGCAGGGCAGACTCTGCTCGAAAAAACGCCCTTGCACATTCGCTATTGTGATCGCATTCTTCACCGATTTCCCGAAGCGAAGGTGATAGAAGTGATTCGCGATGGACGCGATGTGTGTGCGTCTTACGAAGCGTTAGCTCAACAACAAGATTGGGCCAAGGTTGGCACAGCAGGCGCTATTTCGCAGTGGAAAAACTGCATTGAGCGAGGGCAGCGACTACGAGACAATGCAGCATTTTCTGCTCGGATGCATACTATTCGTTACGAGTCACTGAAGGCCGAACCAGAGGCAGAACTACAACAGATTTTTGAGTTCGCAGAGCTGCCTGCTACAGGGCAACAGATTCGAGAGTTTGTTGACGCTGCGAGCATTGAGCGGGTGGCGAGCAAGGGGGAAGGCCAGTACGTACGAAAGGGGATTGTGGGCGATTGGAAAAACCGGCTGTCGGCTGAAGATGTGGAGTTGTGCGATGCGATCGCAGGCAAGCAACTCAGAGCGCTAGGTTATACATAGTGCGTATAGATTCAGAAAACGACTGACGGCAATACAATTTTTTCGGCAAAGCTGCATACTTGGAGAGAACCATCCTAATTAATGAGTGTAGTGGTTAGGTAATTCATCATGACTCAGACTACGCTCTCTCCTATGCAGTTTACTCATAAGGTAGCTGCATAGGAGAGTAATCAACGATTCTCTGTATTAGCTCGACCACGCTTCTTTAATTGATGTTCATTGCGGCTTGCGGCTTATTCCCGCAACTCTATTGATGCTCTCCACAAAACTGTTAGAGTCTGTTGGCCCATCTCCACAGCAAATTTGGCAACCTTCAGAGACGCCTCTATCCACTGCACTAGATGTTCACAAGCACGGTAGACTCCACTTGAACAGTGACTATACGGGTTGCTTCACATTACCAGGCTCCCCAAACTCTGTTTCGCGGTATCTAGACTCTCATCATGAATGGTTTGAACGCTGTGCTCACCCAATGACTGTGACCTCACTGGGGCCAAGTAGCTACAGTCTATGCCCTGGTCGCTTCAAGTGTTTAAATTTTGCGGTAGAACCAATCGTTGGTATTAAGCTGATACCCATAGCAGACGACGTTTATCAGCTACAAAATAGCCCCCTCAATCATCCAACTGATGAGTCAATGTACGCGCTCGACTTTTGCCTCTCTCTACAGCTAAGCGAGCTGCACGAGACTGCCTCGCCAGCAGAAGTCATGACTGTCATAAATTGGGAACTTACAGTTGCCATCTGGGCTGAGCTACCACGCGTTATCCGAACCATGCCAAAGGCAATAGTACGCCAAGCTGCCATGCAACTGCTCAATCGGATTATCAATCAAGTAACCCAACGGCTAACGGAGAAAATTAAAACAGATTTTACCGACAGGACACCATACGCAAGATCTTGATGCGATGCGAGCAAAATACGGCAACCGCAAATAGCTTCTTTCACAAACTGCTTAAAC
>ERZ1740067.1263-NODE-1263-length-17782-cov-6.528798_pt1 | contig 17782 bp, 18 predicted proteins | sample MGYA00581736_ERZ1740067 | MGnify/ENA primary metagenome ERZ1740067 (study PRJEB43018, sample SAMN04849236) | marine metagenome | isolation source: floating plastic debris | place: Pacific Ocean | collected 2008-08-27 | study: EMG produced TPA metagenomics... | reverse complement strand
TAGCCAGCTCTATTGTGAGGACGGAGTTGGTGGAAATGTCCGATGCTTCAGAAGATAATGATATGAACTCGAAATACTTTATTCGAAGAATGCCCCATCGAACAAGACACGTTTTTCTCACGTTCAGAAAGGTCTAAGTTCTGAGACTCTGATGAGACTCTGAAGTGTACTACGAAGGTTTAATCAATCTGGCCAACATTTATACAGATGCCCTATTCGCAGCGAGGATTTGTCTGGACTTGCACTTCTATAGTCAATGTCTCCTCTTCCCGTTGAATTAGCAGGGGCAACTGCTGTCCGACTTCACTACTTTGCATGATTTTTATAAAATCTATAGTCGTAACAATGGGTTTGCCAGCAGCCTCCACAATGAGATCTCCAGCCCGAATATCACCTAGAGGATTCAGAGTTTTTACTACTACAACCCCTTCATTGTCAGGCCATATAAAATCATGGCGACCACGCTCGTTTAATCGAGCCGCCTCTTCAGCCGTTGATTGAGTCAAAGCAACACCTACTATCGGGCGACAATCGTCATTCGCCTGAGATTCTCGCTCTGTAAGATTGTGAGAACCCTTTGTTGAAGTAGTTTGATCGCAAGCAACCAGATTGGTGTAGAAGACCAGTGCGAATGAAACGATACACAACCGACGACGCATAACATCTTTGAAGTATTCGTACAACTAATTGAGTAAGGTGAGCTCCAAATAAAACAATTGGATAGTCTCGAAACCCTTAAATAATGAGACATTTGAGTATACTTCTAAAGTTTAGTGAGTCCGAGCCTATGCCCAATCTCAGCCAAGAATTGCTTCTGCTCATCAATAGGGTAACGTTCTCCCATCTCTTTTATAGACGCTAACAGATTCACTCTCTCTACCTCAGGTAATTCCTTTAAATTAGCACTCATACTTTCCATAAAAGCAACTGCCGCATCTGGATTCAATGTTTCGTCATCATTGAACTCCATGAACATAGCCGTGTCAATCAGAATTTGAATGATAGGTTTGCTAATATTCATGCAACTGCTAAGGAAGATATAACGACAAGTTTATAGCTGAGCAATGGAGCAAGGCGCTATCTCCCTACAACTTCACTTAGCGATTCTTGAATCACATCGTCGCCTACCCCGCGCCGCTTTAAGCTTTCGATGAGTAAAGTAACCGTATTGTTCTCTAATCGTTCTAGACCGCTGCGTAATCCCTGTCCTATGTAAGTGCGTGCCAGTGGCTGATAGCCAACGAACCCTAGGGCAGGTGCTATTCGTTTGAGCTCTTCGATGATATTTTCGGGCATCTGAATAGTAACCGTAGTCATTGGGCGATCACGCTTAAGTTGCTTTTTGAGAGCGTCAGACTTCATCGTTTTCGCGTTCAGTACACATCCATTGAAAGCAGTATAACCAAGCGTATTTACTTTGTGAATTTGCTTTGAGGAACGACTGCTATACCTCTACAAAGTGGGCTGCTTTATTCTCTGCCTCTTCCTTTAGTGCCTTGTCCAAATGGCTGATGTAATATTCCATATTGTGATCGGCAATCATATCGAAGCCAGAACCAGAGATGCCTTTGACCAAGCCCCAAGTGCTGTCAATCAGTCGGCTCATCAGCTGGTAGTTTGCCATGATTCTCCCGCCCGCACTGAAGTACTTCACCATGCCAACGTGACCATACAGTCGAGTGGGATTCCAGATGGAAAATGGCGGTGGCACGTGTGGAACAATATCGTTGTTGTTGACAAATCGGAAGACTTTGCCGTTGATGCGGGTGTGCAGCTGATTGACAAAGGTGCGATCGCCCACTCGTGGCTGACCAAAAGTATAGACGCCTGCGACATTAATATCATTGTCCAAGAGTGCAGCCGTAGCCATTGTGGCAAGGGCACCGCCTAAACTATGACCTGTAATATAGAGTGGAGGAAGTTTCTCGCCTTTGGCGTTAAATTCCTTTCTCCACCGAGCAATTTGCATAAGCACAGCCTGCTCAATACTTGCCCAGGCTAAGAAAAAACCAGTGTGCACTCTGCCTTTGTAGGAAGAGAGGGTCTCGACACCGTTTTTGCGGATGGTGAAATTGCGGAGTTGGGTGGTGACATTGGTTTGCCAGTCCTTGGGCTCTTGGCTACCGCGAAAAGCAAGTACAACGAACTGAGAGGTTCGGAACATATATGCTTGTGTGTCACGGCCACGGTTGTTGAAGTAGCGAAAGTTGTTTCGGATAAAGCTGTTTTGGGTTTGCTGATGGTGTGAGTTGCGGAGGCGGTCTTTTTCGATAACCTGCTGGATGACTGGTTTAGGCTTAGCTAGTTTTGCCTGCTGGCTGCGAAGACTGTCATTCTTTTCGAGGGTGCTGACCCAGCGTTCCACAACTTCAGCAACAAACTGTTTGTCTTGGTAGGAAAGGTAGGCAGCTTTTGCAAGCGTGAGCGCAATGCGGGTGTCATAACCAGAGGAAAGATTAAGTGCGATTAGGTCACTGTCTTGGTAGGGCGAGGGTAAAATGCGAAATCCGAACTTTTCAAAAAGCTTTTGAACGCCTAAGAAACCGCTGTGATGGATATAACTGTAGAGAGCATCGTAAAAACGAGACGCCCCGGGCCGACGGTATGTCGGAGCGCCAATAAGCTTGATCCAGTATCTGAGCCAGGGCCGAAGCTCCTCTTCGGTAAATAGACCCGATTCTAAAAAGTAACCAAAGTGCTCTAGGCCATTGAGCATTTTGTTGAACCAGTCCCGCAGCACGGTTTCAATCTGGTACTGGCGTAGTGTGTCCGGATCAAGATTGTTGTGGTCTTGATGGTAGTCGATGCTGTGTTTTACGCGAACGCGCTGATCGTGGCTGGCAAGGGCATTGCACAATAGCTCATCGGTCACTTGAAAGGAAAAGGGCCTGCCGTGGGTTGGGCTAGTGATGTGGTAGTCGCGATATTCTTCAAAATCAAGAATTTTTAGGGCATTGTGAATGTCTGGATCGCTCTCAAATTCTTTAATGGCCTGTCGTAGAAACTCAATGCGCTGCCATTTTTGCTGCCGTACATATTTCACAATTCCCCAGCTGATGGCACTGCCCGTAAGCAATAAACTTAGGACGATTAGCCACTGTGCTCTCTTGGATGAGTCAGTTTCTGCAAGTGCTTCTTCTAGACCATTGTTGCTGGAGAATGCATTTTCGAGAAAGGCGTTGATTGAAGATGATGGTGCTAAATCTTCTGATAATTGTGCAGTGATTGGAGGGGTGTTTGCTGCTATGGACGGCGGCGGTTGGGTGATCCAAGCGCTAATAATAAGCGCGATTAGGTAGATGTAGCGATGCATACTGATAAGAAATAAAAAGGTAAGAAATAAGAAAAAGGATTTAGCGTCGATGCTTGTTGAGTACCGTCAGGATTGTTTTTGGTGTTGGAAGAACTGATTTGATGAAATAGTTTGATTTGATGAAGTAGTTTGATTTGATGAAATAGGTCGGCGAGACAGAGTGAGATATGCCAGTGAGATGGCTCAGCTAGTGTGACAGTATGACGGAGCGGTGAAATTGAGTAAATGTCGCTGAGCGTCAATAATAGTATTAGTTGATTAAGTGTTGGTTTATTAACGTTTTGAGCTTACCCAGTCCATTGGCTTGAGCCTACCTGATATCAATTTTCTCAGGTGTAATGGGTTAAATTTCTGAGAAGAAAGGGTATGTGTGTGAGGTCACAGACAAGTTAGTGTCGTTGCTTTTACTTAGGTTCTCTCGGTAAGGCAGTATATAGAAATTGGCGGTACTGGGAGTGGCGGTATAGAGACTGTATGAGCTACAGACACGGTTATATGAGGAGATTAGGCATGCGGGCTTTGCAAAAGCTAGGCGTCACATGTACGACGACATGTGTGGCGACTGGCTTTTTCCTATTTTCTGGGTGGGGCCCCAGTTGGCGTGCTGAGCAATGGATGCCTGAGTGGACTGTCCATCGAATGGCCAAGGCCGATACTATCGTGAATACGCAAGGTCGTCTGATTTCTGGCGATGCTGTTTTGGATGATGGCAGTCTGTACGACCAGCATGTGTTTTCAGGGAGAAGCGGTCAGTATGTCACCATCTCCTTAGAAAGTAATGATTTCGATCCCTATCTCATCCTGTTAGATCCCAATGGCCAGCGCATTGGCGAAAACGACGATATCAGCCGCATTAATCGTAATTCTCGTTTGATTGTGACATTGCCTGCTACTGGGATGTATACCGCTGTAGCCAACAGCTACGAGTCGGGTAAGAACGGTGACTATGTCATTAAGGTGGATGTGGCCGATGATAGAGCAGCGTTAGCACAGATGTTGGCAAGCACTGCGGTTCCAGATGGCACCGCAGTGTGCACGCAGGCGATTGCAAACATGACTAGTACCCTTGAAACCGATCGCGAACTCAGTGCACTGGTGAGTTCACTTCAGCTTGATCGCCTATACGCTAGCGCGCCATCCGGTCGTCCTTACGGTGTGAATGTCGCGGTTAATGGCCCGGCAGCGGAGTCGGTGATGGTTTCTCCTCAGCTATTGACACAGCTAAGTTCGCAGCTAGTTGGCTCCTGTGGTTCAGTGGGAGCGGTTGTGTTTAGTACGAACACCCCTGATACCGAGCTGGGTGATTTTGAGCGGACATTTGGATTTTTGCCAGCGGCAGGCGATGCGATCGCCCAAGTGGCTCGTGGCGATGAGGCTGCTGACATGGTCAGCGAGTTTTCCTGTGTGAATAAAGAAGATCGAGATTCTGCTGCGCCATTGGCTTGGGGAGAGCGCTTTTGCGCCTACGGAGGCTAGGGCCGGATGGGCTGTGGTAATTTCTGTAAATAGCTGATTGAACCATTTTGATAACTGCATTGAATAACCGCAGGCGAAGTCTTCATAACGGTTGCCAAAAGATGACCGAGGCTATGGCACAATTGCCAATACTCTCTCGATAATTTTTTGGTAGCCAGCTTTTTGGCCAAAACTGCTGTGACGGTGTCTCCCTCTGGTGACAATTTGTGGGTTGATGAGCTATCGGCAGCTCAGCTGAGCAGCATTAAGGCGCAGCTAGATCTGGTGTTGATGGCCGTAGAGGCGCTGACGAATATTGGCTCAGACGCGGTACTAGCAGCAGCCAAGGACCTAAAGCTGACTGAAACGCTCTCGGATCGAGTGGGGCTGTGGCGACTGCGGCAGTCGAGCCCATTGAGAAAGGGGAAAGGCCGCAAAAAGCTGGATATTGAAGAAGCGCGGGCACTGGTGCTAGTGGTGTGTCACCTGGCAAGATCACATCACGAAAAAATCCGACAGGCGGTGGCCAGGCTAGAGCAGCTGAGTGCCGAGGGGGAGCCGCCCCATCGCGCGGCGGTGCTGGGTGACTATCTCGATAACTTTAATAATATGTACTGCGATCGCATGGAGGATCCAGCGCTGGAAACGCAGCGTCTGACACAGCTTTCCTTGCGACTGCTGATTGATTTGCTCTTTTATAGTGCGGCAGGCGGAGAGCGGCAGCTTTGGCTGGCGCTGATTGATCGTGCTGAGGTGCAGCAATGAGTTGTAGACACCGTGGCTTAGTAACCGTGGGTTACTAACCGTGGGTTACTAACTGTGGCTCAATTACTGTTCCTTATTCACTGCGCCAATCACCACGCCTTAATTACTTTGCTTTCGTGACGGTTCTACCGGCGGCTGAGATAATAGCTGACAATACATCTCGTGCCCACCTCGACTGCTACTATGACCGCTCAGCCCTCTGCTAGCCTGCCTGCCGATTTTGCCCAATTGCTTAAAAAGACTAATTTGTATCTAGTCGGGATGATGGGGGCGGGTAAGACCACTATCGGGCGCAAGCTCGCTAACCGACTGGGCTATCACTTTTTTGATACCGATGCGCTGATTGAGCAGAGCACGGGACAAAAGGTGAATGAGCTATTTGCTAAAGAAGGTGAGGCCGGCTTTCGTGAGATAGAAACGCAGGTGCTGGCTCAAATTTCTAGCCATACGAATTTGGTCGTGGCCACGGGTGGCGGCATCGTGACCCAACAGATGAAGTGGAGCTAGTTGCACCATGGTGGTGTTATTTGGCTAGATGTGCCCGTACCCGTGTTGGTTTCCCGGCTGTCGGGAGATACCACCAGACCCCTCCTAAAAGATGCTGATCTCTCCGCTAAGCTGACGGATTTGATAGAGCAGCGAGGTCATCGCTATGCGATGGCAGATATTCGGATTGGCTATGAGGGTAAGTCGGTTGGGAAAACGTGCGATCGCATTCTTGCCGCCCTTCAGCAACGGCTGCGGCCCGATCCTAAACTCGCTCGTGACCAAATTCAAATTAGCCAAACCTCAATCAATCCTGTGCTGACCGATTCCGATACGCCTACCCCGTAGTGGCTCGGCTCTACAGTTGGTTGGCTCCGCAGTTTTTCTGGGCGCCACAGTCTTTTTTGTCAGATAGTCTTTGGGTTTAAATAGTCTCTTTCTTTCAGTTCCTAACGGTTTACAACATGGAGAATTCAGTTCAAGACCAAGCGTTTCAAAAGTCCGAAGCGGCCCGTGTACGCATTTTGAGCGAAGCTCTGCCCTACATTCAAAAGTTTCGCGGTCGCACAGTGGTCGTGAAGTACGGTGGTGCGGCAATGAAAGATGGTCGCCTCAAAGCAGATGTGATTCGCGATGTCGTGTTTATGGCGAGTGTGGGCATTCGTCCAGTGATGGTACATGGCGGTGGCCCTGAGATTAATAGCTGGCTTGGCAAGCTGAATATTGAACCACAGTTCAAGGATGGGCTGCGAGTGACTGACGCTGAAACCATGGATGTGGTGGAGATGGTGTTAGTGGGCCGAGTGAACAAAGAGCTTGTGGCGCTGATCAATCAGGCAGGCGGCTCAGCGGTGGGACTATGTGGTAAGGATGGGAATCTGGTGACAGCAAGGCCCAGGTCCGCAGATTCGGCGGTGGGCTTTGTGGGGGATGTCAGTAATGTGCAGCCAGATTTGGTGCGATCGCTAGTAGAGGCAGGCTATATTCCTGTGATTTCGAGTGTGGCCTCGGATGATACTGGCCAAGCCTACAACATCAATGCCGATACTGTGGCGGGTGAGCTAGCGGCAGCGCTCGGGGCGGAAAAGCTGATTTTGCTGACGGATGCGCCAGGGATTATGCGTGACTTTCACGATCCGAGTACGTTGATTAGTCAGCTGGACATTCAGCAGGCAAGGGATTTGATCGAGCAAGGAATTGTGGCCGGGGGGATGATTCCCAAGGTGAACTGCTGTGTGCGATCGCTGGCTCAGGGTGTGCGTGCAGCCACCATTCTCGATGGTCGCGTTCCCCATGCGCTGCTGCTGGAGATTTTCTCGGATATGGGGATTGGCACGATGATGGTGGCCTCTAGCTTTAGCCTCTAGTTTTAGTCTGTGGGGCTATGTAAGTGAGCGCGGCCTCACAGGCCATTTGTAATCTGCATATCCGTAGCTCTGTTATCTGTAAAACCAAGCTGATTCTGAATAAAGTGGTATTTAAAAACCAACGTTATAATCTGCTTAGTTTTGAGATGTCGCTTTTATGCATCGGCTTTTATCGGGTTCGCTTTCTGTAGAGACCCTTACGATTCCGATTCGGGATTTACCTGAGCGGCTGGTGGGTACGGTGGTTGCCCAGCTTTCAGATTTTCACTTTGACGGATTACGGCTCTCGAATGCTCTCCTAGCCAAGACAATGGCGCAAATTGAAGCGATTCAGCCAGATTTGATTGCGCTGACGGGGGATTTTGTGACGGATGATCCGTCGCCCATCCATGATCTTGCCCGGCAGATTAAGCATATGCCCAGTCGCTATGGATCGATCGCAGTGCTGGGTAATCACGATATTAAGGTGGCTGGGGCACGCAAGGTGGTGACGGATGCACTGGAGGCGGCGAATGTACCGGTGCTGTGGAATGCGATCGCCACACCTTTGGGTGATGATTTTCCGGTGGTGGGCTTCGCCGACTACTGGTCAAGAGAATTTGACCCGGATGTGTTGAATCAGCTAGATCCAGCACTGCCACGTATGGTGCTCTCTCACAATCCAGACACGGCTCAGCCCCTTTCAGAGTGGCGAGTAGATTTGCAGCTGTCAGGCCATACCCACGGGGGCCAGCTGTATATTCCCTTTCTGGGGCCTGGTCCCCTAGTGTGGCAGCGACTTCGACGGGGCGTGCCTAGCGCTATTCGCAATCGGATTCCTTTTTTGAACGATCGCTGCTTTCATGTAGTGCGCCACTGGGAATGGTGTCGGGGCCTGCATAGAGTTGGCGATAACTGGCTGTACGTCAATCGAGGGTTGGGTACGTATTTCCCAGGTCGGTTCCTGTGTTCACCAGAGCTAACGGTGCTTACATTGGTCCGAGCGTAGGATGGGGAGCCCCTTAGATTGGTTTAACCTTGGCGCGATGGAGTAACTTGCCGTTATGGGTGAATCCAGTGTGTGTTACTTGCACAAGTTCGCCAGGCTTGGCATTCCCTTTTGTGAGCTGGTGGTGTGTAGGATCGTAGGGGATTTGCTCGTCGATAGTTGCAATGGGTTCTACGTGCCATTCGCTCATGAGTTCTTCTACCGGACGAATGAAGGGAAGAAGTTTGGTGGCAGACAGCTCAGGATTGGCTTGCGCTCGCTTGGAAATGGTGGGCCACTGTGTCAGCCAAGTTTCTAACGTTTGCAACGCATCGGTTTGAACGGCAAGTTCGTTATGGGGGGGAGTGGGAGACTGCTGGGACAGATGATTCTGTGTTTTTTTGAGCTTGGTGTTGCTTTGTGCCGCTACAGATTGCGGTAGAAAGCGTTCTAAAAGCTCCGTGAGTGAAATATCCAGGGCTTTGCCGATTTTCTCTAGAGCATCTACCCGCATTTTTTCGATATTTCCGCTGCGTAGCTGTTGAATTTGCCAGCGAGAGACGTCTGCTTGTTGTGCCAGGGCTCGATAGCTTTTGAGGTTGGCAGTTTGCATAAGCGTCTGCAAGGTTTCGGTTGGAGAAGCCATAGGATTAGACAAGAGATCAGGCAAGGTGCATTTTGAGGACAGACTTAGGGGCGCGGCGCACGCGGGCGAGGATGGTTTTATGGCCAAGGTGCTGGCAAGCTTCGTAGCGATGGCAGCCGGAAAAACCGTAGTATTTGCCGTCTACTTCTAGGATATCGATGGGTTCTTGCAGACCGATTTCTTGAATAGAAATCATCAGCGCTTTGACTTTATCAGGATCGTTTTGTCGAAAGAGGGGACGGCTGATTTGATCGATGGGGATTTCTTTGATTTGGACCATTGGAAAGTCGCTCTTTGAGCGAGAGATGTACTCAAAAATAGGTAGATACAGGATACTAGACGTAGTGGTTGCTAGAGAGAACTCAGTGGGTCGCTTTCTACAGGTGAACAAGGAAGACTTCTGACAACCACCGCTTGCAATCAATTTAAGAAAAGTTGATATGAACATCATGTATTCCTCTCAATTTGGGTTGAATAATAAGCGTATAGGTCTTTGGGCCCCTCACTTGTTTGCAAAATGGTTCCTACAAATCGTTTGAGTTGTCGTTTTGGTGCGTTGAGGGCGGTTTCTGCCCGCTGGATTTCGCGCTGGACAATGAGCTGTTCTGCAATTGGTTTTTCAGCAGTGTCCTCGATTGCAGTGTCTTCGATTGCATTGGGCAGTGGCGTGATGACGACTGGTCTAGTCGTGGGCATGACTGCGGTGGAAGGTATGGTTATCCCTGCTTCTGCTCAGGCACAGGCGCCCGTTCAGAATCCTGAGATCAAAGTCGGGATTGTTCAGCGCTTTGGTGAAAGCAAAGACGACAAAATTACGCTGGGGCCACTGGCAGGCGATCAGCTAACGGTGAACTTTAAGACGGGTAGCCAATCGCAGACGATTACGACAAATCGGCTACAGATAGACGTTACGATGCAGCCATTGCCGACACCGCAGCTGCAAGAGTGGGTCGTGCTGAGCACCCATCGCAGTTTTGAGAGTGCGGAAGATAGTGCAAATCTGTGGCAATCAGCGGGTATCAATGCTGAAATTGCGCAGCCGGATTCCTGGCAAGTGTGGGCAAAAAGAGAAGATTATAATTCTCCGATAGTGCGCAGACTGTTAATCGAAAATTTGCATACGGCGGGATATACGGGCGCGTTTATTGATAGCAGGGTGGTAAAAGAGATTCCGAAAGTCTCTTTTACAGCAGATGGCTTCAAATACGCGCGGGATGAATTTACGATCACAAGTGCGAACCGGCGAATTCAGATGGCCCAGGGAAATCGTATAAGTTTCCGGGATATCTTTGCTGGAGATATGAAGATTCAGCCGAATTCCTATGGGACCTACACGTTGGTAAATCAGGTTCCGGTAGAGCTGTATTTGCGAGGGGTCGTTCCGCATGAGATTGGGCCAGGTGCGCCGCGTAAGGCGATTGAGGCGCAGGCGATCTTGGCGCGGACGTATGCGCTGCGAAATTTGCGGCGGTTTGCGATTGATAACTATGAGCTTTGTGCGGATACGCAGTGTCAGGTGTATTACGGATTGGCAGATACGGATCCGGGGAGTGACGCGGCGATCGCAGCCACAGCAGGCCAAGTCCTTACCTACAACAACGAACTGGTCGATGCACTCTACTCTTCCACCACTGGCGGTGTTACGGCTCGGTTTACCGATGTATGGAATGGAGAAGATCGTCCTTACTTGAGGCCAGTTGTTGACTCTCTGCAGTCAAAGTGGGATTTGGACGCGCGGCCGCTTTCCAATGAGGCCAACTTTCGAGCGTTTATCTCGTTAAAAAATGGGTTCAACGAGGAAGATTGGCCGACGTTCCGATGGAACAGAACGGCAACGCTTAAAGAAATGGATGAAGTGTTGAAGCGATATTTGAGAAATCGGCAGCATCCGCTAGCAGAATACAACAAACTGACGGGAATGACGGTCCTAGAAAGAGCTGATTCAGGGCGGGTGCAGAAGCTGCGGGTGGATACGGATATGGGCTCATTTGAGTTGCTCAAGGATGAGTCGGTAAAAGCGTTGGTGCCGCCGAGGAGTTTGTTGTTTTATGTGGAGCCTATGATGACGGTGCCAGAAGATAAGCAGAAAGAAGACTCGCAGCCGTCATCGTCGAGTTCAGCTCAAGAAAGCGATGAGACCTTGGTGGCTCCGCAGGGCGAAGACTCTGCCTCTCCATCGAACGCAGGTGAAGCGAGTGCACCAGAGACAGAATCAAATCAGGTGCAAAATGTTGAGCCTGAGCCTGTTTTGACTGGGTTTCGATTTGTGGGTGGCGGGTTTGGCCACGGCGTAGGGATGAGCCAGACGGGGGCGTATAACCTTGGGGAGAAGGGCTACTCACCGAAGCAAATTCTGGAGTTTTATTATCCGGGGACGATCCTAAAACCATTGAGTGAGGACGTTGTTTTTTGGGATGGGGACTGAGGTGATAGCTATCATCAGTATTGATTGATATCTAGGGTATATTGGTCTCGCTGTTAAGACGACGCGCATGCAAGTCTCTCGGAATTTTGCGTTTTTGAAGGTTCATAGTCTGGAACTCGTGCGGCTGGGTTCGTTGGCGGAGCAGTATCTGGCAGATGATCCTAATACCTGTTTGATTAAGCTACGGCAGTTTGGGGAGCAGCTGGCCCAGCTAGCGGCGGCGAAGGTGGGCCTTTATGAAGATGTAAATGAGAGCCAGTTTGAGCTGTTGCGGCGCTTAGAAGATCGGCGGGTGATTGTGGGGCGGGTGGCGCAGCTGTTTCATGAGGTGCGCAAGGTGGGAAACCGGGCGACCCATGGCTCGTTTGGTGAGCAGCGGACGGCGCTGAGTCACTTGAAGTATGCCAGGTCGCTGGGCATCTGGTTCCATCGGTCTATTGGGAAAGTAAAGGGGTTTGATCCGGGGCCGTTTGTGCCGCCTGCGCCGCCAAAGCAAGATCGATCTGAGGAGCTGGCGGCGGAGCTAGCGCGGTTGCAGGCGGAGTTGGCAGCGAGGGAAAAGACGCTGGCGGTGACGCTGTCTGCCTCGGAGCGATCGCAGGCTTTGGCACAAGAAGAAGCAGAATTGCGACAGTTGGCAGAGGCTTTGCTGGTAGAAGCTGAGGCTGAGGCGGAAGCGGCCAAGGCGCAGCTGGCAGAGCGGTTGGCGGTGGTGCAGGCTCAGGCAGTAGAAGCACCTGCGGTGGAGATTGAGGAGACGATCGCCGTTGCACAGGAAGAAGAGTCTGCCCTAGATATTGATGAGCGTGAGACGAGAAGGCTGATCGATTCGCAGCTGCAAGCGGCGGGTTGGGAAGCGGATTCGGAGGTGCTGCGCTATGGGAATGGGACGAGGCCGCAGAAGGGGCGGAACGTTGCCATAGCAGAATGGCCCACCGCAGACGGACGCGCAGACTATGTGCTGCTTGTCGGCTTGCAGGTGCTGGGCGTGGTAGAAGCTAAGCGCAAGCGCAAGGATGTGTACGGCGCAGTGGATCAAGCCAAGCGCTACAGCCGAGGCTATGAGATTAAAGGCGATGAAGTCCTGCCGGGTGGCCCCTGGGGTGAGGCTCCCAATATGTATCGAGTGCCTTTTGTTTTTGCGACGAATGGTCGAGACTTTTTACCACAGCTAGAAACCACCAGCGGGATTTGGTTTTGCGATGTGAGGCGCGCGAGAAATTTGCGCCGGGCGCTGCGCAGCTGGTATCGGCCAGAAGGGCTTGTCGATACGCTAGCCCAGGATGTAGATGAGGCCCACGCGAAGCTGGCCAGAGAAGGCTTTAGCTATGGCTTTGAATTGAGGCCGTATCAAAAACAAGCCATTTTGGCGGTGGAAGAGGCGTTGGCAGCAGATCAGCGGCGGCTGTTGCTGGCCATGGCAACCGGTACAGGCAAGACCAAGACCTGTATTGCGCTGGTATATCGACTGCTGAAAACAAAGCGGTTTCGTCGAGTGCTGTTTTTAGTCGATCGCACTTCGCTGGGTGAGCAGGCAGCAGGGGCTTTTCAAGAAACGCGAATGGAGAGTTTGCAGACCTTTGCCGATATTTTTGACATTAAAGAGCTGAAAGACGGATCGCCCGACCGCGATACACGGGTACAGATTTCTACGGTACAGAGCTTTGTAAAAAGACTGCTGTATCCTGCGGATGAGACAGCGCCGATTACAGCCGATCAGTACGACTGTGTTGTGGTCGATGAGTGCCATCGTGGCTATTTGCTAGACAAAGAGCTCAGTGACGACGAGCTGAGCTTTCGAGACTTTGGTGACTATGTGTCGAAGTATCGGCAGGTGATTGAGTCTTTTGATGCGGTGAAAATTGGCCTGACGGCGACCCCTGCGCTGCATACCAAAGAGATTTTTGGTGAACCGGTGTATGCCTATAGCTACCGGGAGGCGGTGATTGACGGCTTTTTAATTGATCATGAGCCACCGATTCGTCCGGTGACGGCGCTGGCAGAAGATGACATTGTGTGGGAGCCGGGGGCTGATGTCTCCTATTTGGACCCGAAAACGGGGCAGATAGATTTGGTGAGCGCGCCAGATGAGATTCGGGCGGAGGTAGAACAGTTTAACCGGAAGGTGATTACGCCTGCGTTTAACCAGGTGGTGTGTGAGTTTTTGGCAGAACAGATTGACCCAGAGATGGGGAAGACGCTGATTTTTTGTGTGAATGACAAGCACGCGGATATGGTGACTAATCTGTTGAAAAAGGCATTGGAAGAACAGTATGGCAGTGTAGATGATGACGATGTGCTGAAGATTACCGGGGCGGCAGATAAGCCGCTGGAGCTGATTCGGCGCTACAAAAATGAGAAGAGTCCAAAGATTGCGGTGACGGTGGACCTGCTGACGACGGGTATTGACGTGCCGCAGATTTGTAATTTGGTGTTTTTGCGGCGGGTGAAGTCTCGCATTTTGTACGAGCAGATGCTGGGGCGAGCAACGCGGCTGTGCGATGACTTGGGCGATGGCACGGTGAAAGAGGTGTTTCGGATTTTTGACCCGGTGGGGCTCTATAAAGCGATTGAGAAATTTTCGACGATGAAGCCGGTGGTGGTGAAGCCGAAGATTTCGTTTGAGCAGTTGGTCAATGACCTAGAAAAAGTGAATACGGCGAGTGGCCTGTATGAGGTGCTCGATCAGATTGTGGTGAAGCTGCGGCGTAAGCAACGGCACGTGAGCGAGGAGACACAGGAGGCGATTGAAGGGTTGGCAGGGATGCCGCTGAGAGAGGTGGCGGACTTTTTGAATGGATGTAAGCCACAGGAGGCAGTGGCTTGGTTGCAAGAGCGTCGGCAGATTGCGCAGATGCTAGATAGGAAAGAGGGTGGCGGCAGTGGGCCCGTGCTGGTGTCTTATCACGATGACTATTTGCGCCGGGTGGATCGGGGGTATGGTGTGGCGGAAGATGGCACGGAGTATGAAAAGCCGGAGGATTATTTGGAGAGTTTTCAGGCATTTGTGGCTGAGAATAAGAATACGCTGCCTGCTTTGATGGTGGTGACGCAGCGACCTCGGGACTTGACCCGGCAGCAGCTAAAAGACTTGCGGGCGGCGCTGGCGCTGGCGGGCTATTCGGAAGCGCAGCTAAAGGCGGCTTGGCGGCAACAGAGTAATGAAGAGATTGCGGCGTCGATTATTGGATATGTGCGGCAGGCGGCGCTGGGGGATGCGTTGGTGCCCTATGAGGAGAGGGTACGCAAGGCAATGAAGAAGATTTTGGCGCAGCAGGCTTGGACGCCGCCGCAAAGGAAATGGCTGGAGCGGATTGGGAAGCAGTTAGAGAAGGAAGTGGTGGTGGATAAGACGGCGTTGGATGAAGGTGCATTTAAGACTCAGGGAGGATTTGACAGAATCAATAAGGTCTTTAAGGGAAGGCTAGAGGCAATCCTAAAGGAGATTAATAGTGCTTTGTGGATAGATGTTATTTAGGTGTTTTTTATGAGTGCACTGTATGAATGGAAAGTATTTTGCCAATGGATTCGAGAACAAGGTGAAGATAGCTTGCCCGAGCACGTTTCTTTGTCTGAGCTAAATCGCTTTTCTGTGAGATATAGACTAGCAGACTCTTTTGAGGGCCTGATACTTAATGGCTACGCTGATGAGACAGAAGCTGCCTATAGTGCCTTAATGAAAGCCTTTTTGGCCTATAGTGCGCTTGAGCAGTTTGATAAGGCTGTGAAATCTATACCTAGCGTGCATCGAACTGAAAGATGGGCCAAACTTGCTACGGGACCTGCGGCAGAACTAAGAAAGGCTGAAGAGGTTGTTGATTTTTTGGCGAGTCAGATGGATAGAGAGAGTTCTCGCAAAAGAGTGATTGCGTTTCGCGATGGTGATACTGACAATTGCCTGATTATGGCGGCTGCTCTTCGTCATGCGGTGGCCCACGGATTTATGAGTGTTCATCCTGAAGGTTCATCGGCAAAGCGTGCGACAACATTCTGTCAGCAAGTGTCTCAGATGCTAATGATGATATGTAGACAAGCTTTTTCAGATTTTGTACAGGAGTTGCCTAAATATGCAAATTTGGAGAGGGCTGTCGTCTGAATTGAGATAACTAAACTTTGCAATCGCGTTTTGCTAAATCGTCTGTATCATTAGAGATAGCCATTTAGATAGCCATTTGTGAATCGATTTATGAATCAATGCTCTATTGCACAGGCCCGCGACCAATTTACGCAGCTCGTTTACAAAGTTGAGGCTGGTGAAAAGATAGAGGTGACCCGTCGAGGGCAGAGGGTTGCCGTCATTTTATCTGCGGAGGAATATGACAGATTGTCTGAGCCCAAACAAAGCTTTGGCGAGGCTGTACTGGCATGGCGTAAAAAATTTGACGTTGATAATTGGGACGATGATCTTGACATAGACGAGATATTTAACGTGTGGGATAAATCTCCAGGACGCGAGGACGATTTGTAATCACAATGCAGTTTTTGTTAGATACTAATATTCTCTCTGAGCTGCTAAAGCCCCAACCTAATAGTAAGGTCATAGACCACTTGGGCTATGACGACCGTTCGATAGCCATTGCTGCTGTGACTTATTACGAGATGGTGTTTGGCTACGTAAAGCTAAGGAACTCTCATAAAAAAGATGCTATTGAAATATTTGTTCGTCAAGAGATTCAAGAAAAGCTATTGATATTGCCTTATGACGAAGATGCTGCGAAGTGGCACGCACTAGAAGTGGGACGGCTGAGGCAAAGGGGAAAGACTCCGCCACATCTAGATGGGCAGATTGCTGCGATCGCAGCCGTCAACAATCTCACTTTAGTCACTCGCAACACCAAAGATTTTCAACATTTCAGAGATCTAAGAATAGAAAACTGGTTCGAATAATCTACCCAAGACTTTTATGAATTCAACGTCTGATATTGTCCGTAAGCTTTGGAGTTTGTGTGATGTGCTGCGTGATGACGGCATCACCTATTTGCAATATGTAACAGAGCTGACGTATCTGTTGTTTCTGAAGATGATACAGGAGACTGATCAAGAGGCGCTGCTGCCAGAGGGCAAGCGTTGGGAAGATTTGGTGGCGAAAGATGGGATTGAGCAGCTGGATTTTTATCGTGATTTGCTGAGAGATTTGGGTCGGGGCGATACGAATAAGCGAGTGCAGGTGATTTATGCCAATGCGCAGACGGCGCTGAAGCAGCCGCGCATTGTCAAGAAGCTGGTGACCAGCCTTGATGAGCTGGTCTGGTACTCAGCCAAAGAAGAGGGGCTGGGTGATCTGTATGAGTGGCTGCTGGAGAAAAATGCAGGGGAGAAGAAGTCTGGGGCAGGGCAGTACTTTACCCCTCGGGTGTTGATTGACAGTATGGTGGCGCTGATGAAGCCGCAGGCGGGTGAGCGGGTGCAAGATCCGGCGGCAGGAACGGGGGGATTTTTGATCGCGGCGGATAGGTATATTAAGGCGAGAACGGATGATTTGTTTGACCTGAGTGAGAAGCAGCAGGTGTTTCAGCGGCGAGAGGCGTTTTATGGGATGGAGCTGGTGCAGGATGCGCACCGGCTGTTGCTAATGAACATGATGCTGCACGGCATTGAGAGTGAGGTGGGCTTGGGAGATACGCTTTCTCCGAGTGGGACGAAGATGGCGCGGGCGGATGTGATTTTGACGAATCCGCCGTTTGGGACGAAGAAAGGTGGTGGTAGCCCTACGCGGGATGACTTTACCTTTCCGACGTCGAACAAGCAGCTGGCGTTTTTGCAGCATATTTATCGGAGTTTGAAGCCGGGTGGCCGGGCGGCGGTGGTGTTGCCGGATAATGTGCTATTTGAGGCGGGACAGGGGCAGAGCATTCGCGCTGACCTGATGGATAAGTGCAATTTGCATACGATTTTGCGGTTGCCGACGGGGATTTTTTATTCGCCAGGGGTGAAGACGAATGTGTTGTTTTTTACCCGAGGGAAGAGTGAGAAGGGAAATACGAAGGCGGTGTGGGTGTATGACCTGCGCACGAATATGCCGAAGTTTGGGAAGCGCACGCCGCTGACACGGGAGAATTTTGCTGAGTTTGAGGCGTGCTATGGGGAAGATGCGAATGGAGAGAGTGCGCGTCAGGATTTGGGTGAGGAAGGGCGGTTTCGCTGCTTTGAGCGAGATTTTATTGCAGAGCGGGGGGAGAATTTAGATATTTCTTGGCTGCGGGATGAGAGTTTGCAGTCGGTGGAGGATTTGCCTGAGCCGGATGTCATTGCCGCTGCGATAATGGAGAAGCTGCAGGTGGCGATGACGGAGATGCAGGCGTTGAGTGCGTTGCTGGAGGAGTAACTATGGAGCGAATACTTCGGCAGATAAGCAGTG